>Ga0209800_10001113_pt1 | contig 30948 bp, 27 predicted proteins | sample Higcelweek8metaG_FD_187174 | JGI IMG/M metagenome (GOLD analysis project Ga0209800, IMG submission 187174) | Freshwater pond sediment microbial communities from the University of Edinburgh, under environmental carbon perturbations - High... | ecosystem: Environmental > Aquatic > Freshwater >...
TGCCGTTGTAGTGGGCCTCGGTGCTGGCGGGGTTGTTGAACTGGTCCATGAGCACGTACTTGTCCGGCTCGGTGCGGGCCAGGCGGTAGGCCAGCTCGATGGCCCCGTCCGTGCCCAGGCGGCCGGGGGTCAGGCGGATCTCCGCGCCGAAGCCGCACATGATGCGCTTGCGCTCCTCGCTGGCCGAGTCGGGCATGAGCAGGAGCATCTTGTAGCCCTTGACCGCGGCCACCATGGCCAGGCCCACCCCGGTGTTGCCGCTGGTGGCCTCGATGATGGTCTTGCCGGGGGTAAGTTCGCCGCTCTTCTCCGCCGCCTCGATCATGGCCACGGCCACGCGGTCCTTGATGGACCCGCCCGGGTTCATGAACTCGATCTTCGCCATGATTTTGACGTTGCCATGCGGGTTCAGGCGGCGGATTTCCACCAGGGGCGTGTTGCCCACAAGCCTTAAAATGTCCGTGCGCTGCATGTCTGATCCTTGGGTTGCGGGCAGGCGGTCCTGACAGAAACGCTGGCCCGCGAATTGCATTCTCGTCCCCAAACACAAGGGGTCGGCCTGATGACTGCATATCCGCATCTGAAAGAAAACATCACCGCTCTTCAGAGTGCCAACCCGGCGCTGCACGCCTGGCTCTCCAACAGCGCCTTCGACGAAGAATCCCTGAAAACGAACGTCTTTGTCAACCAATGGGGACTCATCGACTGGCGCATGCCCTGCGGCAACGGAATTTTCGACGCCGTGGCGCCCAATCGGCTGTACCGCGAGTGGATCGAGATCGAGAAGGCCGACCTCTCAGCCACGGTCATCGTGGGCACCAACATTGGCTACGGCCTGAACCACGTCCTCGTCAACACGCCGGACACCCACAAGGTGCTCGTGCTGGAGCCCAACCCCGCCGTGCTCCTGGCCTGCCTGGGCCAGACCGACTACCGCCCCTTTTTCGCCAACAAGAAGCTGCACTTCCTGGTGCCCTCGGAAGACTACCTCATGGAGGTCGTGAAGAGCCTGGACCTGCAGTACGTGTACGGCAAGATCTTCCTGCGCGCCGACATGCCCAGCCGACAGATAGGCCCGGAGTACGCGCAGTGGATGAACACCGTCAAGAACCGGCTGGAGAACTTCAGCGTGGAGATGGTCACCCTGCGCCTGCGCCAGGACGTCATGGTCGGCAACGAGCTCAAGAACTTCCGCCGCGCCCTGGACGACGGCAGCCTGAAGGGTCTGAAGGACAGCGCCGCGGGCGTCGGGGCCGTGGTCCTCGGCGCCGGGCCCTCGCTGGCCAAGTTCGCCCCGGAGCTGGCCAAAAACCGGGGCTACGCCCTGTACGCCTCGGCCCTGCAGACCCTGCCGGCGCTCAGGCCCTTTGACCTCAAGCCCGACCTCTGCCTGGCGCTGGACTACGACGGCAGCATGCTCTCGCTCTATAACCGCCTGGACATGGACTGGGCGAGCGACATCCCGCTCATCTACTCCACCAAGGTCGACCCCGAGGTGGTGCGGCGCTATCCCGGCCCCACCCTGCCCCTGTGGACCCTGGGCGGGCTGGCCACCTTCGCCTTCCAGGACCGCGAGCTGGTGCTGGACGCCGGGGGCAACGTCTCCGTGACCCTGGTGCGCCTGCTGCGCTGGATGGGCATCGGCAGCATCCTGCTGGCGGGCCAGGACTTCTCCTGGCAGGGCGGAAGCACCCACGCCGAAGGACATCACGCCTCGGCCCCCATGCGGTTCAACCCCCAGACCCACCAGAAGCTCACGAACCTCTGGGGCGAGGACATCTACTCCAGCGTCCAGTATTTGACCAGCAAGCGCGACCTGGAGAACGACATCAGGCGGTCGCCGTTCCGCATCTACAACCTCTATGGCGGCGGCGTGGTCATCGAGGGCGCGCCCGCGCTGACCCTGGACGAGGCCGTGAAGGAAGGCTGCCTGTCCTCCGCACCGGGCAGCAAGGAGCGCTTCCTGGACCGGCTGGCCCGCGCCCGCACCCCCAGCCAGGACATCTGCTTCGAGCCGCGCAGCCACATCTGGACCAGCTCGCTGCGCAACGTCGAGAAGCGCCTGGGCAAGCTGTTCAAGCACAACGACGCCAACCAGGAAGACATCCACAACACCCTGGAGCAGGCCCTGTTCTTCGTGCGCCAGGACCCGCTGTACCTGCCCTACCTGTTCAACGAGACCCTGGACCTGGCCGGACTGGCCAAGACGCGGCGCACCTATGAGCCGAGGGACATGATGGAGTTCAAGCGCATCGGCAAGAACATTTTGTCCAAGGTGCGCGAGGTCGACCGCTGCGTGGCGGGCCTGGGCAACCACCGCGCCGCCTGACAGCCGCCCAGAGGGACACGGCGACAACGCCCGCCGGGACGGCTTCCGGCGGGCGTTGCCGCGTCTGCGGGAAAGGGGCGGACCGGTTGCATGCGCCCCGGATTCGCCCTATAAGGCCGCATGCCGCCGATGACCTCCAAACGCTTGGCCTGCCCGCCCCTGACCCTCTCGCCCTTGGCCGCAAGGCCCCTGGCCGCCTGGGCCGTCCTCTCCCTGCCACTGCTGTTGGCCATGGGGGCCTGCTACGTCCTCATCGGCTCCGAGGACGCCGTGGCCGCGCACTTCGCCGCCTGGCGGCCGGAGCACCCGGAGATTGTGGCCGCGCTGAAACTCTACACCAACTGGGGCAACCCGGCGCTCTACCTCGTGTACGCCGCCATCCTGGCGCGCGGGCTGGCGCAGCGCCGCCGCGAGCTCACCATGCTGGCGCTGGGCTATCTGGCGGCGCAGCTCATCGTCTCCGTGGCGGTGGAGCGCCTCCTCAAGATATCCCTCGGCCGACCCCGGCCAGACGTGGGCGGCCCCTTCGTGCCCTGGTCCCTTGATTCCGGCCACAACGCCCTGCCCTCGGGCCACACCACGGAGATCATGGTCCAGACCCTGCCCCTGGCCGCGCGCGCCGGGACATGGCTTGCGCCGCTCTGCCTGAGCCTCGTGGCGGGCCTCATGGCCGCAAGCCGCATCGCGCTGGGCTGGCACCACCCCACCGACGTCCTGGCGGGCTGGCTGCTCGGCAGCCTGGGCGGCTATCTGGCGCTACGCCTGGCAAGGAGATGGACATGACGACGGACATCAAGACGGGCAAGACGACAGGCAAGATGGGGGAAGAAACCGCGCTCGACCGCCTGTGGGGCCTCTTCTGCCGCCGCCCCTGGCTCTCCCTGGCGGTGCTTGTGGCCACGCAGACGGCTTTCACCCTGCAAAGCCGCGCGCTGTGGTTCTCCGACGAGGTGCGCTACGCCGACGCCTACGCCAGGCTTCTGCACGGGCGCTGGCTGGTGCTGTCCTTAAACGGCGTGGCCTACCCGGACAAGCCGCCCCTGTACTTCTGGTTCCTGCGCCTGCTCGACGCCCTGCCGGGCGTAAGCGACCCGGCGGTGTTCTTCCTGGGCGCGGCCTTAAGCGGCCTCTTCATGCTCTACGCCACCCTGGCCTGGGCGCGGGTGCTGGGCCTGCGCGGCGAGGCCGGAATGCTGGCCGGGCTGCTCCTGCTGACCACAATTTTCTTTGCCGGGCTTTTGCACTACTCGCGCATGGACCTCCTGTTCGCGGCGCTCATCATCGCCGCCCAGACGGCCTTCTGCCGGGCCTTCACCCCCGGCAAGGAGGCCGGCCGCGTCCGCTTCAACACCCTGGCCCTGGTGCTGGCCGGGCTGGCCACCCTGACCAAGGGGCCGCTGGGCCTGCTGTTCCCGGTGCTGACCACCCTGCTCTATCTGGCCTGGCGCGGGCGCGCGCGGGAGTTCTTCCGCAGGTCCATGCTGCCGGGCCTGGCCGCGCTCATCGTGCTCGTGTTCTCCTGGATCGCGGCCGCCTACTTCGTGGAAGGCCCAGACTTCCTGCACAAGATCTTCTACCAGCAGATCTTCCAGCGCGCCACCAAGACCTTCCACCACGCCGAGCCCTTCTATTTCTACCTCGTGGCCTTTCCGCCCTGCTGGCTGCCCTGGACCTTCGCGCTTTTCGCCCTGCCGGTGCGGCGGTTGTTTGACGGGGCCTTCTGGCGCGGGCTCATTGCCGGGCGCAAGGCCTCCTCGCCCCTGGCCGACGCCAAGGCCTGGCTGTGGATCTCCTTCCTGAGCGGGCTAGGGCTGCTGTCGCTGCTCAGCGGCAAGGTGGTGGTCTACATCCTGCCGCAGCTCTCGCCCCTGGCCCTGCTGCTGGCCCTGGCCCTGCTGCCCCCGGAACGGGATCGGGAGGATGGCGCCGCGCCCCGGCCCTGGCAACGGCTCTGGATCTCCGCAGGCCTGCTGTTCCTGGGGCTTGCCGCTGCGACCAGCCAGCTCGAGCGCTTCCTGCCCGTGCAGATGCCCCTGCCCGGAACCTGGGCCGTGGCCGGAGGCTTCGCCGCCTGTGGGGCCGGGCTTTTGGCCCTGCGCAGGCAGGACCCCCGACGCGTGCTCACGGCCCTGGCCCTGCTGACGGTCTTGTGGGTGCAGCCGGCGGCCCAGGTACTGTCCCCGGAGCTGGACGCCCTCATGAGCCCCAAGCCCCAGGCCGACGTTTTGAAGGCCTACGCCGCCAAGGGCTACCTGCCCGTGGCCCACGACATCTACCAGGGCATCTACTCCTACTACCTCGGCAGCGTGGTGCGCGAGACCGCAGGCTTCGACGCCCTGAACCAGCTGCTGGCGAACCGGGACGTGGTGCTGGCCATCAAGAAGAAGCACTGGGAGAAGTGGGGCGCGCGGCCCAAAAACCTGGACATCGTGCTTGAGCAGTGGCTGGCCGGACAGCCGTACTACGTGGTCGTGAGCCGCAAGGACGCCGACCCGCCGCCCGAGCAGAACTTGCCGCCAGCGCCCTAGGCCCGATCCTTGCAGCGGGCCCTGCACCTGTCGCTATACCCAGCCGACAGGTGTATGCGTGAAGAAGCCCAGCGCCTGGAGCGTCCTTCCCATGGTCCGCCCCCCAAGCGCCTGCGCATTCTTCGCCGGGGGTTTCTGGTGCGAAAGCTCCGCCTCGCCGCCCTTCTCTGCCTGCTCGCGCTTTGCGCCTGCGGATGCGCCGCTTGGCCCGTTCTCGCGGTGGGCGACGTGTTTTCCGTGGCCGAGGCCGGGAAGACGGGCTTTGACATGGCCGCAGGCGTCAACTCGCGCCAGAGCCTGACCCAGGACACCAGCGACGACGCCCAGGCCGAGGCCCGGCTGCGCGCCCGGCTGCACTCCCTGGGCGGCCTTTTGGCCCAGGCCACCCCCCACGTCACCCAGGGCCGCGCCTACATCGTCGGCATCTACGCAAGCCCGCAGGAGCTTGACCGCGTGCGCAACGCCACCCGTAGCGTCAAGGGCGTGCGTGAGCTGACCCTGTGCCTGTTCCCGGCCGGATCGGGCAGGGGGTATGTCACCGACGGCGAGCTGCGCGACAACATCCTGCGCATGTCCGGGGTGCGCACCCGCGAGGTGCGCGTCCAGGTGGTGGAGGGCAACGCCGTGCTCCTGGGCCGCGTGCGCACCAACGCCGAGCGCCAGCGCCTGGACGACAGCGCCCACGACGCCGGGGCCACCAGCGTGCGCAACTACGTTTCGCTGCTGGCCGCCGGATAGCCCCCGGCCCGCGCCACAAGACCCCACGCCTTCGCCCGACACGTTTCCCAACGCCTCCGCGTCTCGCGCCACATCTCGCCTCCGTCTGCCCCGGCAGCACGCCCGCGTCTTTCCCGCTGGCCTTCCGCCTGTGGACTTCCTTTGCTGCGGCAATTCCTTGCCGCCGCGCTGCGCAAGCCGCCCGCCCCCTGCGCGTCATCTTACGGGGCCGGTCCCGGCCTTCAGGAAACAGGCGCGCATGAAAAAAGGCGGCCAGGGCACCCCCTGACCGCCTCGGTCCTTGCGTCTCGCGTCCGGGCTAGACCCGGACGACAGCCTCGCGTTCCTCCTCGGCGGCGTTGGCCTTGCGGGCCTTGTACATGCTGCCCAGGATGATCAGCGCGCCAAAGAGCAGCGCGGCGCACATGATGAGGAAGCTGGCCTTGTCCATGAGGGACACAGTGCCCGGGTCCACCTCCATGAGCCCGAGCTCGGCGAGGTACTTGGGCACGGCCAGGGCGCGGCTCACCGCGACGATGAGCATGATCGCGCCCATGACGAACTTGATGAGGGATTCCTTGACGATGGTGGTGCCGATGGCGCCGAGCTGCACGCCCAGAAGCGAACCGGCCAGGATGATGGCCGTGAGGCGGATGTCGACCATGCCGTGCATGGCCCAGTTGACCGTGCCGCCCAGGCCCATGACAAAGGCGATGACCAGCTCCGTGGCCGAGGCCACGAGCCCGCTGCAGCCGATGATGTAGATCATGCCGGGCACGCCCACGAAGCCGCCCACGGCGATGGTGGCGGCCAGCATGCCGGTGGCGAAGCCCACCGGGACGGTGAACCACATGGAGATGCGCACCCCGGCGGTCTTGAAGGTCATCATGGGCCAGAGCTCGATCTTCTGCAGGCGCTGGGCCAGGGTCGTGCCGGCCTTGGGCTTGCCGCCCTTGTCGGCGGTCATGGCGTCGTAGAACACGTAGCCGCCCACGAGGATCAGCACGGCCACGAAGGACAGGCTCACGTACAGGTTGGAGCCGGACTGGCCCCACTTCTCCAGGATCACGCGCTGCAGCTTGATGCCGAACTGCACGCCCACACCGGCGCTGACGGCCATGACCAGGCCGAGCTTGATGTCCACCTGGCCGTAGCGGAAACGCTTGATGGCGCCGACCAGGGCCTTGGGGAACTTGTGGCACATGTTGCTGGCCACGGCCACGGTGCCGGGCACGCCCAGGCTCATCATGCCCGGGGTGAGCACGAAGGCGCCGCCCGAACCGATGAAGCCGCTCACCAGACCGCCGATGAAGCCGACGATGAACAGGAAGATGATGGAGGTGGTGGTCAGGTCAATGAACCGCAAAGAGTCGAGAGCGACATCCATTGGAATCTCCTTTCAGGCTTGCGCGCGGACTAGGCGTTCAGGGTGGCGCGCACTTCGGGGCGCTTGGCCGCAGTGGGCTGCAACGTCTTGGCCGGCTGCTTGGCGTTGATGCCGAGCGCGGTCCAGAGGTTGGAGGCGAAGCTGCCGTGCACGTAGGAGACCAGGAAAACCGTGGCGATGGGCATGGCCGCGTAGAATCCGCCGCGCGAGAACATCTCGGTGATGGGGTTGGCGAACTGGAAAATCGTTCCGAACACGGCGGCGCTGGCTGCGCCAAAACCGATCACCCGCACCACTGCCTGCTTCTTCGTCATCTCATGAGCCATTGTATCCTCCAGCTGTATGTATTTGACGGCTCCCCGCCGTCGTATGGACCTTGTTCAGTGCCGCCCCGGAAAGGGCGGGCCTTCAGCACTTCAGCGAAAACTCCGGCACGGTCAGGGCGGCGTGCCGTCTCTCGGCCTCGGCCCTGCGGGTGATGACGAACTCCACCCGCCGCAGCTCCACACTCACGGAGTTCAGGATCTCGTCGCGCTGGCCCTTGCGCACCAAGTGCGCGCAGGACACGCCGCGCCGTGCGGCCTCGTCGAGCAGCGGCTGCCCGGCCGCGCGCGCACGCTCCTCGAAGCGCACGCCGCTGTGGGAGCCGTCGTCCACGCTCAGGAGCACCAGGTCGAAGCCCAGGCGCTCGGCCAGGTTCACCGCGTAGGCGACCATGGCCTCGGGCACGCCGTCGCCCTCCGCCAGCACCAATATCTTGCGGTGCTCGGCGTGGAACTCGCCCATGATCTCGCGGGCGATGTCGAGCTCCCCGATTTCGGCCATGGTGATGGCCTCGCCGTAGGCCTCCATGGCCTCGCGCAGGCCGCCCCGCTGCTGCAGGGAGATTCCCGGCTGCTTGGCGCCCAGGGAAAGGCTCTCGCGGATCTTGTTCATCGACTTGCGCATGGCTGCTCCCGGAAACGGACGGCTAGGCCTTCAGGGTGGGGCGCGGGCGGCGGGCCTTGGTGTCGGGACGGGAGGCCTCGGCCTTGGCCTTGTCCTTCACGTCCTTGCCCAGCACGGCCAGGGCCTCCTGCTCCAGGTTGCTCTCGGCAAAAGCGGCGGCGACAAAACTCGTCTCGATGGTGTCACGCAGAGTGCTCATGGCTACTCCTCGGGTTGAAGTTGCAGTTGGCCCGTATCTTTCAAGGGATGTGCCAGGGGCCGGATTCAGTGTAACGGCCTTGAATTACACGGAAAGCGTCTTGATTGGCGGGGGTTTGGCAGGGACCGGGCGTTGCAGATCGCAACGGCGCCGAAAGAAGAAAATCATAACCTTCTGGAATTATTGAGTTGCTGTCATGCAACACCGCGCGGCCAAAACGTTGCGATTTGCAACATAGGGTGGCGCCGGAGCGGACAAGGCCTGAAAGCGGCCTTTGACACAAAGCGAAATGCGGGCATAAACAGGCGACAAAGGCCGAAACATGCGCCGACACCAGGCGCGGGGGGGACGAGGATGATCTTTTTTCGCAAGCCCGAGGAAGAGCAGGCGCCGGTCACCGGCAAGGGCCTGGATGAACTGCGCGGACAGGTGAAGGGCGCGGCCCTGCCGGAGTCCGTGGCCGCCATCGTGGCCAAGGAATTAAGCCGCCTGGACAAGACCGACCCCTCGGTGGCCGAGTACTCCATCGGGCTCAACTACATCGACTGGCTGAGCAGCCTGCCCTGGACCGCCGCCACCGAGGACTGCCTGGACTTCGCGCGAGTGGAGCGCATCCTGAGCGACCGGCACTTCGGCCTGGACCACGTCAAGGAGCGCCTGCTGGAGTATCTGGCCGGGCGCACGCTCGCCGCCAGCGCGCCGCCGCACGTGCTCGTGGTCGACGACGAGGAGATCGCCCGGACCAACCTGGAGCACGTCCTCAAAAAAGAGGGCTACGCCGTGCAGACTGCGGCCAATGGCATGGAGGCCCTGGAGCTGCTGCGCTCCTGGAGTTTCGACCTCATCGTCACCGACCTCAAGATGGACAAGATGGACGGCATGACGCTGCTCGCCGAGGCCAGGCGGCTCTCGCCCTCCACGCAGATCATCATCGTCACCGGCTACGCCACGGTCAATTCCGCTGTTGAGGCCATGCGCACCGGCGCGGCCCACTACCTGACCAAGCCCATCAGCCTGGACAGCCTGCGCGAGAGCGTGCGCGAGGTGCTGGGCAAGCGCAGGAAGCTGGCCCCGGCGCGCGGGCCGGTGCTCTGCTTCACCGGCCCCCCGGGCACGGGCAAGACCTCCATCGGCATGGCCATCGCCGAGGCCCTGGGCCGCAAGTTCCACCGCATGTCCATGGCCGGGATGCGCGACGAGGCCGAGCTGCGCGGCCACCGCCGCACCTACGTCGGGGCCATGCCGGGCAAGATCATCCAGGCCATCCGGCGGCTGGGAGTGAACAACCCCGTGCTCATGCTCGACGAGATCGACAAGGTCGGCCAGGACTTCCGGGGCGACCCAGGTGCCGTGTTCCTGGAGGTGCTCGACCCCGAGCAGAACCGCTCGTTCATGGACCTCTACGTGGACGTGCCCTTCGACCTGTCCCAGGTGATGTTCATCGCCACGGCCAACGACCTCTCGCGCCTGGACGCCCCCCTGCAGGACCGCCTGGAGGTGGTGCACTTCCCCGGCTACACCGAGCCCGAAAAGGAACAGATCGCGCTCAAGCACATGGTGCCGCGCCAATGCGCCGAGCACGGCCTGACCCACCCCTACCCGACCTTCAAGCCCGAGGCCGTGCGCACCATCATCCGCGACTACACGCGCGAGGCGGGCGTGCGCAACCTGGACCGCGAGATCGGCAGCGTGTGCCGCAAGATCGCCCGCCTGGCCATGAAGCCGGGCCCCGAGGGTCAGACCGAAGGCCAGGGCCAGACAGGCGGCCAGGGCCAGTATCCGGCCATTGTCGACGCCGCCCTGGTCACCAGCCTGCTCGGACCCCGGCGGCACACCCACGAGTCCGCCCGGCCCGTGCTGCGCCCCGGCGTGGTCAACGGCCTGGTCTGGAGCGACTCCGGCGGCGAGATCGTGCTCGTCGAGGCGGCCAAGATGCGCGGCACCGGCCAGCTCCTGCTCACCGGCAACCTCGGCGCGGTGCTCAAGGAGTCCGCCCAGACGGCGCTCTCCTTCATCCGCGGCAACGCCGAGAAATACGGCCTGGACCCGGATTTCTTCGCCCAGCAGGACCTGCACATCCACATCCCGGCCGGGGCCATCCCCAAGGACGGGCCCTCGGCAGGCGTCACCATCCTCATGGCCCTGCTCTCGCTGTTGACCGGACGGGCCGCCAAGCCCGGCGTGGCCCTCACCGGCGAGATGTCGCTGGGCGGCGTGCTGCTGCCCGTGGCGGGCATCCGCGAAAAAATCCTGGCGGCGCTGCGCGGCGGCGTGCACACCGTGGCCCTGCCCGTGGGCAACAGGCCCGAGGCCGAGGCCCTGGAGCCCGACATCCGCGCCCAGCTGAACATTGTGCTGGCCACCGATGCCGACGAGCTGGTGGACGTGGTGCTGGAGGCGAAGGAGTAAGAGAATAGCCTCCGGCAGCCGGGGGGCATGATGCCCCCCGAACCCCCGCATTGTGCAAGCGAGCAATCCTTCGACCACCTGGAGGCCCATGCAACCCCACCCCGCCAAGACGACCGCGAACCAGGGCTGGAACTTCGACAACACCTACGCCCGCCTGCCCGCGTCGCTGCATGTGCGGATGGACCCGGTGCCGGTGCGCGCGCCCAAGCTGGTCCTGTTCAACCGCCCCCTGGCCGAGGCCCTGGGCCTGGACGCGGAGGCCCTGGCCCCGCAAGGTCCGGACAGTGGGGCGGGCGCAGCCATTTTCGCGGGCAACCGGCTGCCCGAGGGCGCGGAGCCCCTGGCCCAGGCCTACGCCGGGCACCAGTTCGGGCACTTCACCATGCTCGGCGACGGCCGCGCCATCCTCCTGGGCGAGCACGTCACCCCGGCCGGGGAGCGCTTCGACATCCAGCTCAAGGGCTCGGGCCAGACGGCCTTCTCCCGCCTGGGCGACGGCCGCGCGGCCCTGGGCCCCATGCTGCGGGAATACCTCGTCAGCGAGGCCATGCACGGGCTTGGCATCCCCACCACCCGCAGCCTGGCCGTGGTCTCCACCGGCGAGGCGGTGTACCGCGAGGACTCCCTGCCCGGAGCCATCCTCACCCGCGTGGCGGCCAGCCACATCCGCGTGGGCACCTTCCAGTACGCCGCCTCGCGCGGGGATGGCCAAGCCCTCCGGGCCCTGGCGGACTACACCATCGCGCGGCACTACCCCGTGCTGGCCAAGGCCGGGAACCCATACCTGGCCCTGCTGCACGCGGTCATGGAGCGGCAGGCCTCGCTGGTGGCCAGCTGGCTGCACGTGGGCTTCATCCACGGGGTCATGAACACGGACAACATGGCCCTCAGCGGCGAGACCATCGACTACGGCCCCTGCGCGTTCCTGGACGCCTACGCCCCGGACACGGTGTTCAGCTCCATCGACCAGGGCGGGCGCTACGCCTACGGCAACCAGCCGCACATGGCCCAGTGGAACCTGGCGCGCTTTGCCGAAACATTGCTGCCCCTGCTGCACCCGGACGAGAAGCAGGCCATCGCCCTGGCCGAGGAGAGCCTGCTGTCCTTTGCGGACACCTTCCGGCGTTTCTGGCTCTCCGGCATGTGCGGCAAGCTGGGCCTGTTCACCCAGGAGGACGGGGACCTGGAGCTGGCGCAGGGCCTGCTCGCCTGCCTGCAGGCCATCCACGCGGACTACACCGGCACGTTCCGCGACCTCGACCCGGCCTCGCCAGCAACCGCCCCGGCGTTCGCGAACGCGGACTGCGCGCAGTGGCACGCGCGCTGGCAGGCGCGGCTGGCGCGGCAACCGCAGTCCAGGCAGGACGCAAGCGCCCTGATGCGCGAGCGCAACCCGGTGGTCATCCCGCGCAACGCCTTTGTGGAAGAGGCGCTCAGGGCCGCCGTGGACAGCGGCGACTACGCCCCGCTTACGTTGCTGCTCAAGGCCGTGTCCCGGCCCTTTGCGGACGGCCCGGACCAGGCCGCCTTCCGCACGCCGCCCGCGCCTATCCCCGGCTACAAGACCTTCTGCGGGACGTGAGCGGACGCCCGGCGCTGCTTGTGCCCGCTGTTGCCCGACCCCGTTCAATCCGTCGAAAAAGGAGCACCGACCATGCCCAGACTCCGCATCCTGCGCGCCGCGCTGTACGCCTTGCCGCTCGGCCTTGCCCTCGTCCTCGTCCCCCTGGCCCGGCAGGCCTGTGCGTGGACCACGCTGGCGGACCTCGAGGCGGCAGGGGTGCAGCCCATGCCCAAAGCCGAGGTGCTGGCGCTCCTGTCCGGAACACCCTTGCGCGGCGAGACCCAGGCCATCACCCACGCCATCCGGGCGGAACAGGACGGAACCGTGACCGCGACCTGGTGCGCAAAGCGCGAAGCACCGTGCACCAAGCGGATCGCCAGGGGCAAAGGAGAGTGGAGCGTCGCCGAGGACGGGACCTTGCGCCTCGTCATCCATTGGACCTCCCACGCCGACACGCACCACACGGGGAAGCTCTATGTCCAGGAAGGGTATGCCTACCTGTTCAACGCGGCGGGTGGCTCCGGCGACTGGGAGTACCGCTTCGAGCGGTAAGGCCTTGGCGGCACGCCTTCTGCTTCACCACCAAGGAGCCATTGAGCAAAGGAACCATTCCGCCATCGTGTTTCGAGGACGCAGAGGACAATCCTGCAAACAAATTAACGTGCGAGGAATCATGCGCAAGTTCATCTTTCTCTTCTCGTGTTGTATGTTGGTCCTTATCCCTGGCATTCTTCTGGCCGGCGCGGAACAACAAACGGCAGGCTCCGCAGCCACGGCGCTTCTGCCACGCGAACAGAAGCTTATCGAGGAAGGCTACAGGGAGCTCAAAGGCGAAGAACTTAGGAACATGATCTCGGGGAACACGGAGCATTCCGACACGGGGTCGTACTTTTACCATTCGCCGGAAGGCACGTTCAAAGGGAAAAGCGGCCAGAGCGGGAAATTCTTCTCAGGAACATGGACGATCAATGCCGACGGGAAGATCTGTCGGAACTGGAACTCGCAATACATCGCCACGGGCTGCAGCACCCTCTACATCAACGACAACTCCAAAGACATCCAGTGGCTGGACACGGATGGCCGGTGGTATGGCACGAAGTTCCTCACAGGAAATTTCAAAATGTATTAAGCTTGCTCCGAAAAAATAGAACGCCCAAACGGCGTCAGGGATATTCCTGGGCTGCCCTCCGTTCCGGCCTGCGGAGCATCTTCTCTTGTCTACCCGCCCCCGGCGCGCTTGAGCTTGCGCCAGAGGGACGCGCGGTCGATGCCGAGGATCTCGGCGGCGCGGGACTTGTTGTTGCCGGTGTGTTCGAGCACCCAGAGGATGTGCTGGCGCTCGTTCTCCTCCAGGGTGGGCATGGCCCCATGGCGCGAGGACCTGAGGCGCGGGCTGTCGATCTGCAGGTCCGGGGGCAGGTGCCGGGCCTCCACGATGTCGCCCTCGGCCAGGACCACGGCGCGCTCCATGAGGTTCTCCAGCTCGCGGATGTTGCCGGGGAAGGGATAGCTGGCCAGGATGTCCAGCACGTCGGGCGAGAGTTCGCGCACCTCGCGCCCCAGCAGCTCGGAGTACTTGAGCAGGAAGTGCCGGGCCAGAAGCGGGATGTCCTCGCGCCGTTCGGCCAGGGCGGGCAGGCGCAGGGTGATGACGTTCAGGCGGTAGTAGAGATCCAGGCGGAAGGCCCCGGTCTCGGCCTCCACGGCCAGGTCCTTGTTGGTGGCGGCGATGACGCGCACGTCCACCGGGATGTCCGTGGTGCCGCCCACGCGCAGGATCTTGCGCTCCTGGAGCACGCGCAGCAGGCGCACCTGCATCGACGGCGTCATCTCGCCCACTTCGTCCAGGAACAGGGTGCCGCCGTGCGCGGCCTCGAAGAGCCCGGCCTTGCGCTCGCTGGCGCCGGTGTACGAGCCCTTCTCGTGGCCGAACAGTTCGCTGGCCAAAAGCTCCTCGCTGAAGGCCCCGCAGTTGACGCCCAGGAAGCGCTTGTCCGCGCGCTGGCTGGCATGGTGGATGGCCCGGGCCACGAGCTCCTTGCCGGTGCCTGTCTCGCCCAGGAGGAGCACGGTGGAGGCCGTGGGCGCCACCTGGCCGATGGTCTTCAAGAGCGCGGCCATGGCCGGGCTCTTGCCCACCAGCATGGGCGGGGCGTCGCGGTCCTTGAGGCGCTGGCGCAGGTCCAGCACCTCGCGGCGCAGGCGGCTTGACTCCACGGCCTTGGCCGAGAGGGCGCGCACCTCGTCGAGATTGAGCGGCTTGGCGAGGTAGGAGAAGGCCCCGCGGTTCATGGCGGCCACGGCTCCGGGCACGGTGGCGTAGCCGGTCATGACCACCACCTCCAGGCCGGGGTGCAGCTTGCGCGCGCGCTCCAGGAGCCCGATGCCGTCCAGCTCGCTCTGTTCGCCCAGGCGCAGGTCGGTCAAAAGCAGGTCGTAGCGGGCGCGGTCAAGCTCGGCCAGGGCGGCGCGGGAGTCGGCGGCGTGCTCGGCCTCGTAGCCCGCGCGGATGAGGGCGTGGACGAGGTTCTCCCGGGCGATCTCCTCATCGTCCACCACGAGCACGCGGCCCGCGTTCATTCGTCGCCCCGGTCGTCCACAACGGGCGCCACCGCCAGGGGCAGGCGCAGGATGAAACTGGCGCCCTTGCCCGGCGCGCTCTCCACGGTGATCTCGCCCTGGTGCTGCTCCACGATGCCGAAGACGATGGACAGGCCGAGGCCCGTGCCCTTGCCCACCTCTTTGGTGGTGAAGAAGGGGTCGAAGATGCGCGCCTGGTCCTCCGGCTCGATGCCGATGCCGGAGTCGGACACGGTGATGACGGCCTGGCCGCGCTCCGGGTCGCTCCGCGCGCTGACCAGGATGCGTCCGGCAGGGCCCTTGATGGCGTGCAGGGCGTTGATGAACAGGTTGATGAAGACCTCCTGCATACGCTGGGCGTCCATGGGCACCACCAGCTCCGGCGGCACCTCGCGCACCAGCTCCACCCCGGCCGGGACCTGGCTGGAGACCAGGCGCACGGAGCGCTCCACCACCTCGGCGAGCACCGTGGGCTTGCGCTCGAACTCCTTGGCCCGGGAGAACTCCAGCAGGCCCTTGACGATGTCGCGCGCGCGCGCGACCTCCTGGTCGATGTTGCCGAGCAGCCGCCTGCTGAAGACCGGGTCGCACTCGCCGCCCTCCTCCATGAGGATCTGGCAGGAGGTGCTGATGTTGTTCAGCGGGTTGTTCAACTGGTGGGCCACGCCGCTGGTCAGGACGCCGATGGAGGACAGCTTCTTCTCGCGCACCAACTGGTCCTGGCGCTTCTGTAGTTCGGCGGTCATGTGGTTGAAGGCCCCGACCACGCGCTCCACCTCGTCGTCCGAGCCGGAGGGGGCCAGAAGCGTGAAACGGCCCTTGGCGATCTCGCGGGTGGCCTGCTCGATGCGGCGCAGGGCCAGGATGGTCCTGTGGCCCAGCACGGAGAGGAACCCGCCGCCCAGGGCCAGGAACAGCACCACCGAGAGCAGGAGCTGGCGCTTGAGGGACTGGACGATGGTCAGCATGCGCGCGCGTTCGTGGAGCACCAGGCGCTGGGAGAGGTCGACCAGATGCTTGCCGGAGTCGCGCAGGCGCTCCAGTTCGGATGGGGGCGCGTTCGCGCCGTTGCTCTGCTTCACGTAAAGCCATTCGGACTCGGCCTCGTAGGCCGTGAGCGTGCTCTTGAGGGAGGCGTGCTCCTCGGAGAGCCCGAACTCCGCGGCGTTGCCCTCCAGCTTCACCAGGATGTCGCGCGCCTTGACCGCGTAGCCGCGGCTCTCGTCGTAGTCCTCCTGGTGGCCGTAGAGCATGTAGTTCTTCTCGTAGCGGCGGATCTCCAGGATGGTGTTGCTCAGGTCGTCGATGATCTCGATGAAGCCCATCTTGCGCTCGATCTGCGCCAGGGAATGGTAGGAGAAGGTGCCGATGAGCCCCACGGCCAGAACCGAGAGCAGCATCCCCAGAAGGACGCGGCGGCGGATGTTCATGTGCAGGAAAGGCTTGTTCAGCGGCACGGGGACTCCTTCAGGGGCCATGGCCGCAACGGCCTGCGGCTCTCCCCTGCATATGCCCAACGTGAAAGCACCGTCAACAGCCTGGATGGAAAGAATACGCGGAGTTGGAACATGCCCCCCTGCGCGCGCAAGGAGCGCCCCTGCAGGCGGAGAAAACCCGGTGGCGGCCCAGCAGCCCCTTGAGCAGAGCAAAACACAGGCTGTTCAGAACTGCTGGGAGGCTAGGCGCAAAAAAGTTCAAGGCCAAAGGGCACTTTTAGTGCGTGAGGGTTTGAACTTTTGCGGCAACGCAGCGGATTGCCCTTTTCCAACAGCCTGCTAGGGCGCGCCGATGGACCCCTCGACGATGCGCAGGACCTCTTCGGGGTCAAAGGGTTTGCGCACGGTGCCCACGGCCTTGCGGATGGCCAGGTGGATGCCCGGCAGGCCGCTGATGACGATGACCGGCAGGTCCCGGAACTCCGGGATGCGCGAGAACTTGCGGAAGAACTTCGGCCCCCACTCGTTGGGCATCTCCAGGTCCAGGGTCACGAGGTCCGGGTACTCCGTCACCAGCACCTCCATGGCCACGTCGCCGTCCGTGGCGCTGCAGGTGTCGTAGCCGCGCTCGCGCAGCACGGTGACCAGGTAGTCCACGATGTCCGGGTCGTCGTCCACGACCATGATCTTCTTGGGCGCGCCCTCGAGCCGCACCGGGCGGCCGTGGGTGGTCTGGGCCAGGCGCTGCCGGAAGATGCGCCGCGCCAGCTTCTTGCGCAGCACCGGCTCGGACTGGACCGCCGCCTCCTCGGACTTGGCCCCGGGAAGCTTCAGGGCCTTCAGGGCTATGACCTTCTCGTTCTCCTTGCGGGCGATGCAGTTCTGGCCGTCGTTCAAAATGTCGCGCACGGTGACGGAGTCGAGCTTTTCGAGCATGGCCTGGTCGGCGGCGACCCAGATGGTGCGCGTGAGGCAGTGCACCGAGCGCGGGCAGGCCAGGCGGTTGTTGCTGCAGGCCAGCACGGCCGAGTCGCCCTCAAGCGCGCGCACCACATCGCCCACGGTGATGCGCTCCGGAGCCACGGCCAGCAGGTGGCCGCCCTCGCGTCCGCGCACGCTGCGCACGAATCCGGCCCGCTGGAGCTCTCCCACCAGGCGCTCCAGGTACTTGACCGAGACGTCCTGCCGAAGCGAGGTCTCGGCCATGGACACCGGCCCCCTCTCCTCATGCTGGGCGATGTCCAGCACGAGCCGCATCCCGTATCTGCCCTTGGTTGTCAGCCGCATCTCATCCCCCTTGTGCCCCTTGTGCCTGGTTGCCCCGGCCTCGGCTTCGGCCATGGTCCCGGCCGCAGGTCCGACCGCAAACAATTTCGATGCTACCCATATACATTGCCCCTGCACTTTGCAAGTCACACTTCTTGTATATGCTTTAAGTTTATAAACATACTTTTGTCGTATGTAAACATTATTTCCGAAATAGTACTTCCCAGAAAGCAAAAATTGTGGCAACATTGCTTGTATGTACATCACAATGCGTCTTTGCGCAAATTGCAACCTGTTTTAATAGCACATGAACGTGGCGAGTTTTTGAGGTATTCCTAGCGGAGCACTCTGCGGTCAATAGTAGCGCACGCTCATGCGTGCGGGGGAGGGAGACATGCATCCACCAACCTTGTGGAATTGGGAGCCGGGACAACGGGTCATACTCTCTTCGATGAAAGCCCCGGAGGCCAGCGCCTGGGTCGAAGAGCCCTATGCCGCGCCCGATGGAGAGAGCCTGGCGGCCTTGACCACCCTGGCTGAGGGCGGTTGCACGGCGCTGGTCAACGGCGAGCCGTGGGAGAACACCTTTGAGAAGGCCTGGCACCTGCGCTTCAGCCCGGACGGGCGGCTGACCGCCATCGTCCAGCAGGACGGAATGTGGACCCTGGCCGTGGACGGCGTGGCCTGGGAGGAGACGTACGATTTTCTTTGGGGCACACGGTTCTCCACCGAGGGCGACGTCATCGCGGCCTGCATCCAGAGCGGCGGCGAGTACGGCCTGAACCTTGAGGGCACGCCCTGGGAGACCCTGTTCGAGAACGCCAACCAGCCCGTGCTCTCGGCCGATGGCCAGTCCTCGGCTGCGGTGGTGCAGATCGAGTCCCTCAAGCCTGCGGACATCGACGCCTTCCAGGCCGGTGTGTTCAGCGTGGCCGTGGACGGCCAGGTCTGGGACACCAGGTTCACGAACGTCTGGACCCCGACCTTCGACCCGGCGGGCAAGCGCGTGGCCGCGCAGGTGCGCACGAACCTGTACGACTACTCCATCGCCGTGGACGGCCAGAAGTGGGCAAGCAACTACGCCTGCGTCTGGGAGCCGCGCTTCAACCCGGCCTCGGGCTCGGTGGTCGCGCCGGTGCGCATCGCCGGGGCCTGGGGCCTGGCCCAGGACGACAAGATCATCTGGGAGCCCAAGTTCGCCCAGTGCTGGCAGCAGGTCATCAGCCAGGACGGCAAGAACATCGCGGCCATCGTGGCCCCGCAGTTCGGCGCCTTCACTGTGGCTGTGAACGGCAAGCCCTGGGGCATCACCCTGCCCGTGGTCACGGACCTGGTCATCAGCCGCCAGGGAGAGGTCGTCGCCGCCCTGGGCAACACCGAAAACCGCGACTGGCGGATCATGGTGGACGGCAAGTTCTGGGACGGTACCTGGGACATGGCCTGGGCGCCGGTCATCAGCCCCGTGGGCGGGCACGTGGCCGTGAAGGTGGAGAAGGCCGGACGCCAGACCCTGGTCGTCAACGGCCGGGTCTACCCGCGCGAGTTCACCCAGGTCTGGGAGCCCACCTTCAGCCCCGACGGAACCAAGATGCTCATCCGGGCCTTGGACAAGGACGCCTTCCTGCGCATCGTCGCAGAAGTCGGCCGCGCCTAGCGCGGGAAGGAGGACGACCATGAATGCTGCATACGAATTCGTCACCGGCCCCCTGGCGTGGTTCGCCTGGGGAGTGTTTCTCCTGGGCTCGGCCTGGCGCCTTTACTCCATGTATCAACTGGCCAAAAAGAAGGACGCCTCGTCCATGGCCTACATGGACCTCGGCTTCTCGCTGCGCTCCATCGTGAACTGGCTCATTCCCTTCAACGCGCTGGGCTGGCGCAAGAGCCCGGCCATGACCGTGGCCACCTTCGCCTTCCACATCTGCCTCATCCTCGTGCCCGTGTTCCTCGTGGCGCACGTGGTCCTGTGGACCGAGTTCTTCGGCATCTCCTACGCGACCCTGCCGGACAACGTCACCGACGCAATGACCCTGGTGGTTCTGGCGGCCTGCCTGTTCTTCGCGGGACGCAGGCTGACCCAGAAGGATGTGGCCTACATCACCACCTGCAAAGACTGGGTGGCCCTGGTCATCGTGACCCTGCCCTTCCTGACCGGGTTTCTGGCCTACCACCAGCTGTTCGACTACCAGGTCATGATCATCGCCCACATCGTGGCCGGAGAGATCATGCTCGCGGCCATCCCCTTCACCCGCCTCTCGCACATGGTCTTCGCCGCCTTCACCCGCGCCTACATGGGCTCGGAGTTCGGCGGCGTGCGCCACGCGAGAGACTGGTAAAGCCCCAAGGAGGAACCACAACATGGGCATCACAGAACGACTCATTGAAGATGTGGGGCTTCGGCGCGGGGTCTCGCGGCTGACCCCGGAAAAGATCGAGAAAACGGTCATGGCCGTGCTCCAGGGCGAAACCGGAGCCCGGCTCAAAACATACGCCGAGACCTGCATGCGTTGCGGCCTCTGCGCCGAGGCCTGCCACTTCTCCCTCTCCCACCCGGGAGATCCGAGCTACACCCCGGCGGGCAAGGTGCACCAGACCATGGGCGTGCTGCTCGCCAAGAACGGCCGGGTCGACCCGGACTTCATCTACGGCATGGCGCAGCTGGCCTACACCGAATGCAACCTCTGCCGCCGTTGCGTGCACTACTGCCCCATCGGCATCGACACCGGCTACATCATGAGCACGGTGCGGCGCATCTGCCACAAGCTGGGCGTCACCCCGCAGTACATCCAGGACACCGCCCACAGCCACAGCGCCACGGTGAACCAGATGTGGGTCAAGGACGACGAGTGGACCGACACGCTGATGTGGCAGGAGGAAGAGGCGCGCGACGAGTTCCCCGGCCTGCGCATCCCCCTGGATAAGGAAGGCTCGGACATCTTCTACTCGGTCATCGCGCCGGAGCCCAAGTTCCGCACGCAGCTCATCTACCAGGCCGCAGCCATCATGCACATGGCCGGGGCGGACTGGACCATGCCCTCGGAGCCCGGCTGGGACAACTCCGACATGTGCATGTTCACCGGCGACTTCGAGGTCATGGGCCGGATCAAGCGCGCCCACTTCGAGTGCGCCCAGAAGCTCAAGGTCAAGCGCATCGTCATGGGCGAGTGCGGCCACGCCTTCCGCTCCATCTACGATGTGGGCAACCGCTGGGACGCCTGGAAGATGTCGCCGGTGCCGGTGATCCATTCCATCGCCTACTTCTGGGAGCTCATGACCGAGGGCAAGATCAAGCTGGCCAAGAAGTACCCCGGCCCGGTCACGGTCCACGACCCCTGCAACGTGGTGCGCGGACGCGGCCTGCACCTGAAGCTGCGCGAGCTGGTGCGCTTCCTGGTGGACGGCGACATCATCGAGACCGCCTCCCACGGCGAGCACAACCTCTGCTGCACGGCCGGCGGCGGCGTCATCAACACCGGCCCGCCCTTCAAGAACGTGCGCGTGGCCGGAAGCAAGGCCAAGGCCGAGGAGCTGCGGGCCACCGGCGTCAAGACCATCGTGGCCCCGTGCCACAACTGCCACGGCGGCCTGGAAGACACCGTCCACGCCTACAAGCTGGGCATGGAGATCAAGTTCCTGGGCGACATCATCTATGAATGCATGGAAAGGCCAGAGGCCTAGGAGGAGGCAGACATGAAGCGCACACTTCCCCTTCTCATCCTGGCCGGACTGGTCTGCGTGTCGGCCCTGGTGGCGGTCCAGACCGTCATGGCCCAGGACGCCATCACCAAACTGGCGCCCGAGGCCTTTGGCAAGCTGACGCGGCCTGCGGCCGTGTTCGTCCACGACAAGCACAACGAAAAGGCCAAGCTCGAAGACTGCGTCGTCTGCCACCACGGCGGCAAGGACGGAGCCATCGACCGCACGGCCTCCACCGAGGGCACGCCCTGCGCCGAGTGCCACAAGGTGAAGCCCGCTGGCAAGGCCACGAGCCTCCAGCGCGCCTACCACAAGCAGTGCATCGACTGCCACCGGGCCAAGGGCAAGGGTCCCGTGGCCTGCGGGCAGTGCCACAAGCGCTGAAGAACGTCCGCTGTCCGGCACGCCGGGAGGTCCGCCCCATGACCTCCCGGCGCGTCGGCAGTGTCGACACGCCCGGGGAGTGAGCCATGCGCAAGCTGTGGAACGCCATCCAGGGAAGCCTCATCTCCAAGCTCATCGTTGCTGCGGGAACGTCTCTCGTGGTGTGCGTCTCCGCCCTGTCCTACCTGGCCATCAGCCACCAGGAGGACATCCTGATGACCTATGTGGTGGCCGAGGCCGACCGCATGGGCAACACCATCAAGCTCGGCACGCGCTACGCCATGATGCTCAACGCGCGCGAGGACCTGAACCAGATCATCTCCAATGTCGGCAAGCAGGAGGGCATCCTGGCCATCCGCGTGTACAACAAGGAAGGCCAGATCAAGTTCTCCAACATCCCAAGCGAGGTCGACTCGGTCACGGACATCAAGAGCCAGGCCTGCTACGTCTGCCACCAGTCCAACCCGCCCACGGCCGACGTGCCCCTGGACCAGCGCACCCGCATCTTCGACGGGCCAAGCGGCCACCGGGCGCTGGGCATCATCAGCCCCATCTACAACGAGCCCGGCTGCTCCGAGAACTGCCATTTCCACCCGCAGGACAAGAAGGTCCTGGGCGCCATCGACGTGGTGCTCTCGCTGGACGCCACGGACCGCGAGACCAGCACGGCCAAGGCGCGGATCATCGGCTTCACGGTCATCATTCTGCTGGCCCTTGGCCTGTCCATCTTCCTGTTCATGATGCGCTTCGTCATCCGGCCCATCCACAAGCTCATCCGTGGCGCCAAGCTCATCGCCGAGGGCGGCCAGTGCGCGGGCATCGACATCTCCCAGCGCGACGAGATGGGCACCCTGGTCCAGGCCATAGAGCGCATGGGCAAGAGCATCAGCGAGAAGCAGATCGAGCTGAACCGCCAGCGCGACGAGTACCAGTCGCTGTTCTCGCAGGTGCCCTGCATCATCACCGTGCAGGACAAGAATTTCCGCCTCCTGCGCTACAACCAGGAGTTCCGCGAGAAGTTCCGCCCCCGCCCCGGCGACTTCTGCTACCACGCCTACAAGGGCCGCAGCGAGAAGTGCCCCAACTGCCCGGTGGAGCTGACCTTCAAGAGCGGCAAGAGCCATTGCAGCGAGGAGACCGGCTATGACGCCGACGGCACCATCCGGCACTGGCTGGTGACCACCGCGCCCATCACCAACTCCGAGGGCGAGATCGTCTCGGCCATGGAGATGTGCCTGGACATCACCAGCCGCAAGCAGCTCGAAGAGGAGCTGGAGAAAAGCGAGCACAAGTACCAGGCCATCTTCCGCAACATCCCCAACCCCGTGTTCGTCCTCGACGCCGAGACCCTGCGCATCCTGGACTGCAACGAGTCCGTGCCCATCGTCTACGGCTTCGAGCCCTTCGAGATCGTGGGCCGCTCCTTCCAGGACCTCTACCCCGAAGAGGACCGCGATCGTTTCAAGAAGCGCCTGGCCCAGACCGACCTGCACGACCGCGTGGCGCACATGACCAAGGACGGCCGCAGGCTGTTCGTCACGGTGCGCGTTTCGCCCTCGGAGTTCTCCGGGCAGAAGGTGCTGCTCGTCACCACCAGCGACATGACCAAGCGCCTGGAGACCGAGCAGCAGCTCATCCAGGCCTCCAAGATGGCCACCCTGGGCGAGATGGCCACGGGCATGGCCCATGAGCTAAACCAGCCCCTGTCGGTGATCAAGACCGCAGCAAGCTTCATCGTGCGCAAGATCACCCGCCAGGAGCCCCTCAACCCGGACATCCTGGCCGAGATGGCCAAGGAGATCGACGCCCACGTGGACCGCGCCTCACGCATCATCAACCACCTGCGGGAGTTCGGCCGCAAGCCGGAGATGAAGCTTGAGCCCGTGGACGCCGGGGCCATCCTGACCCGCTCGCTGGAGATCTTCAGCCAGCAGCTCAAGCTGCGCGAGATCGAGGTGGCGCTCCACGTGGACCCGGACCTGCCCCACGTGCTGGCCGACGCCGGCCGCCTGGAGCAGGTCTTCATCAACATGCTCATCAACGCCCGCGACGCCATTGAGGAGAAGTGGGCGGCCCCGGAAAAGCTGGCCAAGCCCGACGAGGCCAAGCGCATCACGCTCTCCGCCACCAGAAGCGGCCATTTCGTGGTCGTGCTCATCGCCGACACGGGCTGCGGCATCCCCACCGGCCTGCTGGAGAAGATCTTCCAGCCCTTCTTCACCACCAAGAAGGTCGGCAAGGGCACGGGCCTGGGGCTTTCCATCAGCTACGGCATCATCAAGGACTGCGGCGGCGACATCCACGCCTACTCCACCCCCGGCGAGGGCACGAGCTTCGCCATCACCCTGCCCATCGAGGAAAACGGCGACCAGGCCGTGACGGACGAAACGGAGCATCCGAAATGAGCGCGCTTCCGCAGATACTGCTGGTGGACGACGAGGAAGGCATCCGCAAGGTGCTGGGCCTGAGCCTGGCCGACCGGGGCTATAAGGTCCACACGGCCGAAAACGCGGAAAAGGCCCTGGCCCTGTTCCGCGAGCTCAAGCCGCCCATCGTGCTCACCGACATCAAGATGCCCGGCATGGACGGCCTGCAGCTCTTGCGGACCATCAAGGCCGAGACAGGCGGCCCCGGCGCCCACGACGCCGAGGTCATCCTCATCACCGGCCACGGCGACATCAGCCTGGCCATCCAGGGCATCAAGCTCGACGCCACGGACTTCGTGACCAAGCCCATCAGCGACGACGCCCTGGACATCGCCCTGGCGCGCGCCAAGGAGCGCCTGGACATGCGCCGGGCCATCCGCGAACACACCGAGGGGCTGGAGCGCCTGGTGGAGCAGAAGACCCGCGAGCTGCTGGCCGCCGAGCGCCTGGCCGCAGTGGGCCAGACCGTGGCCGGGCTGTCCCACGCCATCAAGAATCTGGCCAGCGGGCTGGAGGGCAGCATCTTCCTGCTCGGCAAGGGTCTGGAGCTGGACCGCCGGGCCTACCTGGAACAGGGCTGGGAGATGCTCAAGGCCAACGTGGAGAAGATCAAGAACCTGTCGCTGGAGATGCTGCGCTACGCCAGGCCCGAGGACCTCAAACCCGCGCCCTGCGACCCGGCCCTGCCCGCGCGTGAGGTGGCCGAGCTCCTGCAGCTCAAGGCCAAGGCCGCAGGCGTGGACTTGAGCCTCGCCGCGCCCGAGGGCATGGCCCCGGTCATGCTCGACGCCGAGGTCCTGCACCGGGGCCTGATGAACCTGGTGGGCAACGCCCTGGACGCCTGCCAGGCCGCCGGATTCGGCCCGGACTCGCCGGGCGGGCGGGTGCGGCTCACGGTGGAGCCCCGGCCGGAGGGCGGCGTGCGCTACAGCGTCTCGGACAACGGCTGCGGCCTCACCGAGGAGGCCAAGTCTCGGCTGTTCACGGCCTTTTTCAGCACCAAGGGCGAAGGCGGCTCTGGTCTTGGTCTCATGACCACGAAAAAGATCGTGGAGGCGCACGGCGGAAGCATTGCAGTGACCAGCACAAATGGCTCCGGGACCACGTTCAGCGTTATCATACCTGGAGCGAGTGGATTGTCCAGCTAAAAACATGTCTTTTTTGCATAGATTGATTCCTCACAGCGTTGACTCCGGCATCATTATGAAATACAGTGAAATTGTATCAAGCCCAGTTCGTTAGAGCGATTGCATACACTTGGAATGTGCAATATGGACGAAGTCACACTGGCTGCAAATGGATTTCTGCTCCGGCACGACGGGACGCAAGAGACGGACGCCTTGCGCGTTCTCGGCGCGCGCGTTGTGCTGGCGGAAGGGTACAGCCTGCGCAGCTTCATCCTGATGCTCTGCCTGAACCCGCTGCTCCAGCGCCTTGGCCCCTTCGCCCAGGATCTGGCCGCCGGGCTCGCGGGCTGGCCTGCTGCGGGCTGCGTGCCGGGGGGCGTCGAACGCCTTGAGCTGTCCAAGACGGTCGAGATCATCGGGCACCCTGCGCCGCCCAGGCTGGAGATCTACCACGCCCTGCGCGGGGTGGGCGCGGACGGCCAGGACATCGAGATCAAGCCCTATCCGGTGGAGACCCTTCTCGACCTGCCCGTGATCCTGGGCCGCCTGCGGCATGTGGTTTTTGGCGACAGGATGGACGAGTTCCGCTTCGAGACCGTCTGCAACCTGTTCGAGTTTCAGGAAGGCATCGGTTGGCAACTCGCATTCCACGGAGCGCCCGTGGAATGTGCACTAAGGAGGTAGTTATGTTCGAGAAGATCCTGTTCGCCACGTCGGCCTCTTCCACCTGCGATGACGCCGCGCACGTGGCCTTTGAACTTTCGCGCAAGAACCGCTCCAAGCTTTTCGTGTACCATGTCTTCGGCCTGCCCGGCCGGGGCTTCAGCCTGACCTACCGCGACGTGCGCACCGGCGAGGCCGAGAACGTGGACGAGAACCTGGTGAGCCTGGTCAAGGAAGAGATGGCCCAGTACTACGAGAAGCTCGGCCGTGACCACCCGGACTGCGTGTACGAGACCGCCACCGGCGAGCCGCACACCGAGATTTTGCGCAAGGCCAGAAAGGACGACGCCAGCCTGATCATCATGGGCGCGCACAACCGCGAGGAAGACGTCGGCGCCATGCGCCACCGCGCCATCGCGGGCACGACCATGCAGAAGGTGGCCAAGAGCGCCCGCTGCCCGGTCCTCATCGTCAGCCGCCCCTGCGTCACCTGCTGGTCGTATTTCGCCAACATCGTGGTCGCCACGGACTTCAGCAAGCCCTCGGACTACGCCTTCCAGTTCGCGCGCAACGTGGCCAAGGAGATCGGCTGCAGGCTGCACGTGTTCCACTGCGTGGACCTCGGCCCCGAGGGCCAGCAGAGCAGCGCAACCCAGGCCTACATCGAGCAGCAGCTCGCCGTGGCCGAGAAGAAGATCCAGGACAAGTACGTGGCCAACATGGGCGACTTCGACAACTACGTCGTCGCCCTGCGCGAGGGCACCCCGCACGTGGAGGTGCTCAAGTACGCCCGCGAGGCCAAGGCCGACCTCATCGTCATGGCCCACCACACCAAGGACGTGGACCCGGAACAGGCCATGCTCGGCAGCACCATCGAACAGGTCGTGCTGCGCTCCGCCTGCCCGGTTTTGAGCGTGAACCACCCCGACAAGGTGGACGTGACCCCTTACGGGGTGCCGCGCGCGGAGTAGGGTCATGAAGGCGGGCGCGGGCCAGGATGCGGGCCACACGCCAGGCCGGGGCCGGGTGCTCGTCGTGGACGACGAGATGCACCTCAGGCTGTACATCGCGGCGGTGTTCGAGACCGCCGGCTATGAGACGGCCACGGCCCGCGACGGGGAAGAAGGCTTTCGCAAGGCCAGCCAGTGGAAGCCCGACCTCGTCAGCCTGGACTTGATGATGCCGAACCAGGGCGGCATCCGGCTCTTCCAGCGGCTCAAGGCCGACGAGGAGTTGAAGCGGGCCGGGGTGCTCGTGGTCTCGGCCATCGCAGGCGAGGCCTTCCGGCATTCGCTTTCCCTTGTGCGCACGGGCGGCGGCGGACCTTTGCCCGATGTGGACGGCTATGTGGAGAAGCCCCCCGCCCCGGAGGCGCTGTTGCGGGAGGCCGCGCGGATTCTGGAAGCCCGAGGCGCCCTGGCCGGGGGGCCCTCTGAAGGGAACGTTGACACCGGACGTTGACACAAGACGTTGACGCCGGACAGCAACACAGGACATACTCACAGCACAGAGACACGGGAAATCGACGCGGAACATTGACACGGGAAATCGACGCGGAACATGAAGGAGGCGTAAGATGGCGAAGAAGATCATGGTGGTGGACGACGATCCGGAAATCGTGGAATACCTTGTGTCCATCTTCAAGGAACGCGGCTACGCCACCTGTTCGGCCCCGGGCGGGGAAGCCGCCATGGCGGTCATGGAGCGCGAAAAGCCGGACCTTTTGACCCTGGACCTGGAGATGCCCGACGAGTGGGGTCCCCGTTTCTACCGCAAGTTCAGCCAGAAGCCCGAGTTCAAGGAACTGCCCGTTGTGGTCATCAGCGGCCTGGCAGGCATCCATCTGGCCATCCGCAAGGCCATCGCCACCGTGAACAAGCCCTTTGAGCCCGCCCAGGTGCTGGCCATCGTGGAAGGAGCCATCGGCGCGCCGTAACGGTCGTCTGGAGCCGCTTCCCCTTCCAGGGGGGAGTTGTCGTAGGATTCGCCCCAGAACTCGGGCGCTGTCCAGCCTCTCAGGTTGTGATCGGCGTCGAGGGCAGGCTAAATGACGATGAATGTTCTGCTGGTGGACGACGAGGCCGGGATCCGCAAGGTGGTCGGCATCACCCTGGCCGACATGGGCTACACAGTGTTCGAGGCGGCCAGCGGCGACGAGGCCCTGGCCGTCTTCGAGCGCGTGCATCCCCCGATCATCCTCACCGACATCCGCATGCCCGGCATGGACGGCCTGGAGCTTTTGCGCCGCATCAAGGCCCAGAGCCCGGACACCGAGGTCATCCTGGTCACCGGCCACGGCGACCTGGAAATGGCCGTGGCGGGCTTGAAGCTCGACGCCTGCGACTTCATCGCCAAGCCGGTGGGGCCGGAGGTGCTGGAGATCTCGCTCAAGCGCGCCGGCGACAAGATCATCATGCGCGAGCGCCTGAAGAACTACACCGAAAATCTCGAAGTGATGGTCAACCAGCAGGCCGAGCATCTGGTGGACGTGGAATGCCAGTGCGCGGTCAAGGGCGCGGTGGAGGGCCTGACCCAGCTCATCGGCGGCGTGACCGGCGATGTGGAGGGCGGACTCGGCATCTTCAACGGCCTGTCCTGCCTGGTGTCCATCCAGGACGGCTACCAGCGCATCGTCTCCGCAAACCAGCTCTACCGCGAGCGCCTGGGCGACCGCGCGGGCCAGCCGGGCTACGAGGTCTATGCCGGGGCCGCGGGCTCCGAGGTCGGCAGCCCCGTGGGCCGCACCCTTGCCACCGGCCTGGGCCAGAAAAGCCGCGAGAGCATCATCGGGCCGGACAAGACCCAGTACACGGTCATGGTGCACACCGCGCCCATCCTGGGCGTGGACGGCACGGTGGACCTGGTGCTGGAGCTGGCCGTGGACGCGGGCGAGGTGCAGCGCCTGCAGGACGAACTGCGCGCCACCCGGCAGCGCTACCAGCAACTTTTCGACGAGGCCCCCTGCTTCATCACCGTGCAGGACCGGCATCTGCGCATCCAGGCCGCCAACCGCCACTTCCGGGCGGAGTTCGGCAACCCCGTCGGCGGGCTATGTTACGAGGCCTTCTGCGGCAGCGGGCGGCCCTGCTTCGGCTGCCCCACCCTCAAGACCTTCGAGGACGGCCAGCCGCACCAGGCCGAGCTCACCGTGCGCGGCAAGGACGGCGATCCCGTGAACGTGGTGGTCTGGACCGCGCCCATCAAGAACGAGGCGGGCGAGATCGAAGCGGTCATGGAGATGGCCACGGACATCACCGAGCTCTCGCGCATGCAGGACCACCTGGCCAGCCTCGGCATGCTCATCGCCTCGCTGTCCCACGGCATCAAGGGCCTGCTCACGGCGCTGGACGGCGGCGTGTACAAGGTCAACGCGGGCTTCCGCGCGGGCGACCAGCAGATGGTCCAGCTGGGCTGGGGCAAGGTCACGGAACTCATCGGCCGCATCAAGGGCATGGTGCTGGACATTTTGTTCTACGCCAAGAAGCGCGAGCTGCAGCTGCGCGAGATCCCGGCGGCCACCCTGGCGGCCGAGGTGGCCGAGACCGTGGCCCCCAAGGCCGAGAAGCTCGGCGTCACCTTCGTCAGCGAGCTGGACCCGAACCTGGGCAGCTTCGCCGTGGACAGCGTGGTGCTCTCGGCCGCCCTGGTGAACATGCTGGAAAACGCCGTGGACGCCTGCCTGGATGACCGCTCCAAGGAAAAGCACGAGGTCGTGTTCCGCGCCCGGCCGGACGCCAACGGCGTGTTCTTCGAGATCCAGGACAACGGCATCGGCATGCAGCCGGAAACGCTCTCGCGCCTGTTTTCGGTGTTCTTTTCCACCAAGGGCTCGCGCGGCACGGGGCTTGGCCTGTTCATCGCCAAGAAGGCCGTGGACCAGCACGGCGGCCGCCTCGGGGCCATCTCCGAGCCCGGCCAGGGCTCGACCTTCCGCATCTGGATTCCGCGCTGACGCACCCGGATTTGGCCTGGCCGCGAAGAACAACCACCCAGCCTTTGCCACACCCTGCGCCCCTGTGCCTTCCCCTGCTGACCTCTCGAAAATCCTCCGCATTCCGAGCCGATGTGACGAACAGCCCGCTGGCCGCAGCCCATGGCGAGGCGGTTTCCGGGCAGCGCACGCAAGATCCCATGCAAACGGGCATGGCCTTTCCGCAAAATCGGCGTATGCTGGGGCGACATTGGGCGTGGAAACCGGCCCCAGGCGCCGCCGCCCCTGCCAGCACGCCGCCTGGAGATTCTGGCTGGCCGCAGCCGCCCGCAAACCACCCGCAAGGAGAACCTCATGCACCTCAGCGCCCTTGGATCCCTCGGTTTTCTGTGCCAGAACGGGCCCGGCCCCGGCTATGGATCCGGCTATGGTCCCGGCTACGGCCCGTACGGCGGCTTCCACATGATGTCCCCCCTGGGCGGCGGCCTGCTCCTGGTGCTGTTCCTGGCGCTGGTCTTCGTGGTGCTGACCAGGGTCACGCGCCGGAACGGGGGCGCGCAGGAGTCGGCGCAGGACATCCTGAAGAAGCGCTACGCCAGGGGCGAGATCACCCGCGAGGAGTTCGAGCGCATGAAGCAGGAGCTCAAGGACTGAGGGTTGCCCGCTGCCGGGCGCGCGGCGGCGATTGACGCTGCCTGCCGGGCCAACTACAAAGGCCCCATGCTGAACGCAGCCCCACCCCGCACCAGGACGCCCCGGCATGCCGCCTGACAGCTCGCCTGGCGGCATGTACGCCGAGCCGAACGCCGAGCCGAGCGCCGAGCCGAGCGCCGAGCCGCGCATCGTCCGCCGCATCTTCGCCGTGGGCGACATCCACGGCTGCCACGCCAAGCTCGCGCGCCTGCTGGAGGCCCTGCCCCTGGAGCCCGAGGGCGACCAGCTGGTCTTCCTCGGCGATTACATCAACCGCGGCCCGGACACCCGCGCCGTGCTGGACCTGCTGCTGGAGCTGGGGGAAAAGCGGCCGGACACGGTGTTCCTGCTGGGCAACCACGAGGAGACCCTGCTGGGCTACGCCCGCACCGGCGACCTGGACCTTTTGCCGCTGCTGCGCACCATGGGCGTGGAAGCCACGCTCAAGAGCTACGGCGCGGCCCTGCCCGACACCCTGCGCGACTTGAGCTTCATGCCGCGCGAGCATGTGGAGTTCCTGCTGCGCCTGGAGCCGCACTACCGCGCCGGGGGCTACCTCTTCGTGCATGCCGGGGTGAACCCCAAAGGCGACCTGGCGCCGGACTGTCCGGCCGGGGAGTCCCTCACCGTGCGCGGCATGTTCCTGTCCTGCGCACCCGGCGGGCCGG
>Ga0209800_10001115_pt1 | contig 30880 bp, 20 predicted proteins | sample Higcelweek8metaG_FD_187174 | JGI IMG/M metagenome (GOLD analysis project Ga0209800, IMG submission 187174) | Freshwater pond sediment microbial communities from the University of Edinburgh, under environmental carbon perturbations - High... | ecosystem: Environmental > Aquatic > Freshwater >...
AGGTTGCACGTAATTCACAAAAAGTTTCAGCCGAAAAAGGGGTTTTTCAAATTGTCTCTTCAAACATAAAATTGGAGAATATCAAACGGTGGTCGCTCGACGATCCTTATCTCTATACTGTTGAGTTAGCATTGGTTTCAGGTGGAAAAACGATTGACCGTTATGAGACAAAATATGGGATACGCGAGTTTAATTTCGATCCCGATAAAGGTTTCTTCCTGAACGGAAAACATATCAAACTAAAAGGGGTAAACAACCATCACGACGGCGGTCCGCTTGGGGCTGCCTGTTTCGATTATACTTTTGAACGACAACTGAAGATTTTGAAAGATATGGGTTGCAATGCCATCCGCGTGAGCCACAACCCGCCTGCACCCGAACTTCTCGATTGTGCCGACAGGTTGGGGTTTGTTGTGATTGATGAAATTTTCGACGAATGGAGAAACGGGAAACGTGAGTTTGGTTATGCGCCTCATTTTGATGAATGGCATGAGCGCGACATTGTCGACTGGATGCGCCGTGACCGGAACCATCCCTCGGTGATTGCCTGGAGTCTGGGCAATGAGGTGTATGAACAAAACTCAACCGAGGGACCGGTCATTTTAAAACATCTGATTGAAGTGGCTTCAAAACACGATAAATCCCGTCCGTTTACATCGGCATGTAACGAGATCATCAACGATAACAAGTTCGGCTTTTCCGATTTGCAGGGCATTGTCGGTTACAACTATCAGGAACCCAATTACGCGAAAGACCATAAAACCTATCCAAACAGGATTATCTACGGTTCTGAAACAGTGATTTACCCGTATCACGAAGGGACTGGTTTTCCATTGCACAGTTATGAGGAATGGCTCACCGGACAATTGGAGGATTATGTTGCCGGTGAATTCCTCTGGACAGGCTTTGACTACATTGGTGAGTCGGGAATTGGCGCCGGTGGTTATGGTTTGGAGCCCTGGTTAACATGGCCTCAATGGCCGTGGCGCAGCGCTGTGTGTGGCGTTGCGGATCTCTGCGGATTTGAGAAACCGGGTTACTGGTTTCGCAAAGCATTATGGAGCGATGAACCTGTGGTTTATATTGCAGTTCCGTTCAAACCCGTTGGAAATGATATTCATAAATGCTCTTTCTGGGGCTGGCCCGATGTGATCAGTCACTGGAATAACCAGCTTGAAACCAATATGCTGACTGTACAAGTTTATACCAATTGTTCCGAGAATGAACTGTTTCTGAATGGCAAATCGTTGGGTTCGAAGAAATGGGATATCCGCAAAGAGGCTTTCCTGACATGGGATGTTGCATATCAACCTGGCAAACTTGAGGTTGTTGGGAAAATGAATGATGGAACCACAACGCGTTATAAAGTTGAAACAGCCGGAGCTCCTGCCAAACTAGTTCTGACTCCCGACCGTAAAACTATACTTGCCAACAAACAGGATGTGACATACATCAAAGTTGAGGTGATGGATGACAACGGTAATTTAGTGCCCTTTGCTGAGAACCTGGTTACCTTTCGTGTGAAAGGTTCTGGGAAGCTGGCAGCTGTAGGAAACGGAAACCCTGCTTCGCATACTTCGTTTCAGGGGAGCGATATGGAAGCCTTTCAGGGGAGATGTCTGTCCATTGTTCAGTCGGGCGATAAACCGGGTACGATTACCCTTGAAGCCAGTGCTGATGGTTTGGAAAAAGCGGAGGTTGCGATTATAGTAAAAAACCCCCCAGCCCCCTAAAGGGGGGGCTGGGAACTACCATTTTGAGAGTTGAGTGTCAAGTCGATTTTGATTTACGCCGGAGGGTATTTATATGAAATCCTTCCTGTTTTCGTCAATGGGACACCCAAAATTAAATTTCGTGGTTCATTACGATTTTGTTTAATTCTTCCAATTCGCTGTCCATAGATCAAATTGAAGTGCTGGGGGGAGGTTTTAACGTTGGCAATCAATAAGCCTGAAAGGCTTTAATAATTTAGCCCAGGGCAGAGTGCAACGTCGCCCTGGGTCAATAGCAAATCGAAAAAACCGTCCGCGAACAAATATTAGCCATGAATAAACAGTTGTTTCGGACGGAAAAGAACCACAATTGTATTTAGTGTTTGAAAACCGTATTAGGCTAATAATTTCATCCTAAAATAATTTGTCTTTTTAATTGCAGGATAGCCTGCCCCGTTTTTTTGGGGGAACTCACATGACTCATTTTCATTGGTGTTTCCCGAAAAATCGGGACAAGTTGTGATTGCGTGCAAACATGTTCGTTTCATATTGCGTCCGAAGAGACATCGCCACCTGGTCGGTCATTCGACCGCGGACGCTTATGCTTTTTGCCAATTAACCCAGGGCGACCCTCCTTCGTCGGTTGCCCTGGGCTAAATTATTTTGGGCTTTCAGCCCGTTCGTTTCGTGTCAAGCTACTCTTTATCAAAAAAAAACATCCCGGTCTGCCCGTGGGTGAACTGACGGGCATGTTGCTCTATCCGTAAAACTTCTGCTTCGATGCGAACAGTGCCAAAACTTTTGACCACGCGGTAACGCCCGTTGCCCTTTAGAATGACCTGCACGATAACCGACCCAGATCTATTATGTTTACGACGAAAAAAAACACATAAAAATAGCCACAGGACACCCAAAATCAAAATTGTTACATCACAAAATAATGCTTGTCAGATATTTATAAAACGACAGGAAAAAAGTGACGAAAACAGGAAAAACCCCCCAGCCCCCCCACTTTAGGGGGCTGGGAACTACCATTTTGATAGTTATGTGTCAAGTCGATTTTGATATATTCCGGAGGGTATTTATATGGAATCCATTCAGGATTCATCAATGATTAGTAATAAATTATTCTTTGTGATTCTTAGTGGCTTCGCGACTTTCCCGAAAAAATCGGGACAAGTTGTGGCATTATTCCATTTATATCATTTAATGCTAACCTTAATTATCTCTTGTTCCATCAATTGGTCATGAAGCCTCATCAGTTTTCGCATTAACGGATTATTGATATCAAACATGGTATCTCCGGCGTTTGAAACCGGTAGTATTTTGGGCGAAGTTCCGGTGATAAACAATGCGTCGTAAGAAGAAATTTCTAAGCGGGGAACCGCTTCAAAAATAACCGGAATGTTTTCTACTGAAGCAATTTCAAGAACCTTTGCCAGCGTTATCCCTTTTAAAACCCGGTTCAACGGGCAGGTGTACAGCGCATCTCCTTTTACAAAAACCATGTTCGATCGGCTTCCTTCGGTAATAAATCCATCTTTGTCGACCAGCAACACCTCGTAAACATCAGCATCCTGTTCCGATTGACTGACTTTCTCCTTCATGCCTTGTTCCACTTTGGCCTCGGGGTTGTTTCGTTCTATTTCGAGAAAACCAACCTTTACACCGTTAAGGTAATCATCGGCTGTAGGATAGGAATGGGGGATGAAGTATATAAAGACTGAAGGGCTGAAAGATTGAGGAACTGAAAGACTGAAAGACTGAGATGCTGAATTACTGAAAGACTGAGATGCTGAATTACTGAAAGACTGAGATACTGAATTACTGAAAGACTGAGATACTGAAGGATTGAAGATGATTTTTAGTGTGATGTTCCCGGTTGTGAAATTGTTGATTTTTGCCAGTTCAACGATTTGCAGGTACAGTTCCTTTTTATCGGGTTCATACAATTGACCGATCATTCTACATGAGTTGATCAACCGCTGAAAGTGATCATCGAAAAAGAGTGGGATACCTTCAATTATTCGCAGGACTTCATAAACGATAACGCCTTTTATCGAAGTTTCATCCCATTGATCAGAGCTGACAAATTCGTTATTTAATAGCAGGTATTTTCCTCTCATCTTTTTTTTATTAAATCTTAGTGCATTTGCGACTTCGTGGTATTTTTTTCAACTTAAAGTTGCACAACAAACTTTCCGGTATAGATTTTATTTTCAGAAATTAAGCGGAAGATAATCAGGTTATTATTTTTGATTTCATTCAAATTGACCGGATATAAATTCACAGGTGCTTTGTTCAATGCTTCCGAATAAAGAAGCTTTCCACTTATATCAATTAATTCAACCTTTTCAATTTTTTCGGGCTTTGAAAACTGGACATTCAACCAATTCCCGGCAACGTTCCATGAAATATTGGTTTCGTTTTTGATAGTTGAAACAGCGCTTGTGCCTCCCGGATTCCAACCTGCCAACCGGGCAAACAGCCACCATGCTGCGAAAGCTTTGCGGTTCCCATTCAGTGCTTGGCTATGGGCCGCGCTGCAATCGTACCAGTCAACATTTTCGGTATGAGAATTTTGCCAGTCGGTTGCCCAGTTTTTTGAATCGCCACCAGCTGTCGTATAGTCGCAATTGTCGGTGCAATTCAATTCCATGTAATTTACCTTCCCATCGGGATCATAGCTTTCGATATCGGCAAAGTCGTATAAAATTTTCTTATTTGCGATACAGTAATCACGGATTTGATTGTTTCGCAAATTTAGATTGCCATCCTTGCCTGACCCATCCAAATGACAGGTCATGTAAATAAATTTCACATTAAAATAGATTGACTCCAGTTGATTCATGGGTGTTAAATATTGTTCGATCATTTGATTTTCAGAATAACCAGCTGCCTGTCCACACCACGACCATAAGATGACATTTACATCGGGATTGTTTTTCCCCATTCCGGTTTCAGGGTTAACATCGCCTAAAAAATCAATGGTATTATTGTACCAGTCGGGATAATAACCTACATCGCCTCCCATTGCATAATCTTCCAAATCGAGGGCGCCGTCGGTTCCACCGTTATTCCAAGCAAAAATATCTTTTGCAAGTGATAACCCTTTACCTCCTTTGTTAGCAAAATCGACAAGTCCCGACATCCCATCGGTAACCTGGCTTCCGTGGCTGGTATGACCATAAGCAATGTGAAGCGTTTGTTTTGCCGCCACAATGCTTTGTGACGGAATTTTAGTAATATCGGTACACGTATGATCAATAATCATAGACTCTGAACCAATAATGGGATCATCATCGTTGGCGTTGCATGAGACAACCACAAATAACGCCAAAGAAGCAATGATTGGTTTGAGAAAATTTGTTTTCATATTTTAAGTTTTGAGTTTATAGTCAGAAGACCGAAGCCGGAAGACCGAAAACAAACTTCTGACTTCCGACTTCGATCTTCCAGCTTCTTTCATTTCTTCGTCAATTTGTAAAAAACCACATCGTGACTGGGTATTTCAATGTCCCAGTTTTTAGCGGTGGTGCCAACTTCCTTCTGCTTCCAGATGTCGTAAACTGTAAATTCACCCAGCATCATTCCAAAGTGTTTCCAGTTGATTCGTACGGTAAGTGGCTGATCGCCGGTGTTGTGATAGCAAAGCGCCCAGTTCCCCTTCGAAAGTTCTTTTATCCAAATCTGTTTTGAAGGGTGTTCCATATAAAGTGATCCTTGTTTCCCCAGTGAATCCTGATCAACCGCTATAGCCTCCTTGTTGGTGAGTATTTGCAATATTTCAGGTTTCATAATCCGCAAGTCATTCCCTGCCATAAGCGGGGCAGCCAGCATACACCAGAGGCTGAAGTGTGAACGCGATTCAGCAAGAGTTAAACCGGGGTTTCCAACTTCAAGCATATCGGGGTCGTTCCAGTGGTCAGGTCCGGCATATTTTTCAAGGCCAATCTGGCTTTGAATGATGTATTTCATTCCCATGTCGTATTCACCTTGGCAGGCATAGCAATCGGTAATATCACCTGTTGTGCGCCACAAGTGGCCAATATCCTTTGCCCATTCCCACGGTTTTGTATTACCCCATTCGCACAAACTGTAAACTATTGGACGGCCTGCGGCATAAAGGGCGTCGCCCATGGTTTTATAGGTCTCGCGGGAATCGGCAGTGCCATGGTCGCACCAGTCATATTTCAGGTAATCGACGCCCCATGATGCATACAGCCGGGCATCCTGAAATTCATTTCCCCTTCCACCGGGAAAGCCGTTGCAGGTAGTTCGTCCGGCACAGTTATGAATCCCAAATTTGAAACCTTTGGCGTGAACATAATCGACCAGTGCCTTCATCCCGTGCGGAAATTTTGCCGGATCAGGCACCAGGTTTCCGGCGCTATCGCGTTGCATGGCTTCCCATCCGTCATCCACAACGATGTAATTATAACCGGCTTCGAGCATTCCGTTTGCAGCCATAATATCAGCAGTCTCTTTGATGAGGTCTTCGTGAATTTTCACTTCAAAGGTGTTCCAACTGTTCCATCCCATAGGCGGAGTAAGGGCTAGTCCTTTAAATTTCTGAGAAAACCCGGTTGAGACGATCAATAGCAAAGCTGTAATAAATAAAATTTTTTTCATCAGGGTCAATGATTGAGTTGATTGTTATGTAAAAATACAAACATTCGGTGAATAGGCAAGCTACGTTAGTCGACTGAAGACCAACGAATGATTGGTAGCGCTGAGAAAGTGGACACTGAGAATTGGTGCGATGTCAAAACAATTCACTAATGTGCTAAAATGCTAATGTGCTAATTCGGCAATATAGAATGTAGGGCAATAGTTGAAGTATATCTGAATTGTTTAAAATTCTCTGCAGAAGTATGAGTTATAGAAGAAAAAGGTTAATTTCGGCTTAACAAATTAGAAAGTCATGAGGAAATTTATTTCGTTTAGTATCGTTGGATTGATCCTTTTTCTGGCAGTCTTCATTTTTGTACGGTATTTTTTTGTGTTTGGAGAGGGGGTTAAGGCCGGTGACCTGAATTACATCGTTCACAAAGGCTACGTGTTTAAAACGTGGGAAGGAAAAGTGATACAAACCGGGATCAAAACATATACCCCCGGCGCTATCCAAAGCAATGAATTTGAGTTTAGCGTTGCCATCGACAGTGTGGCAAAAGTACTTGAGCTGAACAGTGGTAGATTTGTTGAACTGCGTTATAAAGAGTATTTAGGCGCTTTGCCATGGCGGGGAAACAGCAAGTATGTGGTTACCGAAATAGTACGGATTGGGGAGAACACAAGGCCGTAAGAATAACAAATAACAAAATCCAAATAACAAATACCAAATAACAAATTCCAGATACCAAATAACAAATTCAGTATTTGTGGCTAATAGCTTGTGGCTGATAGCTAACGGCTAAGCTTGTGGCTGATAGCTTATGGCTGATAGCTTGTGGCTAATGGCTAATTATCTCATAGGATGGGTTTTCAGTATCTCATCGGCATTCTTAAAAATATCAACATATTGTGCCCGCCCGTAAACAAATTCATCTTTCAGGTTCTCTCTCGATAATTTTCCTTTAAAATCATCGAGTGTGGCGTATCCCTTTTTGTCCATCCATTCTTCAATCTCATGAATTATCTTTTTGGCAAGGCTGAATTTATTTTCATAGAAAGCGCTAACCATTTGTACTGCGTCGGCCCCGGCAAGGATCATCCTGATGACATCTTCACTGGTTTTGATTCCCCTGTTGGCAATAAGTGTTCCATGAACGTTACCGTACAAAAGCCCCATGAAGCGTAGTGTTAATTTGTAATCACCGGGTTGGGTCAATTCCCATGGAAAGTAGAATTTCTCTTTTTCGAAATCAATTTCTGGTTGGAAAAAACGGTTGAAAAGAACGAAACCATTGGCCCCGGCATTTGACAGACGTTTAACGAAATGAAGCGGATTCGTATAGAAGGGACTGATTTTTACATTGATTGGAATTTTAACCGTTTCACGAATATCCTTTAGAATTTTAACCTGATTCGATTCAATCTCTTCAGCATCATCATCAGCCGATACCGGTACCCTGTAGAAATTCAATTCAAGCCCGTCGACACCGGTCTGTTCCAGAAGTTTCGCGTATTCAACCCAAGTCGGATTATAAAGCGCATTCACACTGGCAAAGACAGGTATCGAAACACTTTCCTTTAATTTTCGAAGGTTCATCAGGTGTTCGGTCGGGCCGGCATATTCAATACCAGGAAAGATATTTTGCATTTCAGCTGCCCTAAGGTCGTACTCGTGCAACTCTTCATCAAATTGAAGCGATTCCAACTGTATTTGTTCCTCGAACAGTGTTTTATATACAATGGCTGCAACTCCGGCTTCTTCAGCCTTTTTAATTTGGTTAATGTCAGCAATAAAATTGCTTGCCCCCAAAACAATCGGGTTTTTAAGGGCAATTCCTAAATAATTAGTTGATAAATTAGCCATGATATTTCGTATTAAAGTGTTAAATTTTGATAGGAACAATCTAATGTTCCATTTTGTTTTTAAGTATCAAGACACAAGTATCAAGTTGTCGATGCGGAGGCATTACGAATAGTTATGAGAAATTTCAGACTTTGTAAACTGATTTGGCATATCGAGTATATTTTAACCGAATTCTCTGTTCTGCCTAATAAATAAGTAATCAACATCTTGATTCTTGATACTTGTGTCTTGCGACTGAATAGTTACAACTTTTTTATTGAAAATTAATCTCAGGCTGGTTTTAAGTTACAAATTTTTGATAATCTTTATGGTAATCATATAACAGGCAGAAAAAATGAGAAAAATCCTTATCCTGTTCGCATTTTTTGCGACAAATGCTTTACTGGCTCAAGATTTGGTCATATTGCATACCAACGATATTCATGATCATGTCAACGGATTAGCTCCTGAAATGGAATATACCCCGTTAATCAATGACGATGATCCAACTTCAGGCGGTTTATCCAGAATCGCCGGTTTTATCAAAACAGAAAAAGAGAAGTATGGAGATAAACTGATCGTTGCCGATGCAGGGGATTTTCTGATGGGAACGCTTTTTCAGACCCTCGAAAACGAAGTTGGTTTTGAATTGAACCTGATGAAAAGGATGGGATATGAATTTGTTGCATTTGGGAATCATGAATTTGATTATGGCCCCAATGCGTTTGCAAAAATAATTTCCCTGAATCAAAACCTTGGCGGAATACCTCAGTTGTTGAACGCTAATTACATGAAGGCCAACGATGGAAGTGATTCTGATTTGGTAAAGAAATTCGATGAAGGAATTATTCTTCCATACAAGATTATTGAAAAGAATGGGTTCAAAATAGGTGTTTTCAGTGTTTTGGGAAAAGATGCCGATGAGGCAATACCGGGTTATATCAATGTGGAATTTGAAAAGATCAATAAGGTTGCTTCAAAAACTGCACGCCTTCTGAAACAAAAAGAGAAGGTCGATTTGGTGGTGGTTTTATCGCACAGCGGAGTTGTAAAGAACAAAAAAGGAGAGTGGACGGGTGAAGATGTTGAAATGGGTGAAGCATCGCCCGATATCGACATCATTATTGGTGGCCATACCCATACGACTTTGCCTGAGGTTGTTCGTGCCGGAAATGCAGTTGTGGTTCAGACGGGTTGCAATGGTTACAACGTTGGAAAAGTGGAAGTAACGTTTGATGAAAACAAAAAACCACATGTGAAATATCAGTTGGTTCCGATGAACGATCAGATTATTGCCGATACTTCAATTCAGAAATATATTGATGAAATGGCAATTGTGGTAGAGAAAAATATTTTATCAGGTTTGGGCATCAAATTGTATGAGCCCCTTTTTGAAACAGGTTTCAATTTGGTTATGGATGATAAAAAACCAGAAATCAGCAATTTGGGACCTTTTGTTGCCGATGCTCTTGATCATTTTCTGAACAACATCATTCACGAAAATATCGATTTAACAATTGTTGCAACGGGTGTAATCCGTCACAATATTGAAATGGGGAAAACCGGAAAGCAGAACATTAACGATATTTTTAACATTATGCCACTGGGTATGACCGAGGAAAAAATTCCTGGCTCACCGTTGGGTAAAATTTATATTTCGGGGAATGAAATAAAAAAGGTTTTTGAACTAATCCTCACCGTTTATCCAAAGATGGTTGATTACTATCTCTATTTTAATGGGATGCAGTTGACATACAACCCTGATAAAGGACTGTTTAAAAAGATTTCAGATATCAAAATTGGAAATGAAACGAAAGGATATAAAACCGTTTCATTTTCGAAAAAGGATAAGACCCTTTACTGCATTGCCGCCAATAAATACATCTTAAGTTTTATTGCTAAATTGAAGAAGATGAGCTTTGGAATTGTCAGTGTGGTTGGCAAAAACAGCGATGGTTCTGTTATTCAAAACGAAAACTTTTTAATTGATATTGATAAAGATAAAGAGGGGATACAGGAAGCTAAAGAATGGTTGGCTTTGTTGGATTATATAAAGTCTTTCCCCGATCTGGATGGAAATGGTATTTCAGATGTTCCGGAAACTTATAAAACCAAATTAAATCAGGTGATTGTGAAGAAATAGAATGTCATTAAATACTTTAAATGAAAAGAGGCTGATCTCATCTGAGACAGCCTCTTTTCATTATTTTGAACTGATATTTTTATTCCTTTTCGATACGCATTTTATAGAACGAACGCCATACAAATACGAGTGCAATAATTAAGAATGCTACACCAACATAAGGAGCAATCGGACGGAAAGCTGCAGAAATAGCAATTTCCATGGCCAATAATCCAAACAATGTTGAGAATTTGATAACAGGGTTCATCGCAACAGAAGAGGTATCTTTAAATGGATCGCCTACTGTATCACCAACGATAGTCGCATCGTGCAGCGGAGTACCTTTCATTTGAAGATCAACTTCAACAACCTTTTTAGCATTGTCCCAACCGCCGCCGGCGTTGGCCATAAAGATTGCCTGGAACAAACCAAAAATTGCAATTGAAATCAGGTAAGAAACAAAGAATGATGCAGCTGCAAATTGAATTGCTTTTGTAGCCCCGTCAGTAGCTTCATAACCCGAGATAAATGCAAAGGCCAAAGCGAAACAGAATATTCCAATAAAGATGTTTAACATCCCTTTTTGAGCATATTGAGTACAGATTTTCACAACCTCTTTCGATTTCTCCACATCGGCCTTTTTAGGTGCGTTCGGATCGAGATTGATATTCCTTTTAATGAACTCAACCGCACGATAAGCGCCAACAGTAACCGCTTGCGTAGAAGCTCCGGTAAACCAATAGATTACAGCGCCACCACAAAGGAAGCCCAGAATTGTCCATGGGTTTAATATATTTAAAATGGTTTCGGGTTCAACACCCAATACATTCTTGATAACCAATATAAGCGAGAAAATCATGGTAGTTGCACCTACAACAGCGGTTCCGATTAACACCGGTTTCGCCGTTGCTTTAAACGTATTTCCAGCACCGTCGTTTGCTTCAAGGTAATGTTTCGATTTTTCGAAATCGGGTTTGAAACCAAAATCTTTTTCTATTTCCTGAGCAATATTTGGTTCATCTTCAATCAATGAAAGTTCGTAAACCGATTGTGCATTGTCGGTTACAGGTCCATAACTGTCAACCGCGATGGTTACAGGTCCCATACCTAACAATCCGAAGGCAACAAGGCCAAAGGCAAAGATGGATGAATAGATCATGAATTGGTCGAGTCCAAACGTACTTGCGATGTAGGCAATAAACATAAGAAGTACGAATACCATACCCATCCAGAAAGCGCTGAAGTTACCGCCAACAAAACCTGAAAGAATTGTAAGTGATGGGCCGCCCTCTTTACCGGAATTTACAATTTCCTGAACATGTGCCGATTTGGGAGAGGTAAATATTTTGGTGAATTCGGGAATAAGAGCCCCGCCAATAGTTCCACAACTGATGATTACGGATAACACAATCCATAAGTTTGAATCCAATGCGCCTACCATGGTCGATGGTCCAACCATGAAATAACTTGCTATAAAAGTTACAATGATCGACATGATTGATGTAATCCATACAAGATTAGTAAGCGGTTTTTCAAAATCAAGATCATCTTTTTTGCTATAAAGCGATTTGCTAAGAAAATCGTTTATGTAAAATGAACCAATTGAAGTAATAATCATCAAAATACGCATGGCAAAAATCCATGTTAGGAAGGCTGCCTGCCATTCAGGATTTGCTATAAATGTACCGTCGGCAACTGAACCCACTGCTAAAACAATGAATGAAATGAGAGCAACACCGGTTACACCATAAGTTTCAAATCCATCGGCAGTAGGGCCAACGCTATCACCTGCATTATCGCCAGTACAGTCAGCAATAACACCAGGGTTACGTGGATCGTCTTCACCAATTTTGAAAACCACTTTCATCAAGTCGGAACCGATATCAGCGATTTTGGTAAAAATACCACCGGCAATACGTAAAGCAGAAGCGCCCAATGATTCACCAATAGCGAAACCAATAAAACAAGCACCGGCCAAATGGCGAGGAATAAAGAGCAGGATAATCAACATCATGATGAGTTCTACACAAACAAGAACTACACCAATACTCATACCTGAATCAAGTGGTATTTTGAGAAGTTTAAGCGGTTTGCGTTCGAGCGATGCAAAAGCCATACGGCTGTTTGCAAGTGTGTTCATGCGAATGCCGAACCATGCAACTCCATAAGAACCCAAAATACCAATAACTGCCCAAAAAAGAATTAGAGCAACACCACCAACCCCTGCATGTTGTAGCCCTCCATAATAAAAGGCAACACAAGCAGCAATAAATAGGAATAAGATAATTAGAAATTTACCTTGCTGTATCAGATAGGTTTTACAAGTTTCAAAAATTACTTTCGAAACATCGAGCATAGACTGGTGAGCCTTTAGTTTGCGTACTTTGATAAATTGGTATAACCCAAAAATCAAACCCAATACACAAACTGCAAATCCCCAATATAACAGCGAGTTTTGTCCGTCTGTTAATTCCGGGATTTTCAGGTCTGCCTCACTGGCAAAAGCCAATGCAGGAGCAATGAGAATCAGTAATACACTGAAAATCTTTTTCATAGTAAAAATTTTAGACTTTTTTAGATTTATAATTCATAATTAATTTTCATCAGAAAAAATTTTGAAATATCAATTTGATATTATTTGACCTTTATTTGTGTGTATTTTTCAATATCGGTCTGCAATTTATAACAAATATCCATTCAAGATCGAATAAAACGTACAATATTTCATAATTTCCTCAGAAATGAAATTTGAAATCACTTTAAGGTTTGAAAGTTAATAAATATTTTCAATGATCATTTATTTGAAATGTAAGTCAGTTTTAAAAACTTTTATACCAACAGTTTTTAATTTTCAATTTAAATACAATTTTTCGTAATCAAATAGGTTAATGGTTTGTTGATGAGTATTGTAAAATCAAATGTATGCAAAATATTCTTTCTCAATGGGAGAGATATTGACTAAAAAAGTGGAAAAAGAGGTTGTTGAATTTAGAAATGCGACAAAAAAAGAAACAAGAATTTTTAATTTTGCCCAAAATTTGTGGAAATGAAGAAAACGGTTTTATTTGTTTGTTTGGGTAATATTTGCCGCTCACCGGGCGCTGAGGCAATTTTTAATTTGATAATCAGTGAGGAAAATATATCGGATGTGGTAAGTTGCGATTCAGCCGGTACCAGTGGCGCTCATGTTGGTGAACCAGCCGATCAGCGGATGATTGAACGTGCATCCAAGCGGGGTTATAAGGTTGATCATATTGCCCGTAAATTTAATTCCAAGGTCGATTTTGATGGATACGATTACATTATTGCCATGGATGATACTGTTGAAAGTGATTTGCAAAGTATGACACGGAATGCTGAAGATTCAGAAAAGATATACCGGATGACCGATTTTTCTTCCTCCAGTAAATATTCTGGCGTTCCTGACCCCTATTATGGGGGAAGCTCCGGATTTGAGGTCGTACTCGACCTGCTTGAAGACACCTGCGAGGGACTTCTTGAATATATCAAAAATGAAGTTTGATTAAAATAATTTATAATCAAGAAATTAAATGGAAGGATCATAGATTTTTACTTCAAAAATCTGAGGATCTGTTTGAATTAATTGGTTTGTAAGGTCAACCCATTCCAGACTGTTCGATGATCCAATTTTATAAGTATATTCATAACTTTCACCTCTATGAAATGTTGGGTTGATTTCGATGATCCGTAAGTGTTTATTTTTTAGTATCGATTGAACATTTTTGTCTGTTTCGGGTGAGTTTGTTTTAATAGTTAAAAGTTTGATACTAAGTGGTGTGAAGAAATATTTTTCAAGTTGTTCAACAATAATCAGAACAAATAGCATTAATGCAATTGAAATAATTGCCGGTAAATACATGCCGGCGCCAATAGCCAAACCAATTGCCGCGATTGCCCAAATAGTGGCAGCGGTTGTTAATCCTCTCACGTTGATGCCCATGCGAAGTATAGCCCCTGCGCCAATAAAACCAACACCTGTTACAACCTGGGCAGCAATTCGTCCGGGATCCCCGTTTTGAAACGAGGTGTAAGTTTGAGGAATATAAATGGATAGCAACATTAGCAGGGTTGAACCGATGCATATCAGTATATGTGTTTTTAAACCGGCAGGTTGGTGATGAGCTTCACGTTCAAACCCAATTATTGTCCCTGCGGCAAAACTGATACCTAACCTGAGCAGGACAGTGCCTGAGTTGATGTCAGTTGAATTAATCAGTTCATTTAAGTAAATCATGGCGAATTTTTAGATGCAAGTTAATTTTTTTTAAAGAGAATATGGTCAAACAACTATTCAGGAATACCGCATTTTTAGCAATAATTACTTGTTTGTTATGGTCTACTGCTTTTGCAGGCTCCAAAATTGCGATGAAATATATGCCTCCATTGCAATTAGCCGGATTCCGGTTTTTTGTATCCGGTTTAATCTTGTTGCTTTGGTTTGGAAAATTCAGAAGTTATTTTAGCATTATAAAAAAGCATATTGGCTTTGTACTTTGGGTTGCTTTTCTACAAACCTTTCTGATGTACAGCTTCTTTTATCTGGGGTTGAATCTTGTTCCGGGCGCATTAGGCGCAATGATCATAGGATCGGGGCCTCTTTTTGCCGTGTTGGTTGCCCACTTTTTTATTCGCGACGATAAGATGAACTGGAAACTAACCACCGGATTATTCCTGGGTATTGCAGGTATTATCATTATCAATTATGGGCGTCAGATTTCAGGTATTGCCGGTCACTTAGAATTATTGGGCGTATTACTGCTGATTTTAAACAACCTGGCCGGAGGCGCTTATAATGTGGTGATTTATAAAAGCAACCGTGAAATTCCTGCCATGGTGCTTAGTTCTGCATCGCTTGGAATTGGTGGTTTGGGTTTGTTCCTGTTCTCATTGCCAATTGAGGGTTTTCAAATCAAGGCATATCCTTTCGAGTTTTGGGCTGCATTTGCATGGTTATGTATGCTCTCTGCGGTTGCCTTTTCAATTTGGTTTGCCCTTTTGAAACGTCCGGGGATTAAAGTCTCAACCTTGAACACCTGGAAATTTTTAATACCAGTTTTCGGAGCTATCCTAAGTTGGTGGCTTATTCCCAACGAATATCCCGATACATATTCCATCGTTGGAATGGCCGTCATCGCTTCTTCTATTCTTGTAATTAATCACGAAACCATTTTTCAAAAATTCAAAAGTTTAAATTTCAGCTAGTTGCGAAATTATTAACCAGACGGTTAAATTTTCTGGTTGATTTATTTGGAATTTATTATAGAATATTTACTTTTGACCAAATGTTTTAACCATTTAGTTAAAGCGTGCGGTTAAAAAGTAACTTATGAATGCACTTAAAGTAGAAACACAACAAAAAATAGTTCAGGCAGCCCACGAAGTCTTTATTGAGAAAGGGCTTGAAGGTGCCAGGATGCAGGAGATTGCCGACAGGGCTGGTATCAATAAGGCATTGCTTCATTACTACTTCCGGTCAAAAGACCATCTTTTCGATGCCGTTTTTCAGGAGATCATTGGTAAGGTGATGCCCACTTTTACCGAGAAAATTGGTCCCGATATCAATATTCTTGATTTAATTACCTCTTTTATTGGGTTCTATAACGATTTTTTCCGAAAAAACCCTCAGTTTCCACAGTTCTTTTTTCACGAAATTTGGCAACACCCCGATAAACTAGCTGATTTCATTAAATCGCAGAAGGTAAATCCTACTGAATTAATTAAAAATGCGAAATCGAAAATACCTCCAATAATTGATTCGGAATATTTACCACAACACATGGTTGCTAATGTTTTGGGTATGTGTCTTTTCCCTCATATTGCCCGCCCTCTTTTCCAGCGACTCTTTTTTGAGAACGATGAAATAATGTACGATCAATTTTTATCGGAGCGTACTGAATTACTGACGAAGATGTTGAGCGGGATTGACCTTAGCCCGGAAAAAAGTTTTAGTGAGAATCCAAGTGACGATTTTTAGATAATAATAAATTGAAAATAAAATGAAGAAATCAATTTCAATTCTACTGTTGATACTGTTTGTATCATTCCAATCTTTTGGGCAGGAAAAACTAATCTTGGATAGTTGCCGTTCGCAGGCAAAACAAAATTATCCAAAATTAAAACAGATTGAATTATTGCAGAAGATCAATGATTTGAAAGAAAAGAATAATCAATCGGCCTACCTTCCTCAAATCGATTTGAAGGGCCAGGCAACCTATCAGTCGGATGTTACGGCTATCAACATCGACCTTTCCAAAATGGGCATTACGATGCCTTCAATGTCAAAAGATCAGTATAAAATCTATCTCGACCTGAAACAAACAATCTGGGACGGTGGAATATCGAAATCAAAAAATGAATTGGATAAAGCATCGCTCGAATCAGATCTGCAAAAACTGGAAGTAGAGGCTTATCAGCTAAATGGTTTGGTCGATGCCTATTTCTTTAACCTGCTGATTATTCGTCAAAATGAACAGGTTCTTTCTTCACAATTGGAGGTTCTGGGGCAGCAAATAGCCAAATTGGAAAACGCTTGTAAACAAGGTGCCGCCAGACAAAAAGACCTTGATAAATTGCTGGCTGAACGGTTATTGATGAAACAAAAACAGATAGATTTGATTTCGAAGAGGGAATCAGTTGCTGATATATTGAGTGTAGTAACCGGGGAAAAAGTTAACAGCGATGTTGAACCTCTGTTGCCTGGAAATAGAATGACCGACAACGGATCGGTTAACCGACCAGAATTTAAACTTTTCGAATTACAACAAAAGCAATTACTGGTCAGTGATCGTCTGCTAACATCATCACGCAATCCCTTATTTTTCGGTTTTGGTCAGGCTGGATATGGCCGGCCCGGCTTGAATATGCTAAGTGATGATTTCCAGCCTTATTACATGGTTGGTGTTGGTTTGAGCTGGCGGATTCTCGACTGGCAAAATTCAACACGGAATAAAAAAATAAACACCTTTCAGCGTGAAGTAATTGGCACACTTCAATCAGATTTCGAACAGAAACAGCAGATACAACTGGCCGACGCTTCTAAACAAATGTCCAACATCAACAAGTTGATCGACTCAGATAAAGAATTGGTTGATTTGCGGAAGAAAATTACTGCCAGCGCTGCTTCCGAGCTTGAGAACGGAGTGGTTACTTCTGCCGATTACCTTAATGATCTAAATGCTGAAACAGTAGCCCTCATCAATTACGAAACCCATAAAATTCAATTGGTTCAGGCAACTATAAACTACAATAATATTCTTGGAAAATAATCGAAAAACAAAATTAGATATGAAACGTATAGCTTTATTTACCCTGCTCATTTCAGCCCTGGTGGCTTGCGATCATCGAAAAGAACTCTCCGATGCGTATGGAAATTTTGAAGTGGAAGACATCATCATTTCTGCCGAAGCAACCGGAAAACTGTTGGAGTTCCCGGTTCAGGAGGCTGATAAAATTTCTAAAGGACAAGACATCGGTTTGATCGACACCATTCAATACTCCCTGCAGTTGAATCAGTTAGAAGCACAGAAATTTTCTGTTCAATCAAAAGTTGCGGGTGTCAATGCTCAGATTGCCACCTATAAACAGCAAAAGGAAAATATTCAGGTTACCTACGACAGGGTTACTAAACTGGTAGTTACCGGCGCCGCAACCCAACAGCAAAAAGATGATCTGGAAGGTCAGCTTAAATTGATCGATAAACAGATTGAAGCAGCTAAAACACAAATAACTTCGATCAACAGGGAATTAGGCGTAATGGAAGCTCAGGGAGCGCTGCTCAATGAACAATTTATAAAATGCACGGTGAAAAGTCCTATTGACGGCGTTGTCCTCAAAAAATACATCAATGAAGGGGAAATTGCCGTTGCGGGTAAACCGTTGTTAAAAGTAGCTGATTTATCAGAACTTGAGCTGCGTTGCTACCTTTCGGGCGATCAACTTTCGTCGGTCAAATTGGGCGATAAGGTAAAAGTACTTTTCGATACAGGGAAAAATCAAATGGAAACCATTGAAGGGACAGTGTCCTGGATATCTGACGAAGCAGAATTTTCCCCTAAAATTATTCAGACCAAGCAGGAGAGGGTTAAGTTGGTGTATGCCATGAAAGTAAAAGTTGCGAACGATGGCCGGTTGAAAGTTGGAATGCCGGGAGAGGTGAGGTTTAAATAGTCGGAAGTCCGAAGTCGGAAGTCGGAAGAATGGAGACCGGAGAGGGTGAGCACTGAGAATGTGAGAAGTGAGAATGAGAAAATCTGAGAAAAGGCCAAGCCGCTTTAGCGGCGACATATTGGTAGAAACGTGAATTATTGCAGTAAAACCGTCCGCGTTAAAATGATCTTTAATGTTCTGCATTTCATTCGGACGGAAATGGATAAATATTGGACAAAATAAAACTATGAATAATATGTACTGTAGGGGCTACGATCATTGTCGAATTATCAAATTGTCGAATTGTCGAATTAGCACATTAGCAAATTAAAAAGATGATCAAATTCAACAACATATCGAAATCGTACGGAGATATTGCTGCCGTTGGAAACATCTCGTTCGGGGTTGAAAAGAACGAACTTTTCGGGCTAATTGGTCCCGACGGGGCAGGGAAGACCTCTCTGTTGCGTATGTTGGTGACCTTGCTGTTACCCGATTCTGGCACGATGGAGATCGCGGGCCTCGATGTGGTGCGCGATTACAGGAAAATCAGGTTGATGGTTGGGTATATGCCCGGACGCTTCTCTCTATATCAGGATTTGACGGTAGAAGAGAACCTGCAATTTTTCGCTTCTGTTTTTGGAACGACCGTTCAGGAGAACTATCATCTGATCGAAGATATCTACAAGCAGATTGAACCATTTAAAAACCGTCGGGCAGGGAAACTTTCAGGTGGGATGAAACAAAAACTGGCGCTTTCATGTGCCCTGATCCATAAGCCGGAAGTGCTGGTACTTGATGAACCTACAACTGGTGTTGATGCTGTTTCGCGCCGCGAATTCTGGGATATGCTCGACAAACTTAAGAATGAAGGGATTACAATCCTTGTTTCTACTCCCTATATGGATGAAGCATCCCGCTGCGACAGGGTAGCGCTTTTGCAAAATGGTGAAATCCTATCTATTGACAAACCTCAGAAGATTGTTGAAAAAGAGGGTCAAAGGCTTTGGAAAGTAAAAGCAGCCAATATCTACAATTTGTTGACCGATCTTGAGAAATGGGAACAGACCAAATCGGTTTATCCATTTGGACAGTTTTTACATTTGACAATCAAAGGTGAATCCTTCGACCGGGGTGTTGTACACGATTTTCTGATCGGAAAAGGACATGAATCCATTACGATCGAACCCGACTTTTCGGGAATTGAAGATGTATTCATGGATTTAATGACCAGGCAAAAAGTTTAGTAAATGAAAGTTTGGTATGGAAAGATGGAAAGATGGAATAAAGGAATAGTGGAAAGATGGAACAAAAAGATAAAGCAATAGAAGTAAAAGGGTTGGTGAAGAAATTTGGCAATTTTGTGGCCAACGACAACCTGACTTTCGATGTTTATAAAGGTGAGATATTTGGTTTTCTTGGTGCCAATGGTGCAGGAAAAACCACCGCCATGAGAATTCTTTGCGGGCTATCGATGCCAACATCCGGAAAATTGAGGGTCAATGGATTTGATGTGTACCGTCAAAACGAAAAAATAAAAGCAAGTATCGGCTATATGAGTCAGAAATTTTCACTTTATGAAGATTTGACCGTAGCTGAAAACATCCGCTTTTATGGTGGAATTTATGGGTTGAAACGTGCAGACCGGATCAAAAAACAGGAACTTCTGCTCGAAAACCTCGAAATGCCTGAGATCAAAGATAAACTGGTTGGATCGCTGCCTTTGGGATGGAAACAGAAACTGGCCTTTTTGGTCGCCATTATTCATGATCCGAAGATTGTATTTCTCGATGAACCAACCGGTGGGGTTGATCCCATTACACGGCGTCAGTTTTGGAACCTCATCTATGAAGCTTCTTCCAGAGGGATTACCGTTTTTGTTACAACGCATTACATGGATGAAGCTGAATATTGTGACCGGGTTACCATCATGGTCGATGGGAGGATTGAAGCGCTTGATTCCCCAGCTGGATTGATGAAAACATACAACGCTGAAAATATGAATGAAGTTTTCTTGCAACTGGCTCGGAAGGCAAAAAACAGTGAATAGTGATGATGAATATTATCCATTTCCCCATTTTTCTAATGACTAATGACTTTTTTCTATGAACAGATTTATTGGATTTATAAAAAAAGAGTTTTACCACATACTTCGCGATCCGCGGACGCTGATCATCATTTTGGGGATACCAATCTCACAGATGTTACTTTTCGGTTTTGTGGTCAATACCGAGGTGAAAGATGTGAAACTGGCTGTTTACGATCAGTCGAAAGATGAAATGACAACCCGCATCATCAACAAACTGACCTCGTCGGGTTATTTCATGCTTCAGGAAAACCTTGAGAGCGATAACGATATTGAAGCCATTTTTAAGAAGGGTAAAATCAAAGAGGTACTGGTTTTCGAACCCAATTTTGCCTCAAAGCTGGAACGTGACGGGTATGCCAATATTCAGATTTTGGCTGATGCTTCCGATCCGAATGTAGCCCGGATGGTGACCATGTACACCCAAAATATCATCAATACATTTGTGCGTGAAAACGGGGTGGGGCAGGTGAGTCCCATCCAGATTTCTACCAGCATCAAGAAGTATTACAACGAAGAGGCCAAAAGTGTTTTTATGTTTGTTCCCGGCTTAATGGCCCTGATTATGATGCTTGTATCCGCTTTAATGTCATCAATATCGATTACCCGTGAAAAAGAGATGGGAACAATGGAAGTTTTGTTGGTTTCACCGCTAAAGCCCATTCAAATTATTTTGGGGAAAGTGGCTCCTTATCTGCTGATTGCCTTTATCGATGCTATTTTAATTATCTTGATGGGAAATCTGGTATTCAAAATGCCGATTAACGGAAGTCTGACCCTGTTAATGGCCGAATGTTTCCTGTTTATCTTTCTGGCGTTGAGTTTGGGAATTCTAATCTCAACCATTGCACCCACTCAGCTGATTGCCATGTTTATTTCAATGATTGGGTTGATGTTGCCAACCATGTTGCTTTCCGGTTTTATTTTCCCCATTGAAAATATGCCAACTGTTTTGCAGTGGTTAAGTGCGATTATGCCCGCCCGCTGGTTCAATGAAATCGTAAAAAATGTCATGTTGAAAGGGGTGGGGTTGATGTTTATATGGAAACAAACACTTATTCTGTTAATAATGAGTGTAATTATTGTAACAGCAAGTGTGAAAAAATTTAAAATCAGGCTCGAATAGAAATCAGTAAAGGTCATTAGAAAAGGGTCATTAGTAAAGGGTCATTAGAAAAAGGGAATGAGGTAAATCTTAAAATATGTACTATCTGATTCCCCTCCTTGGAGGGGTTAGGGTGGGTTGAAAATGAAAAAAAATGAGAACACTTTTATATATTCTTCAAAAAGAATTTACGCAAGTTTTGCGCGACAAGCGAATGCTCGGAATCATTGTAATGATTCCAATAGTTCAGATGCTGGTTCTGGTTTATGCCGCTAATTTCGATATTAAAAATGTTGATATGGTTGTAGTGAACCACGATCAAAGCCAAAGCTCGCGCAATCTTGTAAACAAATTTTCAGGTTCACCGTTTTTTCGACTTTACGGTACAACGTTTAATGAAAATGAAGCAGAGGCTTTGTTGAAGAATGACAAAACCGATATGATTTTAATTATTCCCGCGGGTTTTGAAAAGTCAATCAACCGCGAGGGAAGTTCTTCCCTGCAATTGATTTTCAATGCCATTAACGGAACTGCAGCAGATATTACTTCAGGATACGCTCAAAACCTGATATTCGATTACAACCGCGAACTTGTTGCTGAAACCTATCAGTTGGCCGAGGCAAAAAATGGAGGGGCCATTCGAACCCTTTCACGGTATTGGTACAACGACAAACTCGATTACAAACATTTCATGGCTCCGGGTATTTTGGTCATTTTGGTTACCATTATCGGGATGTTCTTGTCGGGGATGAACTTGGTGAAGGAGAAAGAGATTGGAACAACAGAGCAGTTGAATGTTACGCCGATAAAAAAATGGCAGTTGATAGCCGGAAAACTCATTCCTTTTTGGGTGATAGCTCTTTTTGAACTGGCTTTTGGATTATTGATTGCACGCTTGTTTTTTGCTCTTCCTATTGAAGGAAGTCTATTTGTCTTATTTACTTATGCAGCCCTTTATTTGATAGGGGTACTTGGGGCCGGACTTCTCATTTCAACCTTTGCCGACACTCAACAGCAGGTACTTTTCATTGGTTTTTTCTTTATGATGATATTGATATTGATGGGTGGAATCTTTACTCCGGTACAAAGTATGCCCGAGTGGGCACAAGTCATCGATATCTTCAATCCGGTTTGCTATTTCATGGAGGTAATCCGAATGGTTTTACTAAAGGGATCAGGCTTTGCCGATATAACCCACCAAATTCTTTTTAGTGTGATTTTTGGATTTTTAATGCTAAGTTTTTCAATTTTGAAATACAGGAAAAGAGCGTAAGGGAAAAAGTCTGAAGTCAGAAGATTGAAGTCAGAAGACTTGCGGTCGAACATCCAGATTCAGTATCGAACATCAGTCGACATCGAGTATTCAGTATCGAGTATCCAGTATTCATTAAATCAGTCCTTTGTGACTTTTATCACTAAAAAATTCAAAAAAAGATTAAAATATCTTAAAAATAGTTCTCAAAATAAAAAACCTTTTTGTCTTTTAGTGTGTTGAGGAAGTTGATCAAATGTGTGTTTTTTAACTTCTTCAAGGTTTTTACTAAAATAATGAATATGAGAACACTTTTCAATCCATCAAAATCTCCTCCCTCATCTGAAATTTTCTCTACTAGATTTTCAGACAAAACTATTGGTAATAAAAGCGGTTCAATAAAGATTTTCTTTTCACTGATAGTCTTTATTGTAGCCACGATTTTGCCTTTCACGTTAAGAGCACAAGCTCAGGGTAATGAATCTACTCCTGTAAATGCTTTTGGCTATTCTCTAAAAAAGGTAGTAAGTAATACTACAATTCCGAGTGGTGTAAATTTTAGTTACACAATACTTTTTACTGCTCCCGCCGGGGCAACTACCGTGAATATTCAGGATATAGTTCCTTCATCGTTGGTGGTGGTTAATGTACCGACTCCTGCAATTGTGAATGGTGTTACACCTGTTGTATCAGTTGTGGGGCAGACAGTGAATTATTCACTTACCTCTTTGCCGGTGGGGAGTCCCTCGTCCGGTTCATTTACCATCGTTGTAAAATTCCCTGAAGGAACAACCTGTAATGGGGCAGTAGCCCGTAACAGAGCTGGAATTCAGATAAATTCTGATTGGAATTATACTGGTTATGTCTCTACTACTGCCACGGCAGTTGATCCCTGGGTCATCTCGAAGTCAATTCTGTCGGGACCTGTAGTGAACCCCAATGGTGGTAGTTGTGGTTATCAGATGAACACCAATACGACTGTAATTTACCGTTTAGTGGTAATGAAAGCCAATGGCTACTGGGGCAATGTGGTGGGGCAGATGAACATGACAAGCGCACTGGTGACTGATATTTTTCCTGTTGGGGCAGTCGTGGGAACGCTTCCTTCCGGTGTAACTATTTCAGGAAACACAATCACCTGGACACCCAATGCGGGGCTTCTCGATGCTGCCAATGCATGGGCTTATTATTATGTCGATATTCCGGTAACATACCCAGCTGGTCCATTTCCTAACGGGAGTTTTGTCTATAATCAGGCAACACTTGCCGGAACTATTTGTCAACAATCTGCGACACATCAGAGTAATCAAACTTGTATAGAGGTCGCTAATGTTGTTCCCGCTCCGGGTGGTTATTTCCAAAAATGGGTCAACGTACAAAACCGTGTTCCCGGTTGCCCGGGTTCATACACGATCTATTTCTGTAACAATGGAAATGTACCTTTATCTGCCTTTAATGTAGACGATGCCATTCCTGCTGGAGTTTCTGTGACAAGCGTACAATTTTATTATGCAAGTCCAACAACTACCGTAAATATTACTGCCAATGGTGGCGCTAACACGCTGGTCACAGGGCTCAATGCTAATTCCTGGAGTTCAGGGAACATCGGATACGCTGTAACCGACCTTCAATTTGCCATGACAGGTTCTTTACCGGTAGGACAATGCTTATACATAATTGTCAATTTCACCATAAATGCCAATCCGGTTGGAACTGTTGTAAACAATTGTGCTACATTCAATGGTTTATCGAATGGTTTGACTCTGCCCAATGCCTGCGCTTCGTTTACTGTCGCAGCAGCTCAACCTGACCCTTGTTTGATCAAGGATATTTGTGCCCCTCAGACCGATTACGAACCGGGCGACATCATCCGTATGCGCTTAAGGGTTCAAAACATTGGTAGCGCTGCTCTTACCGGGGCAACAATACAGGATATGTTGAACCCGAGTTTTCAGTATTTAGGAAATGAATCGTATTTCTATTCAAATTCATATAGTCCTGCCTGTGGACCGGGAATACCTGCCGGAACTACTGCATGGACAGGAGTGACTCCAAATCATAGTGGAAACAATTTGAGCTGGAACATTCCATCTATACCATCAGCCTGTCAATTCTTTGCAGTTGCATATTGTGGATACTATGGAACATGGGGACTCGATTATTACTACATTGAGTTTGATGTTCAAGTTGATGGTTCGGCTTTGCCGGGTGTAACCCCGAATAATTACAGTATTTCTGGTGGAAATTTAACAGCACCGGTTGCATCGAATACAATCAATGTACTAATTGTTGCCTCATTAGGACAAGAGGTGGAGAAGCAGGTGAGCACCGACAATGGAGTTACGTTTGCTTCAACAGGAACAGTTGCGCCGGGTTCAACCGCAAAATTCAGGTTGAATTACAAGAACACATCAAACGTTCCGGTATCTACCATTAACTTGGTTGATTTGCTTGCCAAAGATGATGGCCCTACGAATGACTGGCTCATCTTAAACAGATCGTCTGCACGCGGAAGTCAGTTTGATATTACCTATTCAGGAAGTCCGGTAACCTCCATATTACCATTTCTTTCGCCACCTACTCCAGTTATAAATTTTGCAGTTGGCGAGAATATTTGTCTTCCACCATGGGGTATTACAGCAAGTTGCACAGGAACAACATGGGCTCTTTCTCCTGTTACTGAGAATATCCGGTTCAACAATGGATCGTTCATTTTGCCTTCCATCTCAATATTGAGACAAGATTTCGACATCAATATTCCGCTAACTGCAACACCAAATCAAACGGTTTGCAATGACTTTGCGGCTATTGCCACTGCTAATTTCCTGTTAAACGGAAATCCAACGGCCGTGGCTTTAACTCCAATAGCAGCGCCTCCTATTTGTTTGACAGTTGCCAGCGCTAATTCATGTTGCGATAGTGTGAGGGTCGAACAATATTCGAATACCGGCGCTCCTGGTTGTTGTATCCGTTTGCAAAGTAAGTGTGAAATAAAAGCGGTGAACATTTCACTGCAAAATGGCGCTTTCAGTTCCGCTTCATCGAGTTGCGGAACATTGGCATCGGGATATGTTGGTCAAAGCAGTTATACATTCCCCCCCGGTAATTGTGCCCCGGTCGATTTGATTACATGTGTTACGCCACAGCAAACAGGTATTGTTATTGCAAACTATACGATCTACTTTGCCAACGGAGATACCTGTACGAAAGTACTTGATCTCGATTGTGCAATCACGACACCCGATTGTTGCGACAGTATCAAGGTAAGCCAGGTGCAGTCGGCAACAGGTGCGCTTGAATGTTGCGCCCTTATAGAGTCGTTGTGCGATGTTGACACAATTAAGGTTACTGTTACGAATGGAACAATCAGTTCAGCTAATTGGAATTGCAATGCAACCATTACTCCGGGTTATGCAGGACAAAGCAATTTCACTTTTATCCCTGGTGGATGTGCAACTAAACTCGAAACGTGTATCGATGCATTACAATCTGGATTGGTTACTGTCACCTATGAGGTTATATTATCGAACGGAGAAGTTTGTAAGAAAGAGATTCGTTTCGATTGCAAAGCTCCTGAAATTAATTGCTGTGACAGCATCAAGGTAAGCCAACTTGTTTCTGCTGATGGGACGCTTGAATGTTGTGCCCGTATTGAGTCGCTATGCGATGTTGAAAAGGTTGATGTGACAGTGACAAACGGAACCTTCAGTTCTGCCAGCTGGAATTGTGGAGCAATACCAAACGGATATCTCGGTCAAAGCAATTATACGTTTATAGCCAATGGTTGTGCCATTGATCTTGTAACCTGCATTGATGCTTTGCAATCAGGAATGGTTACTGTAAACTACGTAATAACCTTGCCGAACGGTGAGGTGTGCGAAAAAGTAATCCGGTTCGAATGTAAGGCTGATCTAAGTAACTGTTGCGATAGCATCAAGGTTAGTCAGGTAGCTGGTTCAAATGGAGTTGTCGGGTGTTGCGCGCAGATAGAGTCGAAATGTGACGTTGAAAAGATAGAGGTTAATGTTACCAACGGAACAATCAGTTCTGCAAGCTGGAATTGTGGTCCAATTCCAGCCGGATACGCCGGACAGAGCAACTATACTTTTGTAGCAAATGGTTGCGCCGCTATTCTAAATACCTGTTTCGATGCAATTCAAACCGGATCAGTCGGAATTACATACACCGTTACACTTTCAAATGGTGAAGTATGTGTCAAAGAATTCAAACTCAACTGTACCGCAACCGCTATTAACTGTTGCGACAGTGTAAAAGTTGAAAAATATGCCGATGCTACCGGTGCCGGATGTTGTCTGAAGCTGGAAAGCAAATGCGAAATAAAGGCGGTGAACATTTCACTGCAAAACGGTACTTTCAGTTCTGCAACATCAAATTGCGGAACGTTAGCGCCGGGTTATGTTGGACAAAGCAGTTGGACTTTTGCTCCTGGCAATTGTGCCCCTGTTGATTTGATCACTTGTGTAACTCCTCAGCAAACGGGTATTGTAATAGCCAATTACACCATCTACTTTGCCAACGGCGATAGCTGTAAGAAAGTGCTTGACCTCGATTGTGTAGCTGCTGTTAATTGCTGCGATAGTATCAGGGTTAGTCAGGTGGCTGGTTCAAACGGAGTTATAGGTTGTTGTGCGCGGATAGAGTCGAAATGTGACGTTGAAAAAATAGAGGTTAATGTTACCAACGGAACAATCAGTTCTGCAAGCTGGAATTGTGGTGTAATAACTGCCGGTTATGTTGGTCAAAGCAACTATACTTTTGTTGCTGGTGGTTGCGCCGCTATCCTTAATACTTGTTTCGATGCAATTCAAACCGGATCAGTCGGAATTACATACACCGTTACACTTTCAAATGGTGAAGTATGTGTCAAAGAATTCAAACTCAACTGTACCGCAACCGCGATAAACTGTTGCGACAGTGTAAAAGTTGAATCTTATTCCGATGCTACTGCTCCTGGTTGTTGTGCACGTTTATCAAGTGTTTGCGAAATCAAGGCTGTTAAAATTACTTTGGGCAATGGTACTTTCAGTTCTGCAACATCAAATTGCGGAACGTTAACTCCGGGTTATGTTGGACAAAGCAGTTGGACTTTTGCCCCCGGTAATTGTGCCCCTGTTGATTTGATTACGTGTGTCACTCCGGTTCAACCGGGTTACGTCATTGCAAATTATACGATTTACTTCGCAAATGGCGATACATGTCATAAGGTACTCGATCTTAATTGTACCCAAACTCCAGTTGATTGCTGTGATAGCATCAGGGTAAGCAATGTTCCCGGAACGAACGGGGCAGTTGCCTGTTGTGCCAAAATCGAATCAAAATGCGATGTTGAAAAGGTAAATGTGGCTGTCACCAACGGAACAATCAGTTCTGCAAGCTGGAATTGTGGCCCAATTCCTGCCGGATACGCCGGACAGAGCAATTATACTTTTGTTGCCGGTGGTTGTGCTATTGATCTGACCACTTGTTTCGATGCTATCCAAACGGGTTCGGTAGGAATAACCTATACCATTACCCTTTCAAATGGCGAAGTGTGTGTCAAGGAATATAAACTCGACTGCACGGCAACACCACACTGTTGCGATAGCGTGAAGGTTTCGACAGTGGAAAATCCTGATGGTACTGCTAATTGTTGTGCAAAAGTTTCGACAACATGTAAGGTGAAATCCATTGAGGTTAACGTTTCGAACGGAACACTGAGTTCGGCTTCGTGGAATTGCGGAACGCTTCCTGCGGGATATGTTGGGCAGAGCAGTTATACATTTGCACCAAACGGTTGCATTGTTGATATGACGACTTGTGTCGATCCAACTCAAACCGGAATTGTTGTGGTTTCGTATTCGATAACTTTCGAGAACGGTGAGACCTGTAAAAAGAGCATTGAACTCAATTGTACGGTATCGGACGACTGTTGTGCTCTGGTCGATTTCAAACTGAAACAGAAGTGGCCGTTTAAAACTCAGACTGGTATTTTCAATATTACCAATTTGAACCCGGCATCGCCAATCTGCAGCGTTACAATTAGCGCGTCACCTGCTGCAACATTTACTCTGGGTTCGTTAATTGTCGATGGAATTTCGTCTTCACAGTTATGGAATTCATCGTCGATACCGGCAAGCGGAACGCTTTTCAGTCCTGCCGTAAATACACTGTCGTTCAGTATGACAGGTAATTACAAGGGCGTGATTACGATCTGCGTTGTAAAATGCAATGGCGATCGTTGTTGTTTCGATTTCAAATGGAACAAGAATCCGCTTACCGATGTAGCCATTTCGCTCGAACAGCTTGATATTAAAGATAAGCTGGTTGCTGTAAGTGTGAACCCGGTTGTAACCGATCCTGTAAATAGTGGAGTGAAATACATCTCGTTTGGTTTCCGCGATGAATCGGAAGTGAAGAGCGAAGTGTCCGAATTCTTTGCTATATCGGCGTCACAACATGCGGGTGAAGAATATCCCGAATCTCTTGCGCCTCCGGCTGAAGCTTACATGGGTAAATATGCCGCATTCTTCGAATTGCTGCAACCTGTAAGTTCGGGTCGCGACCTGGGTGCATTTAACCTTGTATTTGCAGGGAAACTTCCAAAACTTGGATGTACACTGTACGACGAAGAGGGGAATATTATCTTCTCGGGCGATATTGATGTTTCAGTCAACGATTCGGTGATTACCTCGTTGGTACAGCCATCGTTAAAGAGCAGTAGCTTGTTCGAATTTATCAATGTGTACCCAAATCCTTCATCCGACGGAATGTACACGCTGACTTACGCTACCAGCGAAAAGCGCGATATTGAGATTTCGGTGGTGAATGCTGCCGGGCAGGTAATGAAAACACTGCAGCGTAAGCATGAAGCTCCCGGTATTCACAAACAATCTGTCGATACCCGCGGATTTCCAAGTGGTATTTATAAAATGGTTATCTCTTCCGAAGGAAAGATATTAAGCAAATCAGCGATAAAAAACTGATAAAACTCTCAGTAATTAAGAAAAGGGCTCTTGAAAAAGAGCCCTTTTCTTATACATTTTTTTTAACTTAGCCTTTAATTGAATGCTCGTATAATCTCAAAAAAACCTAATATATGAAAACCTCGTTGCTTCATTTTTTATTTGTAGGGACAACATGTCTCTTCCTTAGTATCTGTTCTGCTAAAGCACAGGAAAACATCACCTGGCTAAGTAACTTTACGAATGAAATTACAGTAGGCTCTGGTACTTGTCAGTATCGATTTAAAACGGTTGATAACAATCAATGTAAAATTTCTATTGATGAAATAAAAACCGATAAAAAAGGTGTAGCCACTACCATGACCTATCAATTTTATCTTTCTGACCTGAATCCATCGGCCATGAATTTTAAGACTGCTGGTATTACTGCGGTTGTGAACATGGAGATAAAACAATCGCAAAAATTTATCACTGTTTTTAAAGATGGAGTACTTGACGGATACACGCAAAAAGTATCAATCAACATGAGCGAGGTAGGAAATGCACGTTCCTTTCTTGATATCATGAAATCGAAGGCTGAGAATTGTCAATCGACTGAACGTAAATGGACATCGCTTAATGAAGCTTTAAACTGGTTGTCGCAGAATATCACGAAATCGGAGACCAGTGGAACGACCTGTGAACAAGCCTTCAAAGCAGGTACAAAGAGTTATCTGGTGACCCTTGAGACTGTATCGACCGATTCGAAGAATGTAACGCAAAACATGGTGTACGATTTTAGCCTGAATGATATTAACCGTACCAAAATAAACATGGAAGTATCGGAGAAAACATTCCGGATTGAGTTACCTGCCCGCGAAAACAATTATTATATCCGTTTGAAAAAGGGTGCCGACCAAATCAGTTATGTGAAAGAACTGGCAATCCTTTCCGATGAATTGGAACAAGCCCGGAGTATATTGAATGCGCTTGTCTATTTAGTCACTGAAACCCCTGTTCCTGAAAAGAAAGTTTGGTC
>Ga0209800_10001117_pt1 | contig 30847 bp, 28 predicted proteins | sample Higcelweek8metaG_FD_187174 | JGI IMG/M metagenome (GOLD analysis project Ga0209800, IMG submission 187174) | Freshwater pond sediment microbial communities from the University of Edinburgh, under environmental carbon perturbations - High... | ecosystem: Environmental > Aquatic > Freshwater >...
AACAGAACCGGGTTGATAGGCTATCTGCTCGTTCAGGTTAAAGGAATGGCCGATAAGGGCCTGTTTGGTGCTGGTCATGGTGTTCTCCTTTGTCATATTCAAAATCAAATCCCCCTCTATCCCCCTTTGCAAAGGGGGAAGCCTTTAAATCCCCTCTTTTGTAAAGGAGGGGCAGGGGGTGGTCAGGTTGGCGCGGTAATCGACAGATCCTGCAGCACGATCCGCTCCAGCGAGGCATCAAGCATCGCTTTTCGGCAATCAACGCCGTCAATGGCACCGGTCTGCAGTTTGCGGAAGAAGCGGCAGCCGCCAAAACAGATCGGCAGGTAGGCGCAGTCCAGACATTCGTCGTTTTTCCAGATATCCAGGCGGTGGGATACGTGGTAGTCACCCACCCCTTCGGCCAGGTTGCCGACCCGCATTGATTCGTCACCCATAAAGACCGGGCATTTGTAGATATCACCGTTGTAGTTCACCACCCAGTCATTCTCAAACTCGATCATACAGGCACTGGGTCCCAGCTTGTCAGTGGGAAAACCGCGCCGGATGATCTCTTCCCGCAGGAAGAGATGGGCCTCGATGGCCCACGGTTCGGCGGTGCAGGCGCAGGTAGCACCATGATCCCCCAGCCCGGTGCCATCGGCCTTGGGCATGACCGGTGAAAAAATGATATTTCGTAGTCTGGCCGGATTGATGCCCGCTGCCAGCAGGTGGTCCAGCAGTTCGGGAAAACGGCGGTAGTTGTCGCGGGTGTAGTTGCCGTTGATGCTGAGCGGCAGGATCTCATGTACTTCAACAAGGTTGGCCAGGATGGCATCAAAACTGCCCTTGCCCGAGACAAAGGGGCGCTGGCTGTTATGGATATCCGGCGGCCCGTCCAGGGTGGTACGCACCGCCTGCAACCCCAACGGCAGCAGTTTTTCTACGGTGGGGCGGGTCAGCAGCACACCGTTGGAGAAGAGATTAAAGGTAAAGGTAACACCATGCTGAACCGCTGCTTGCTGCAGTTGGCTCGCACTACGCAGCAGCAGATCCTGCCGGATCAACGCCTCGCCGCCGTAGAAATCCACCAGAATGTCAAGACCCGTTGCCATCCGTTCAACAAGCCGTGTAATCAGCAGGTCGGCAACGGCGTCAGTCATCACCAGATTGCCGCGAAACGGTTCTTCAAAACAGTAGGGGCAGGCCAGATTGCATTCCAGGGTCAGCACCGCCGTAACCTCAAAGCGGCGATTTTCGGCGTTGTGGGTGGCAAAACTGTTCAGCAGGGTCTGCTTTTCAGTCTCGCGGTCAGGGACCAGCACCCCCAGGCGGGTAAAGGTGGCCTGTTCCTGTTCACTCAGTTCACCGCCGGAGACGAGCCGTTGCCACAGCACTTCAGACAGCTCCAGCAGGGCGCAACGCCGGGTGGCCAGCAGGATGATCCGGCCCGGTTTGCGGGGGTGGGGCCAGGTTTTGAGATAGGGGGTAAGCTGCATGGAAAGATCCCGTGAAATAGCAGGGTAGGGTAGATAGAAAAACTGACGGGGGAGCCATGCCCCCCGTCAGAAGCTGCCTTGCTGCGGTTACAGTTTGGCGTTGGTGGTGCTTTTGCAACATGCCTGCACAATCTCGTCACCCTCTGACAGGACTACCAGTTCTTCGTTCATTTGCATTTTCTCCTTTCGTTTGTTGGCCTGCATGGATTGATGCTGGACAATAATCCCCAAGTTCTGTTAGTTTTGCAAGCCTAAAACAGGGTTTCCCGATGACCAGACCTTTTCTCCACCATAGCCTGCGGGCAGTTTTGACGGCGCTTGGCCTGATCGCCTGTCTTGCGCCCGGCCTGCTTTGGGCTGCCGAAGGGGAGGAAGAGGATACCCTGGCCCTGTTCAGCGCCTGGCAGGAGGGGGCCAGCGGTGCCACCCGTTCCCCCAAGCCGCTCTCCCAGACCGCTGAAAACGTTACGGTGGTTACTGCCGCCGAGATCGCCAGCCTGAACGCCCATACCTTGGCCGATATACTGGATACCGTGCCGGGGCTGCAACTCGCCCATAACGGTGGCCCCGGTATCGTTGCCTACACCATGATTCAAGGTGCCAGTTTTGAGCATGTCCTGCTGCTGCAGGATGGCATCCCCCTGACCAATATTACCTCCAACTTTTCAGATGTCAGCACCATCCCGGCCCGGATCATTGAGCGGGTGGAGATCATCAAGGGACCGGCCTCTACCGCCTGGGGTTCGGCTCTGGGTGGGGTGATCAACGTTATTACCAAGGCGCCGGAACGGGATCGTGCCGTCAGCGGGAGCGCCGCTGCCTCGATCGGTTTCCGTACCACCACCGATAACGCCCTGGAGCTGAGCGGCAGCGCCAAGCAGTTGGGCTACTACCTTTCCGCCGGGTATCTGGGGAGCAACGGCTTGGTCCCCACCACCCGGATCAACAGCACCAATCTCCATGGCCGTTTGACCTGGGATCTGCCCAATCAGGGCCAGCTCTATGCCCAGGCCACTGGCAACTTCAGCCGCCAGGGAGATCTATACGCCCAGTCCTATGACCTGACCCAGCAGGATGATAAACGGTTGATCAATGCCCTGGTGGGGTTGCGTCAGCCCCTGAGCGACCGGCTGGAGCTGGCGGTCAGCGGTTTCCATACCTTCTACCGGCAGGAATCGGCCTATTACAACATCAGCGACGGTGCGGTCTGGTGGGGGCAGTCGCCGGACTTGCCCAAGGGATTTGCAACGGAAAGCTCTCTGGGGGGGGCTGCCAGCCTGACCTGGCGGGGTGATCAGCATCTGCTGGTGGCTGGAGCAGATTACCGCCACCTGGAGATATCCGGCAACTCCGCTGACGGGAGCAGCTACAGTCCTTTCAACCGGAAGTCCGACCGTTGGGGCCTGTTCCTGAACGATACCATCAGCCTGGGCCGTTTCAGTCTGACCCCCGGCCTCCGTTTTGACCGTCCCCAGACCGCGCCGGACCAGTTCAGTGCCTCCCTTGGCGCCACCTGGCAGATGTCCGACAACACCCTGTTGCGGGCCTACGTGGCCAAGGGCTACGGTATGCCGGTGCTGCAGTATGCCAATGCCACTCCCACCAAGATACTGGCAACCCAGTTGGGGGTTGAGAACAGCAGTATCCCCCATCTCTGGCTGAAGGCAACCCTGTTCCGCAACATGACCTGGGGGGCTGATACGGAACAGCAGTTGTCCCAGGGGACTGAGCTTGAAGTTAAGACCAGGCCACTGTTCAATACCTCGTTGGGGGTTGGCTGGACCTATGCCGATACCCATCGCACCAGTGACGGTACGCCGGTGCATGGTGACAAGGCAACCCAGACCCTGAAGCTGGCTCTGACCTATACTGATACCGTTTTTCGGGGAACCGTCACCGGTCGTCACATCTTCTGGAACAATAGCGCTGATGATAACAGCAAGAACAGCCTGATCTGGGATCTGCATCTGGGAGCCACCCTTTACCAGCGGGAAGGTACGGCGCTGGAACTGTTTGCCTCCGGCCGTAACCTGTTTAACAGCCGCTATTATAGCCGGGATGTCTTCCCGAACGTGGGCCGCTGGTTTGAGGGCGGAATCAGGGTGAAGTTCTGATGCGACACCTGATCCTGCTCATACTGACCCTGGTGCTGCTGCTGCCTTCGCTGGCACAGGCCTACGACCTGCTGGTGCTGCAGAGTCGGCACAATCCGGCCTATGATGAGGTGCTGAAAGGCTTTAACAGCGGCCAGAGCGTTTCCCGACGGGTGATTGTGCTGTCTGACTATGCCGAGGTGGACCCGGTCAGGATTGTGCGTGAGGATCGCCCTGCCTTGATTCTGGCAATGGGGGATGCGGCCCTGTCAGCGGCCCGCAAGGTACGCAACATCCCGGTGATCGCCCTTATGTCCCTTGGCATTGATGGTTTGAAGGGGGTGCAGCCCAATCTGACCGGCATCAGTATGTTTGTGCCTCCTGAAAACTACTGCAGTTTGCTGCAACAGATGAAGGTGCGGCGTGTGGGGGTTGTCAGTGATCCCTCCAAAAGCGGTTGGTATCTGCGTCAGGCCCGGCAGGCTGCAGAAAAGGTTGGTATCAAACTGGTGGTACGTGAAGTATCGAACTCCCGTGATACCCTGACCCAGCTTGCCACCCTGGCCGGCAAGGTGGATGCACTCTGGATGCTGCCGGATGTTACAGCGGTAACCAGGGAAACCGCCGAGGCCTATTTTCATTTCAGTCAGCAGCAGTCGGTGCCGGTGATCTCCTTTGCCGCCGGATATCTGGGGCTGGGAGCGGCAGCTGTGCTTGAAATAGACCGTGTTGCTGTAGGGCGTCAGGCTAATGCCATGGTCAGCGCACTCCTTGGCGGCAGCAGTATCGACGCCATGCCGCTTAACTTTTCCCAGGGGGTCAGACTTAAAACCAATCCCACCATACTCAACCGGTTTGGGTTGTCCTTTGAATACTGAAATTTTCGGTTGTAATACCAATCATGCAATGGTATGTGCTTGCTACACGTATCCGGGCAAATCGCCCGGATGGTGTACTGATCCGAACACTACTATTACCCCCCCCTTGAGGAATTAGCCATGTTACGATGTGTACGATGGTCAAACATCCGTACCAGATTTCAATGCAAACTCTTTCTTATCTTTACGCTGTTTACCTTTCTGATCGTCTCTCTGCTCAGCACCCTGTTTATCCTTCGCGAAATTAACCAAACGAAAAAAGGGGCGGCTGCCCAGCTCCGGCTCCAGGCACAATCGTTGGCCCAGTCTATCCGGCTTCCTCTCTTTGCTGAAAATGGCGACATACTGCTTCAAATGGCTGAGCCGATTGTTCAGTCACCTGAAATTCGCCGGGTAGTAATCAGCACTCCAGACGGCAGGGTGCTGGTTGATCTGCATGCTTCATCCGCTGCAGGTTCTGTTGTTCCTGTAAAGATTATCAGCCAGTCCGTGGAGGTACGCAGTAATCCGCAGCTGTCGGCTGCTGACCCGACACTTGGGGATGGGGGGGATACCCAGGCTTTGCTGGGTACGGTGCGTATTGAACGTGGTACGGCTGATCTGTCCAGGGCTGTTGCAGAACTGGTTGCCTGGTCCGTCAGTTTTGCCGTGCTTTTCTGGCTGGCGGTTTCCTCGCTCAGCTATCTGGTGTTGCGCCAGGTTACCCGTTCCTATAATGCACTGATAGAAGGTGTTGATGTCTTGCAGCAGGGTGATTATACGGCAAGGATTATAGTTAATTCTGATGATGAGCCGGGCCAGGCAGCCCTTGCAATCAATGGACTGGCAGACTCGTTACAGCAACGTTTTGAGGAAAATCTGCGGGCCAAGGTGGAGTTGCTTAAGGCAAAGGGTGAGGCTGAAGCAGCCAATAGTGCCAAGACCGAGTTTTTGGCCAACATGAGCCATGAGATCCGTACCCCCATGAGCGGGGTGATCGGTAATGCCCAGCTGCTCCGTTTTACTGACCTGACCGAAGAACAGGGGCGTTTTCTCACCAATATTGAGTCCGATGCAAAAAACCTGATGTCCTTAATCAACGATGTACTTGATATCTCGAAGATTGAGGCGGGAAAACTGGAGATTGAGAGGGCACCTTTCAGTTTGCTCGGGTGCCTCACGCAACTGCTCAGATCCCAGAAAGCGCGGCTACATCTCAAGGAGCTGACACTTACCCACGGCATTGCTGCTGACGTGCCGGACAGTCTGATTGGTGATCAGCTGCGATTAAAACAGATCCTGTACAATCTGGTGGGCAATGCCATCAAGTTTACCGAAAAAGGAGAGATACAGGTGCGGGTTGCGCTGCTTGAGCGTGATCAGGATACCGTCCGTCTCTGCTTCAGCGTCAGTGATACCGGCATCGGTATGAAGCAGGAGGTGCTTGAGAAGATATTTGCACCGTTCTGTCAGGCTGATAGCTCGGTAACCCGCAAATTTGGCGGCACCGGCCTGGGGCTCTCCATCTGTAGCAGGCTTGTCGGGAAGATGGAGGGGGAGATAACGGTAGAGAGCCAGGAGGGTAAAGGCAGTACTTTTTATGTTACCCTGCCGTTTCTGGTGAACAACCAGCCTGTGATATCACAGGAGTTATCACCGGAAAATGGTGTCAAGCCGATATGGGAAGGGCCACCGTTACGTATCCTTTTGGCCGATGACAGTGAGGCCAATCGCACCATGCTGACACTTCTGCTCATCCGTTTTGGCCATGAAGTCACCTCGTCGGGTGATGGGACAGAGTTGCTGGAACAGTGGCGTGCTGGTACCTTTGACGTTATTCTGATGGATATTCAGATGCCGGTCATGGATGGCGTTGAGACAGCACAGGTGATTCGTGAACATGAAAAGGCCCATGGCGGCCATGCCCCGATTATTGCCCTGACGGCCCACGCCATGGAAGAGTCACGGGAACAGCTGTTGCTGTCCGGTTTTGACGGGTACGTTTCCAAGCCGATTGATCTGGCTGTACTGCATCAGGAGATGAAACGGGTACTGGCATGAGGTGGTTCTGCTTGGGAGAATTTAATATATTGCTGTAGGGGCAACGCCAACGGCTCGCCTTCGCCTGTATGTTGATCTGGTGTATTGTCAAACATTGTTGCCTGCTACAACAGGGCGACAATTTCATGATCAAGCGCCGTCAAGCGGCATGGGCCGCTTACCGCTATTACAAAAAGGAGATCTCACCATGAATGAACGCTCTGGTATCATTACGTTTAAAGGCAATCCCATGACCCTGCTCGGGCCTGAACTGAAGGTTGGTGATAAGGCCCCTGATTTTAGCACGGTGGACAGCACGTTGACCCCGGTCAGTCTGGCCAGTCATGCCGGAAAGATTCTGGTGATCAGCGCTGTTCCATCGCTGGATACGCCGGTTTGCGATACCGAAACCCGTCGTTTCAATCAGGAGGCTGCTGCTCTCCCTGAAAATGTCGTGGTGTTGACCGTCAGTCTGGATCTGCCCTTTGCCCAGAAACGCTGGTGTGGTGCTGCTGGTATCGATCGGGTGATTACCCTCTCTGACTACCGTGACCGCTCCTTTGGACTAAATTACGGAGTGCTGATCAAGGAGTTGTTGCTGCTGGCCCGCTGCATCTTTGTGGTGGATGGTGACGGGGTCATCCGGTATATCCAGCAGGTGCCGGAAGTAACCAGTGAACCGGATTATGCAGCGGTTATGGCAGCAGTGCAGGCGTTGCTCTAAGTCTGTATGCGGAGTCTGCAGACGCTCTTTATACTGCTGCTACTGCTGCTTATGCCTCGTTTGGGCCAGGGGAGTGCGCAGACTATCCGGGTGGCTCTGGATGACAGCTATCCGCCGTTTGTGTTTAAAACGGCGGAGGGTAAGCTACAGGGGATTCTGGTAGACCAGTGGCATCTCTGGGAGAAGAAGACCGGGGTGGCGGTTGAGCTGTATGCCATGGACTGGTCAGTTGCCCAGCAACGGATGCAGGCTGGTGAGTTTGATGTCATTGATACCATGTTTAAAACGCCGGAACGGGTAGCGTTGTATGACTTTACGGCCCCCTATGAAACGATAGCGGTCCCTGTCTATTTTAACCGGGAGATCAGCGGCATTAGTACCGTTGCCTCACTGAAAGGGTTCTCTGTGGCGGTCAAGGAGGGGGATGCGGTTATCTCCTTTCTGAAAAACAACGGCATCACCACCATCAGAACCTATCCCAGTTATGAGGCGATTGTTCAGGCGGCAAAATCGGGCAAGATCTCTGTTTTTACCATTGATCAGCCCCCTGCAACCTATTTTCTCTATAAATACGGGATTGCCGATAAATTCAGGAAAACGTCGGCACTGTATACCGGTCAGTTTCATCGTGCGGTAAAAAAAGGGGATCGGGGCCGGTTGAAGCAGATTGAGGAAGGCTTTTCAGCGATTACCCCGGAGGAGTTGAAAAGGATCGAACAGTTCTGGTACGGGGCGGCAGCCGACAATAACAGCAGGAATCTTGTCTGGGTTGTCTGGGGAACCTGTGGTGCCGGTCTGGTGGTGTTGCTGCTGCTGGCCTGGAACCGGGGATTACGCAGAATGGTTGCCCTCAAGACCTTTGAACTGCAGGAAAGTGAACGCACCTACCGGGAGCTGGTGCAGGGCAGTGACAGTATTATTGTACGTTGGAAACGGGATGGTACCATCAGTTTTATCAATGATTACGGTGCCCGTTTCTTTAAGTATCAGCCCGATGAGCTGGTTGGACAATCAATTTACCAGACCATGGTGCCCAACAATCAGACCGATGGGCAGGATCTGCACCAGATGCTGCATGATATTTTTGAACATGCCGATCAGCATCGGGTGAATCAGAACCAGAACTGTTGCAAGGATGGCACCCTGGTCTGGATCTCCTGGAACAATAGTCCGATCTGCGGTGAGCAGGGGCAGGTTGTGGAAATGCTGAGTGTGGGGCAGGATGTTACCGCTCGTAAAGAGACGGAGGATGCCCTGTTGAAGAATCAGCAGGAGCTGGAGCTGGCCCGTAAGGCAGCGGAAGGGGCCAATGAGGCCAAGAGCCTTTTCCTGGCTAATATGAGCCATGAAATACGAACCCCTTTGAATGCGATTATCGGTATTAATTCACTGCTTGCAGAACGTCTTGAACAGGGTGAACTGAAGGAGTTGGCCAAAGATTCAATGGCTGCGGCCAATAACTTGCTTGATATTATCAGTGATGTGCTGGATATCTCGAAAATTGAAGCCGGAAAGCTGGAGGTGGTGACGGTTCCCTTTGATCCGCGCATGCTGATTAATCAGTTGGAACGGATGTTTGGCGCCATGGTGCGGGAAAAGGGGCTCAGGTTTGAGGTTTCGCTTTCACCGGGGCTGCCGGGGCTGATTCTGTCAGATCCGGCTCGCATCCAGCAAATCGGGGTTAATCTGCTTTCCAATGCACTCAAGTTTACCCGGCAGGGGGTAATCCGCTTGCGTGTTGCCGGTAGCGTCAGCGGTGATGACACTGTGTTACTTGAGCTGGTGGTGAGTGATTCCGGCAAGGGGATTCTGCCGGAAAATCTGGAGCGGGTCTTTAGTCCCTTTATTCAGGAAGATCTGTCTACTACCCGCAAGTATGGCGGCACCGGTCTGGGGCTGGCTATTTCACGGCATCTGGTGGAGATGCTGGGGGGAACCATTGCCGTAGAGAGCAGGATTGGTGAAGGGAGTACCTTTACCTGCCGGATTCCCTGCAAGGTGAGTAAAAAGGATTCTGCGGAGCTTGAGCAGGCAGCACGACAGGAGGCTCAGGCCATTGGCCGACGCCTGCGGATTCTGGTGGCCGAAGATTCTGTGGTGAACTGCAAAATGATGGAGGCGATTCTGCGGATGGAGGGGCACCGGGTGCGCTTTGCCGATAACGGTCGCAAGGCGGTTGAGGCATGGCAGCAGGAGACCTTTGATCTGATCCTGATGGATATCCAGATGCCGGAGATGGATGGGATACAGGCCACTGCCGCTATTCGGGAAGGTGAAGCTGAAACGGGAGGACATATCCCGATCATCGCCCTGACCGCCTACGCCATGAGTGGTGATAAACAACGTTTTCTGGATGCCGGAATGGATGCGTATCTACCCAAGCCGATTACTGCAGAGCAGTTGCGCAGGTTGTTGTGGGAATACGGACAGGAGGGGAACTAAGGAGTTTAGCAAAAATAACTTGGACACATACCGTTCGCCCTGAGCTTGTCGAAGGGCATCCGTTCATGGTTCGACAAGCTCACCACGAACGGAAAAGTTCAGGTAATTATTGCAAGGTTCCTAAGACCGGTTATCAGGTTTTCCCCCGGCTGTTCCCTGAAGCTGTTCAGTAAACCTGCCGTGTCTACACGGAGCAACAGCTTGCTGATTCTCTCCACCGCTTTTTCCGTTATGGTTTCCATGGTTTCATGCAGCTGTTCGCCGGTGGCAGGGTTCAACCAGTGCTCTGGCCAGGGGTGATGGCCTCCCTGTCGCCAGTTGAAAGGGTAGAACAGCTTGTGCCGACTACGCAGGACTGGTATCGGCAACAGGGCCAGAAAACCGGCCAGAAGCTGCCAGCCGGGCGAACCGTACATCGACTGAATACCGCTGTGCAGTTGCAGCGCCTGCCTGAAAACAGCAGGAGGCAGCTCCTTTTGGGGATCAAAAAGCCCGGCCGCGACGGTCAAAAGCAGGTCTTCTACCTTGTCGCTCAAGCATTCCTTCAACCGCCAGACCGGCGGTTTTCTTTTTTTCTGCAGCAACCAGAGATCCAGCCGCGTTTCATTCAGGTAATGCAAGCCGATGTCGTTGTCTGAGAGGGAGCAGATAATGGGGTGAAAGGCGATGTCCGCTTCGATATGGGCGGCTACCCCCAGCAGGCAGGCATTCAAGGCAGGGGCAAGATTCTCTGGACCCTGTTGTTCAATAAACTGTATCAGGGGGGCATAGCTGTTTCCGGGTGGTTCATGGAACTCCCTGGCAAGTCTCAGGGCCGTTTTACTCCAGGGGCCCCAAACAAGGTGTAACAGCGTGTCCGGCAGCACTGCACCGGACAGATACGCTGGCTGTTCAGCGGTAAGCAGCTGGCGGGTGGGGCTGTCCAGTGGCAGTTGCTCCTGCGCCTGGGCGGCAAGCCACCAATGGGTCAGTTCCTTGGGCACGGCAGATCAACAGGGACGAGGGAGAGCTGCTACAATCCGGTTACGTCCTTCCTGTTTGGCCTGATAGAGTGCCTTGTCAGCCGCGTCTAACAGACAGTCAGGCTGGTCTTCCCGTTGGGCAAGGGCGGTGGCGATGCCGATACTGAGTGTCACCGTCGGCTCCAAAGGTGAGGCCGGGTGCGGGATGCAGAGGCTGGCAACTGCTGCCAGAATTTCATTGGCCACAATCAAGGCACCAACCTCGTCTGTTTCCGGCAGAATAGCCAAAAACTCTTCTCCACCGAAGCGTCCCACAAAGTCGGCAGCACGGCCAAGCGGAATCTTCAAGGCTTGGGCAACAGCCCGCAGGCAGTCATCTCCGGCAAGGTGTCCACAGCTGTCGTTGTAGGCCTTGAAGTAATCAATATCGATCATCAGCAGGGAGAGAGGCCGCAGTGAACGGCTACCCCTTCGCCATTCACGGGCAAGGGCTTCATCCAGTGCCCGACGGTTGGGGATCCCGGTCAGGCCATCCAGGTGTGAGAGACGGGCCAGCAGGTCTCGTTGACGTTTCAGTTCAATCTGGTTTCGTATGCGCAGTTTCACAATGGTGGAGTTGAATGGCTTGGTAATGTAATCCACCGCACCCAGCTCCAGTCCGATCGCTTCATCTTCCTGCTGGTTCATCGCGGTGATGAAAATGATCGGGATATCCCGCATGAGCGGGTCTGACTTCAGAGTGCGGCAGACTTCGTAGCCGTCCATCTCCGGCATGATGACATCCAGCAGAATCAGATCAGGCAGGGACTCCGAGGCGATCCGCAGGGCATCCCGCCCGTTGGTAGCAAAAAAGAGATGATAGCCGTCCTTCAGGGTCTCGTTCAGCATCTGGATGTTGGTGGGAACATCATCCACCAGCAAAATCATCAATTTACCATCGCGTTCCGGTGTCACAGAATCTCCTCGCTGGTGCCGGTTTTTTCTGCCAGAGTATGCAGTATCATCAGGGCTTGCTGATAGTCAAGACGTTGTGCAGCATCAGCCATCGCTTCCAGCTGGGTACGTTCATTACCAGGTGGTATCAGGCCGCGCAAGCGGTTAATGGGAAGAGTTACCTCCAGTGAATGCAGTTCAAATAGAAGCTGCAGTTCGCTGAGCAGTGTCTGGATTTCTGCTGGAGAACCGGAGACAGTACAGCTTTTCGTGCGCACCGGCTCAGTCAGCAGTTCTGCGCTGTCGCAGATTTCGTGAAGCGCTGCGTCAAACAGGGGAAGGAGCGCGTGAGCAGCTGTTGCATCCTGGTTTTTAAGGGCTGTTTCAAGATTTGCCGAGGCGATGTACAGGCGGTCTGCGGACAGATTACCGGCGACCCCTTTCAGCCCATGAATCAGGCGGGCGGCAGAGGCCAGGTCCTGCTCTGCCATCAGGTGCCCGAGCTCTTCGGTGGCTTTGTGATGTTCCTTGGCAAACAGACGGATCAGTTCTCCCAGCAGCCGTTTATTGCCGTTTACCCTGGTCAGGGCGGTATCAATCGTGATGCCGGGCAACTGTTGCGGAAATGGTTCAGAGCCGGTGTCAAACAGTTCATCGATTGACAGCTCCTGTGCAGGTGCAAGCTGGGGCGGGCGATCAGTCAGGCGGGCCAGAAGTTCATACAGCTTTTCTACAATAACCGGCTTGGGCAGATGTTCGTTCATGCCGGATGCGAGGCAGCGTTCCCGTTCTTCGCTCAGGGCGTGGGCGGTCATGGCAATGATCGGTAAACGGTTACGGCTGAACCGCCGCCGGATCTCAAGGGTGGCTTCGTAGCCATCCATGACCGGCATCTGCAGATCCATCAGGATCAGATCAATGCTGTCGCCATGATCCTGCATGAAAGCAACTGCCTCACGACCATTGTTTGCGGTTTCAACCTGAATATGAACCGCCTCCAGAACTTCTTTGATAATCTGACGGTTGATCGGGTGATCTTCAGCCACCAGCAGGTGCAGCCCTTGTAATGATTGGTAGCGTTGCACCAGGGCTCCCCGTTCGGCCTTTTTGCCTGTACGGATGGTTGCCGGTATCCCGACCCCTAAAACGAGGGTAAAGCGGAAGCAGCTTCCTTTGCCGGGACTACTCTCAACGGAAATACTCCCCCCCATCATCTCCACCAGGTGACGGCAGATGGTTAATCCCAGGCCGGTGCCACCGTGGGTACGGGTTGAGGAGCTGTCCCCCTGTGAGAACGGCCTGAACAGGCGGGCAATGGTCGCTTCGTCCATACCGATGCCGGTATCACTGATGCTGATCTCTAGGGTAACCCGGTCCGTTGGTGTCTGGGAACGTCCTTTTGTTATGGTGAGGATGATGGTGCCGTGATCGGTGAATTTGAGTGCATTACCCAGCAGGTTGACCAGGATCTGTTCCATACGCAGCGGGTCGCCGATCAGGCTGTCGGGCACCTCGGGATCTATCTGTTGTTCAAGGTTGATCCCCTTTTCACGGGCTTTTATGGATAAAAGAGTTGCCGAGCGTGCCAATACCCCTTCCAGAGAGAAGGAGATGGTTTGCATTTCCAACCTGCCGGATTCAATCCTGGATACATCCAGGATGTCATTGATAATCCCCAGCAGCGACTGGGCTGAATTGCTGACAGTTTCAAGATATTCCCGCTGTTTATGGGTCAGGTCGGTCTGCAAAGCCAGGTGGACAAGCCCCATGATGGCATTCATGGGGGTGCGGATCTCATGGCTCATGTTGGCCAGGAACTCACTCTTTGAGCGACTGGCTCCTGTGGCAAGATCACGGGCCTTGGCCAGTTCCTGTTGCAGGAGCCTCAGTTCCTCGGTCCTTTGTTTCAACCGTTGTTCCAGCTCCTGATTACTGCCAAGCAGCTGCTGGTACGTTTTTTGTTGTTCTTCCTCACTGCGACGTTTGTCGGTGATATCAATGCTCAGCACCGAAACATATTCAACTGTTCCATCAATCCTGTGTGCCGGATTCAGGTGGTGTTCATATTTCCAGAGATCGCGGGTGTCTTCAAAGACCATCGATTGCCCGGAAGTAAAAACCTGCTCTATCTTTGCCCAACGATCTTTGGTGACCTCCGGGCTGAACAACTCACCAAGCTTGCAGCCTGTCACCTGACGTATCCCTTTGTTCAGATGTCGGGCGAAGGCGTTGTTGGCTGTCTGGATACTTCCCTCCCGGTCAATCAGAAAGAGTGAGGCAGGGGCAGCATCCACCAGTGAGCGCAAGATACGGTGGCTTTGTTCCAGAGCCTGTTCGGCAGCATATTTCTGGGTGATATCGGTACCGATGCTGGTTGTACCGGAGATAACACCGTTACTGTCCCTGTTGATGGTGTTGTTCCAGGCGATCATGAGGCGTCCGCCGTCACTGGTCAGGATCTCATGCTGGTGGTAGTTGACAGTCTCGCCCTTGTCCAGCATCTGTCTGAAAATCTGCCTGACCGGTTCTGATTCAGGAACGAAAAGCTCAAACCAGTTTTTGCCGACGACTTCGTGCCGTTTGCGGCCGGTGAGCTGCAACAGATATTCGTTGCTGTAACTTACCACACCGTTCAGATCCAGGCAGACGGTTGCCATCTGCAGATTGTCAAACAGATCCTTGAGACGACCTTCACTCTCCTTGACAGTGGTTTCTGCTTTTTGACGGGATTCAGCCATTTTATTGAAGGCAACGATAAGGTGGCCCAGTTCACCGGGCGACTGGCCGGTGATACGGCATGCCAGTTCCCCCCGTCCGATAGCAGTCATTGCGTTTTGTAGCTGATTCAGTGGTCGTGCCAGGGTTCGGTAGAGCAACACTGACAACAGCAGGGGCCAGGCAGCGGCAAGCAGCAGCAGCGCCATGTGCAGCTGGCCAATCATCCCGGTTGCGGACTGAAACATCAAAAAATACAGGTTGTTGAGCTGGTCTATAAGCGGTAGATAGGTTTTTATCTCCCGCGTCAGTACTGCTGCACCCAGATTGGACAGACCTGCGTTGCCTCGAATGGACTGATCAAGGTGCTTTGAGAGCTGTTCGGGAGCTGCATTTAATGTGTTGAGCAGCTGCTGTTCCTGTGGAGCAGGGGGAGGGACAACGGTTTTAAGCTTCAGCGTCAGGTTGGTGATTCTGTTGCGGGTGGCCTGGAGATGGTACTGGGCAGGTTTTCCCGGACCGGGCGGCGGCTCCTGTAAAAACTGCAGAAAGTCGTTGAGTTCATTGGTTAGCGGGACCAGCTGTGAAATTCCCTGGTCGGACAGGGCCTTGATCTGTTTCAGATACAGCGTTCCCCCCACTGCGCCAGCTGCACAGAGAAGCGGAATCACAATCAGTATGAACAGTTGCGCGCGGATCGTCATGGCCGTTCACTTTCTTTGGCAGAAGAAAACGTTGGCAGTATACCGGATTTTACAGGAATCTCAAGCAGCTGTCGGCGATTCTTGCCCTTGGGCGCCAAAGCGGCTAGAATGGCGACCATGTCCAGTTCTGTGCTGTTTACTACTGTCTCCCGGAAGCTTGCCCGTACCGCAGCTGTCTTTTGTCCGCCTGATGATCGGAAACCGGCTGCGGTAGCCCTGTTGCTGCGGCATACAGCTGATGGGCCTGAACTTTTTTTTATTGAACGGGCCCACCACCCTGATGATCCCTGGTCTGGTAATATCGGTTTTCCTGGCGGACGTCGTGATCCGGTTGATGCCAGTTTGCGGCATACTGCAGAACGGGAAACCATGGAGGAGGTGGGAATCGACCTGTCTGAAGCTGTCTGTCTGGGGCGGCTCTCTGATATTGTCGGTGCCAACCTGCCGGTGCGGGTATCCTGTTTTGTCTATGGGATACTGAAGCCGGTTATCCCGGTTCTGTCCGATGAGGTTCACGACACATTCTGGTTCGGGTTGCAGCAGCTGCATCATCCCCGGCGTCAGATAACAGCCAGGGTGCAGTTTGGTGGGCGTATCCTTGAAGCGTCGGCCATTGATCTGGGATTGCCTGGCAAGGCGGTTTTGTGGGGAATCACCTATCGGCTGGTTTGTCAGTTCAGGGAGCTGCTGGAGGGGGAATCTGTGCTACCGATCCCTGACGAGCTGTTGTTATAAACTTTAAAACTGCAGTTCATGAAACACAGAGCAACGGAGCAACAGAGAAATCAAGATGTTACTGAAAGAGATGGCTTAACCAAGAGGGTGAGTCTTTGAATAAGGTTTTTCCCATTGTTTTTTCAGTGGTTTTAATCAGTTGCTCTGCTGCTCCGTGTTTCAAATGCTTTTTATAGGATAAAATGTTAAGGCTGAACCATCCCGTCCTGCCGCAGCAGTTTGACCAGTAGATTACCCATATCTCGACTTTCGATGAATTTATTATCATCATTTGAGGCCTTGACGGTTGCAGACCAGATCAGCCGTTCGGTCGCTTCATCGTAAAGGTTGACCTGTACTGTGGCAATCCTGGTGTCATCCCATGATGAGGGGATAAGTCCTTCAGCATACAGGACGCTGCCCTGTCCCTGCTGGTGGAGCTGCTGATTGCCGCTGGTGAGCCCTCTAATGGTAAGCACCGCGTCACAGCCGGATCTTCTGACAGCGGTCTGTATATCTTCCTTCTTGTAGTTTTCTTTGATGGTTACGTAGGTGTGCCCTGCAACAGCCTGAATAGTGTTGTCCTTCATCTCGCCAGCAACGATATTCTCATACATCTTGCGGACATTTTCATCCAGATTCAGGTTCACGATCAACAGCTTTTTGTGCTGACTGGTACTGGTGGCAGACGAGCTGCGCCAGGTTTCAATGACCTGTACTGAAGAGCACCCTCCCAGAAACAGTGCGACAAAAAAAAGGCAGATTACCGGTAACGGTATGGTTCGCATGGGCGGCTCCGATACTTATTGTTTTGATGTAAGAAGGCCTGCAGTGGCAAGGGCATCCAGTACCAGACCGGCAAGCTCCCGGGTGGATTGTATCAGTTGTTCCGCGTGACGCTCTTCGGATCTGCCCGACCAGATTACTCCGCCTGTTCCGGCATCAAACAGCGATGTTTCAAGGGTGGTTATCGAAGAAAGTACCTCGTCAACCGGTTTGGAATCGAAGGTGGCATAGTTTTCAATCCCTTCCCAGTAGTCGCCATAATAATCATAATAATCGACAATATCCGTGCCACGGCTCGTCATGACGAAGCCCGCTTTGGACTCTTTCCGGTTTTTAACGGAAACAAACCGGGTTGTTAACAGGCCGTCAGCTCCGGTTGTTTTCAATGCCTCGGAAAAAGCTGCACGGGTGGGTTTACCCTGCAAATGCGCAATGGTGTAGCTGGAAATGGCCTTTATGCCGCGTTTATCCAGTTCATCGGCAAAGATCTCCTCAAATATCTGGCGTGTCGCCCGGGTTTCCGACAGACCGACGATCAGCAGGGTGCTGTACGGTTTGACCACTGCCCCCGTTGTTTTCTGTGAAGAGACGAGCGAGGTGGAAGAGCAGCCGCTGAGAAACAGCACGAGTAACAATCCAACGATTCCGGTTGGTAAGATATTCACATAAACCCCTTTGGAGATTGAAACTGCCAGAAGTCCGACAGGTTCCTGAGTCGGACTGTTTCAGGCCTTGAATCGGTTTTCGGTTCCGGCAACCAGACGGCTGATGTTGGCGTGGTGTTTGATGATGACGATGGCAGAGATCAGGGCTGCCGCGATCAGAAGTTGCTGGGAATGTGGCCTGAACCAGATGATCAACGGCATAACGGCGGCAGCAATGATAGAGCCCAGCGAGATGTAACGCCAGATACCCACCAGTAAGGCGAATACTGCCACTGCAGCCAGCACCGCAAGGGGAGACAGGGCCAGAAAAACACCCAGGGCGGTGGCAACCCCTTTCCCCCCCTTGAACAGCAGGAAAATGGAGAATACGTGGCCACAAAAAGCAGCCAGACCTATCCAGGCCTGTATCGGTTCGCCCATTCCCAGCTTCCAGGCCAGCAGTACCGGCAGCATCCCTTTCAGGCAATCACCAACAAGGGTAATGATGCCAACCTTACGCCCTACGGTGCGGTAGAGGTTGGTGGCACCGATGTTACCGCTGCCCTGCTGTCGGACATCAATGCCGTAAAGCTTGCCCAGTAGTAGTCCGGTGGGAATGGAACCAAGCAGATAGGCGCCTGTTATCCAGAGAAGCGTACTGGTCAAGAGTTTTGAGCCAGCAGTTTTCTGGCATCTCCAAGGTAGCTGCTTTTGGGGTATTCACGGATAAGCCGCGTAAATGCCGACTGCATCTTGTCGGTGTCCCGTACTTCAAGGGCTGATTTGCCAAGGTAAAAGAGGGTCTGGTCATGGCCGGCATAATCCGGGAAATTGGCAAGCGCCCATTCAAACCGGCCTATGGCCGCAATATAATAGTTCGTTCGATAATAGAAGCGTCCGACGTAAATCTCGTACTGGGCCAGTTTGCCCCGGCATTCAACAATCTTCTCTTGTACCTTTGCCACATATTGTGAGTTTGGATACTGCCTGATAAAGCTCTCAAACAGGGTCAGGGCGTTTTTTACCGGTGTTTGGTCCGTATCGATGCCGGTGATCAGATTAAAACTGGCAAGGCCTTGACGGTAGAGGGCGAACTGGGCCAGTTCGTGGGTGGGATGCAGTTTTCGAAAATCTTCGTAGGCTGCACCGGCTTCAATAAAGTCTTGATTCAGAAAGTAGGCGTTGGCAATCCCGATCTCGGCCCTGGATGCCAGTTCCGGGTCCGGGAAGGCTTCTTTAACTTTTTTCCAGTATTCTACAGCCCGTTCGTAGCGGCTTTTTTGAAAGGCCGTCTCTCCCTGCTTGTATAATTCTCCTGGAGGGGCATCGGCTACGGTAGTGGTGGCGCAGCCCTGCAGCAACATCAGGGACGTGCAGGTGAACAGGAGTAAACCGGATCTGATCAGTTTCATGGGCGGTCCTTAAGGTAAATTAGTCAAGTAAATCTGCGCCGCACGGATCTGAAACCAGTGTGGCGATGGTGTCATGGTTCAACCAGAGCGCAGGTTCTGTGCAGCTCCAGGAAGCCTGAACCATCAGGCGCCCGGTGGCGCGGAAGACCAGGCGGGACAGCTCTGCACAGACCAGCTGTTTCTGATCACGGTGCATCTCCATTAATCTGGCAGAGGTGAGCAGCATCAGTTCCATCTGCTCTTTTGTGGAGTGTTGCGGCCAGGCGGCAAAGTTCAACGCCTGGTTGATCAATGGGGCTGTCAGATATCCGGCAGCAGTTTCCAGCAGGCTATCAAGACTGCTGCCTTCTGCCAGCAGCTCGGCACAACGCCGGGCAAGGGGGGCCGCCTGTGCAGGGGCAACATGCTGAATTGCGGTCAGGAGCGGGTAGAGCGACAGTTCTACGCCAAGAAAAAGGGCGCTTGAGTTGGTCAGGATTTCCGGACAGTTGAACACGGTGGCGTTGATTCCCTGCTGCCGTGCAGTTGCGGCATGTTCCTCCAGCCTCATCTTGGCAAAGCCTTGCAGATAGGGGGTGTAGGACTGCCACTGGTAGCTGCCATGCATCAGTATAGCGGTGCCGTGGTAGCCGTAAGCGGTGCAGGCTACTTTGCTGCCAGCCTGTTCTGCCCGCTGCCGAAGCGGTGCAGAAAGCTCGATCAGATACTTGAAGGTGTCTGCGGTCACCTCGTTAAAGCTGACATCACAAAGCTGCCCGACGCTGCTGTTCCAGAACGGTTCCGAGGCCAGATACTTATCGCCGCTGCCTTTGAAAACCCGGTTTAACAGTGGCATGAAGAAGCGGGCACGGGGAATGCCGCCTGCCATGGTATGGGCCAGGATGATGTTGGAAGAGGCCGGGATTCTCTTTTCAAGTTCCGCCATAACCAGCTGAAGGTTTGCCGTGAAGCGTGCCTGGCCGGCAGCACGGGCCTGCTCAATGAAATCAGGCTCAAAGCTGATCTTCTCCCATTCATCGGGTTTGGCCTTTTTCAGGCGTTCTGCTATCGAAGGAACACCGTCTGGTGTTTCCATATCGAAACCGGCTTCCAACGGGATGTTGATGATGGTCCCATCCAGTAATGCTTCTGCCTCTGCAAGCTCTTCGGCGGTCAGGGGACGCAGGGTGCCATCACTGTCACGGCGTCCCACCGTGGTCCCCAGTACGGTCATTCCCAGACGTTTCGCCTCCTCCAGCAGTCCGTTGGCGTAGCCACGGCCAAACAGTTCGCCCACCAGTACCAGTACATCTCCAGCTTTATAACCTGCTGCCGGTGGCAGGGTTGTCATCGGGCAATAGTTGGACATTACACCGCTCCTTCTTATGAATAGAATTTGACTTTTTAGCACGAAGGGAGAAGTCTTGAAAACAGAAAACGTTCAGTATGGGAAAGAGTACCGCCGGGCACGTACGTTACCGGCGTTCATGGCTTCAGACACTACCCTCCCTGCGACAACAGCTCCTTCATCGTCACCTTGTTCAACACCGAAGCACAGTTTCCCAGTCATAATCTTCCACCTTGCTGTCCTTCACGTCAAAGGGGTTTCTGGTTGATGAACGTGGCAGATATAACAGGCTCCAAAATGCTTTGCACCGGTTCAATCCCTTGACAATCTTTCTAGCAGCAAATCCTCAAGATTCCTCCGGCTATCCACGACCGAGATAACATACACCTTCGTACCGTCAATTCGATACATGATGCGCCAGGGCGCCACGATCAGTTCACGGTACTGAACAATGCCATGCTGGTGGAGTTCGGGCACAACTCTTCCTTTATCGGGAAAGCTGTCAAGAGTGGCAACGCGCTCACGAATCCGGGCAAAAACCGCAAGCGCCGCATCAATACTGTTATCAGCGATAAAGTCAATAATACACTCAAGATCAGTCTCTGCGGCTTTCGTCCAGACGACAGAAAACGGATGCCGCGCCATCACTCAGCCTGCTTTATTCGATCAGCCAGTCTTGCTTCAATGCGGGAAAAAACCTCATCCTGCCCGCTCAACCTGTCAGCACGGATATCATTCTCCCCCTGCACCATCAGCTTGAGCATTGCGATGGCGTTCCGCATACTTTCGTAGCTGGCGGTATCCTGCAATACTGCGCGGGCCAGACCGTTCTGGGTGATAATGACCGGCCTGCGGGTTTCATTTACCTGATGCAGCAGATGAGCGGCGTTGCCTTTCAGGTAGGTTACTGGTTGAATATCTTCTGCTAAATTCATAACACACCTCCGGTACGAATAAGGTACCTTATTAAGGCATCAATAACAACTTTTAGTTCAGTAGGCACCCTTGCTGTATCAGGCGTGATCGTGTTCAAGACTGATTCTTTGTGACAAGCAGGTGGATTGATGCTACCTTTTTGCCAGTTTATGCTTGGAGGAGTTACCAGATGAACGATGATCTGATTCTGTTGGGTCACGGTAGTGGCGGAACCCTTTCACACCGTCTGCTGGACGACCTGGTGGTCGCCACGCTTTCCGGTCATGGACCGGGGGAGCAGAATGACGCCGCTCTGCTGGCAGCCGGTGAGACCCGGCTGGCCTTTACCACTGACGGCTATGTGGTGGACCCACCGGTTTTTCCCGGCGGTACGATCGGTTCCCTTGCGGTGCATGGCACGGTGAATGATCTTGCCATGATGGGAGCCCGTCCGCTGTGGCTTTCCTGTGCCCTGATTCTTGAGGAAGGGTTCAGTCGCAGTCTGCTGGCTGCGATCCTGGCTGACATGCGTCAGGCTGCTGATCTGGCTGGAGTCAGGATTGTGACCGGTGACACCAAGGTGGTACCCAGGGGCAAGGCAGACCGGATCTTCATCACCACCTCCGGCGTGGGGGTGCTGGAACATGATCTGGCCATCCACGGTGCCAATGCCCGCCCTGGCGACCGGATTATCCTCTCCGGTAGCATGGGAGACCATGGTATCGCGGTTATGGCAGCCCGCGAAGGGTTGCCAATTGACGGACTCAGCAGTGATTCCACTGCGCTGTGGGGGTTGGTGGAACAGATGCTGAACGATGCGGGTGGAGCGATCCGGGTGTTACGTGATCCTACCCGTGGTGGTGTGGCTACCACCCTGAAGGAAATTGCGATGCAGTCCAATGTTTCGCTGTTACTGGAAGAGGATCAGCTGCCGGTTAATCCTCAGGTGCGCGGTGTTTGCGGTATGCTGGGACTTGACCCGCTCTATGTTGCCAACGAAGGCAAGCTGCTGGCCATTGTTGCCCCGGAAATAGCAGAATCGCTGCTTGCTTCAATGCGACAGCACCCGTTGGGGCTTCAGGCAGCCATTGTTGGTACGGTTGAGTCAGGTACACCGGGCCGGGTGCGGATGCGGACAACCGTTGGCGGCATGCGGATTGTCGAGATGCTGGCGGGGGAGCAGCTCCCCCGGATTTGCTGAGCGGGAAACGGTTTTAGCGCAGAGTCGCAGAGCAGCAGGGACGCAGAGAACGGCAATAAAATTCAGAAAAACATCAAATAGATCAGGTTTTTTCTGTATCTCTGCCCCTCATGCCCCTCTGCGTTAAGGTTTTGAATCTTTGTCTATCGGTACAATCCGCATTATTAACGTACTGGTATGTAATGGAGAGCATGTATGGCCAAGGACAAGACACCGGTTACTCCGGCAGTGCGGGCATTACGGGCCGCCGGGATCAGTTTTACGGATCATCCCTATACCTATGAAGACAAGGGGGGCACTGCGGTTTCCTCCCGTGAACTGGGGGTGGATGAACATTGTGTGATCAAGACCCTGGTGATGGAGGATGACCGTAAGCAGCCATTAATCGTGCTGATGCATGGCGATCTGCAGGTCTCAACCAAAGAGCTGGCCCGTCTGATTGGTGCTCGTAGTGTGGAACCGTGTAAACCGGAAACTGCCCAGAAACATACCGGTTACCTGACCGGCGGAACCTCTCCTTTCGGTACGAAAAAGCAGTTGCCGGTTTATGTTGAAGAGACCATTCTGGAGCTCCCGAACATCTACATCAATGGTGGCAAGCGTGGTTTTCTGGTGGGGCTTGTTCCGTCTGATCTGGCGATGTTACTGCAGCCAACCCCGGTGCGGGTCGGTTACGCCAAATAATCTAAAGGTGGATTAATCAGATGCCTTCTTTGACCCTTGATAACGATATGGTGGAACAGCTGCGGCGTGTACTGGATGCGGTGGAGCAGGTGCTGCCCAAGCCGGTGCCCAGGATTGACTGGGCTGCAACCCATGCTGCCAACTGGCGGCGGCGCGGCAGTGGCGGGTATCTTGATCCGGTGCCGGAGATTGAGGCCTTTCATCTGGATGATCTTCTGGGGATTGATGTTCAAAAAAAACAGGTTGTGGAGAATACCCGCCAGTTTCTGGCCGGTTATCCGGCCAACAATACGCTGTTGTGGGGCACTCGCGGCACCGGTAAGTCGTCGCTGGTGCGGGCGCTCTTGCACAGTTATGCCCCCCAGGGGTTGCGGGTGATACAGGTGGACAAGGATGATCTGGTGCATCTGCCCGCCATTGTGGACGAGATCAAACGCCAGCCCTACCGCTTTATTCTGTTTTCAGACGATGTCTCTTTTGAAACAGGGGAATCCAGCTACAAGATGTTAAAGAGCGCCCTGGACGGTTCGGTCTATGCCCCGCCGGAAAATGTGTTGATCTATGTTACTTCCAACCGTCGCCATCTGTTGCCTGAATACGAAAGTGATAATCGGGGAGCCATGCTGGTCAATAATGAGATCCACCATGGCGAGACCGTGGAAGAAAAAATATCATTGTCCGGTCGGTTTGGTCTCTGGATCGGCTTCCATCCTTTCAGTCAGGACCAGTTTCTGGAAGTGGCCCGTCAGTGGGTGGAGCGTTTGTGTGAACGAAGCGGCAGTGACCTGCGCTGGAACGAAGAGGCCCGACAGGCCGCCATCCTCTGGTCTCGTCAAAAGGGTGATAACAGCGGCAGGATTGCGTTGCAGTTTGCCAACAACTGGGTGGGCAGTATGCTGTTGCAGCAAGAGAAGAATTAATACGGGAGGTAATGCCATGCTTCGTAAGGCCCAGATTGGTGATGTAAAAGAGATCCAGAAATTGTTAACCCAATATGCCAGCAAAGGGGATATGCTTTCCCGTTCCCTTTCCGAACTGTATGAGGCGCTGCGTGATTTTTATGTTGAGGTGGATGATGACGGGCGGCTGCTGGGGGCAGCGGCCCTGCATATCGTCTGGGATGATCTGGCCGAGGTCCGTTCCGTGGCGGTGGCCGAGGATGCCGGCCGCAAGGGGATCGGCAGCGTTCTGGTCAACGCCTGTATTGATGAGGCCCGTCAGTTGGGACTGAAGCGGATCTTCTGCCTGACCTACAAACCGGAATTCTTCGGTAAGCTGGGCTTTACGCTGGTGGATAAGGCAACCCTGCCCCACAAGGTCTGGGGCGATTGTATCAAATGCCCCAAGTTTCCCGACTGTGATGAGAATGCCATGATTCTTGATCTATAACGTAATCCTGAACTCGGCACCGTCTGCAGCATTTCGACCGGTCAGCGTACCCCCCATGTTCCGTTCGATCATGGTTTTAGCCATATACAGCCCGATGCCGGTGCCCTGGCTTGGTCCTTTTGTGCTGACATACGGTTCAAAGATGTGTGGCAGTATCTGGTGCGGGATACCCCCGGCATTATCCTGAATGATCAACAGGGAACGGTTCGCTTCTCGCGTGATCGTGATGGTAATGCAGGGGTGCTGCACATGCCGTTCCAGCAGTGCATCCCGGGCATTGCAGAGGATATTGGTCAGGGTCTGGGAATATTCATTGGGGTAGCCAAAGGCTCGAACATCCGTTTCTGCCGTGACCGTGACCGTAATATTTTTTTCCTCAAAGGTAGACCGGGTAAGCCCCAGGGTCTTTTCCACAACCTCCTGCAACACAAATTCCCGTTTTACCGGGTCTTTGCTGAACAGCTCCCTGAAGTCGTCAATGGTGCGTGAGATGGATTGCAGAATCTCCAGCACGGCCGCAATGTCCCGGTCCATCTCTTCCTGGCTCAGCTCGCCAGCTCTGTGCAGATATTGCATGCCCTGAATATAGACGGCAATGTTGTTGAGCGGCTGACGCCACTGGTGGGCGATGTTTTGCAGCAGTTCTCCCATGGCTGCCAGCCGGTTTTGCTGCAACAGCAGATTGTCTTTTTGGCGCAGTTCGGCAATGGCCGTACTAATCCGTTCTTCAAGGTTCGTATTGATGGCGTTCAGTTCTTCCTGGGTTCCCTGACGTTGGGCAATTTCGTCTTCAAGCTGTGTTGCCTGTTCATGCAGGGTATCCTCAATCTGTCTGCGCTCCTGCAGATACTCGCTGATCTGTGCCTGCATACGGTTAAGTGCGTCAACCAGCAGATCCAGCTCATCCTGTGATGATGGTTCGGGTCGGGAACGATGCAGGATGAGCGGTTTGTCAAGGGTGCTGATGGTGACTGCTGCGGCATGATGGGCCATAACCGCCAGATGACGTCCAATCAGAGAGTGGAACAGGACGTAGATAAAAGCGGCAATGAAAAAGACCTGAACAAACTGGGTGGCAAGGATAAGCAGTGCCCGTTCCTGCAGACGGGTATAGATTCCGTCGGCGCTGGCTGTAATCTGCAGGGTGCCAAGTTGAATGGTCTTGCCGCGATGTTCTATGGCAAGGGGAATACGGTGATAGATCGGGTGCCGGGCCGTTTGGTTGCCAACCAGCAGTTCCGGGCTGCCCTGACGTTCAAGGCGTACCGCTTCAATCATCGGTAACGCCAGAATCCCTTTCAGTTGGGTATCAATCCCCGGCTCGTTAAAGAGCCAGATATCATTGATAAGGCTCTGACGGTGACTGGTTTCAAGATAGCTGAGCTGTTGTTTTAGTCCCTTCAGGTCCTTGCGATAATCAACATACAGCTGCAGACAGGTGGCGATCAAGGTCAGCAGTGTGCTGAAGAGGATGATCGCACTGATGAATTTTCGGGCTACGCCGAATACAACCGGTTTTGTCTGCTCGTCTGTCAAGGTTTCCTCAATTTTGGGGGCAGATAGGGGGCCAGTGTCTGCTGGAAGATGGCGTCGTAACTGCCGTCCCGTTTCATCTCCTTCAATGTTGCCGCCAGCCTGGGGACCAGTTTTTCATGTCTTTTGTGCAGGTAGAGAAACATCTCCCTGGTTGCCAGCGGAGGTTGGGCTATGGAGAGCTGGGGCAGGTTCAGGGTATGCATCAGGTAGTAGCCGCCGTACAGCTCCGCAAGGGCCAGTTCGATCCGGTCACTCTCCAGCACCTTGAACAGGCTGGTGCGGTTTTCAACCACCGTTGTCTGGCGTACCTGTTTAAGGTTTTGCTCGGCGATGATCCATCCCCGTACATACCCTATATGATAAGGCTTGAGGCTTGACCAGGTTGGGGTCTTCAGCCCCTTTCGCTTGGAAAAAATCACAAACTGTACTTCAATAATCGCTTCCGGTACCCTGATCAAGTGGGGAAATGACTTTTCTACCCCCGCAATCCGCAGGAAGTTTCCGTCATCAATGGCCTGCTCCACATTGCTGAGGGTTCGGGCCGAGGAGAGCGGGATGATCTGGGCCTCAATCCCCAGACGTTTGCATGCTTCACGGATAACCCGGTCTGAGAAGCCGTTCTGGTCATTGGTTGAAAGCGGCGGCTGGTCTGCTGTCACAAGCACCAATGTCTGTGCGGCATGGAGCGGAGTTGCCAGTAACATGGCAAGTAGCAGCAAACAAAGGGACTTCATAACAGTTCTCCTTGGCAGAGGGGGGCGGACATGATGAAACAAGTGTAGCTTATTCCACCTGTCTGTCAACTGTCTGAAAAAACATGCTCTTGTTTGGTATACAAAATAACAGAAGATACTTGACGCACAAGTATGGCAGGTTACTATCAGCTGATGCCACGCTTTCGTTTAACATTGTTGCTGGTTAATGGCGGTTTGCTGCTGACCATGCTGCTGCTCTGGTTTGCCGTTGCCAACTTCCGCAGTGCCGGACCGGTTGCCCATTCGATCCTGCGCGGGTTATCGCTTTCCCTGGGACAGGCGATAGAGTCGGTGGCCTCCCGTGACGCTTCCCTTATGCTTCTGTCTGACTTTAAGTCACATGATATCGCTTATTTTGCTGTGCTTGATGCGGCTGGCCGGTTCAGATTTCACAGTAATCCCGATCTGATCGGAGAATCGGTGGGTGATCAGCGCTATCAATCTGTCTTTGCAGCGCCAGTGATAACCGAGGAGCGGATCAGGCTGGGTACCGGTGAAGAAATCTTTGAAACCCAGCAACAGTTACATCTGGCCAACGGTACGCTGGTTTTGCGACTGGCCTTGCATACCTGGCAGGCTGATCAGCTTATTCAGCGGGCCAGAACCGGCGTTACGATGATCCTGTTACTGCTGGGCGCAGCCTGGGGGATGGGACTGTTTGCCCTGCGTTTGCAGCGACGTGATTTTTTGCACCGGGAAGAGCTGGCACGACATGAACAGCTGGCCCGACTGGGGGAGTTGGGGGCGGTGCTTGCCCATGAGGTTCGTACTCCGCTGGCCGGTATCAAAGGCTATGCCCAGCTGTTGCAGGAACGCCTGGAAGATCCCCGGCAGCATCACTATGCAGCCAGGATTATCAGCGAATCGGTGCGTCTGGAGGAGCTGGTTAACGATCTTTTAACCTATGTGCGTCAGGAACCTCATGCTGAAGGGGCTGCCCTGGTAGAGGAAGCGGTGCAATCAGCCTGGGATACGCTTGCAGCGGGAGCTGCAAAGGCCGCTGTTACCCTGCAGCTGCAGGGCAGTGTCCAGCGACCGGTTGCCTGCCCTCAGGAGCGTCTGCATCAGGTGTTGCTGAATCTGTTCAGTAACGGGATTCAGGCCATGCAGGATGGCGGAGAGCTGCTGGTTAGTCTGAGTAGCGACCATGAACAGGCGGTACTGACGATTACTGATTGCGGTCCCGGTTTTGCAGAAGATGCCCTGAAACGTGCCTTTGATCCGTTTTACACCACCCGTGCCAGTGGCAGCGGTTTAGGTCTGGCGGTCTGCCGCAAGATTATCGAAGGGGCTGGCGGCAGGATTACAGCAGCCAACGGCAGTGCAGGCGGGGCAGAGCTTACCTTGATCCTGCCGTTGTTAAAGGAGCATGCATGAGTAATACAGCACGAATTCTGCTGGTGGAAGATGATACGATGTTTCGTTCATTATTGGCAGCGATCCTGGAGGATGAAGGGTATGAGCTGGTGGAGCGGGAGGATGGCAAGGCAGCGCTTATGACCCTGCAGCGCCAGTCTTTTGATCTGGTGCTGTCTGACCTGCGTCTGCCTGGTCTGAATGGCCTGGAGCTGTTCCGTACTGCGACGAGCCAGGGAATCGCTCCGCCTTTTGTGCTTTTGACGGCTTTCGGAACGGTTGAGGAAGCGGTGGCGGCCATCAAGGAGGGGGTTGCCGATTTTCTGACAAAACCGTTGAAAGATCCTGAGACCTTGCGTCGTCTGGTCAGAAAAATCCTCACCAATGGTATGAAGGAGCGCAGCCTGACGGTACTCAGGGATCGCGATGCAGCAGGGCTGCCGCCGGATGAGATCCTGTTTGCCGGTCGGGCCATGCAGCAGGTGCGCAGCCTGATTGCAGATGTTGCCCCCACATTGGCCACGGTACTGATTACGGGAGAGTCCGGCACCGGTAAGGAGCTGGCTGCCCGTGCCATCCATCAGGCCAGCCAACGTGCTGCAGCGCCGTTTGTAGCCCTTAACTGTGCCGCCATACCGGAAACCTTGCTTGAAAGTGAGCTGTTCGGACATGAAAAAGGCTCCTTTACCGGGGCTACCCAGGCCCGTCAGGGAAAATTCGAACTGGCTTCAGGCGGCACCATTTTTCTGGATGAGATCGGTGAGCTGCCGTTGCCGCTTCAGTCAAAGTTTCTGCGGGTGTTGCAGGAGCGGGTCTTTGAGCGGGTTGGGGCGAGCCGTGAAATACGGGCTGATGTACGAATTGTGGCCGCCACCAACCGTGATCTGGCCGAAGAGGTCAGGGAACGCCGTTTTCGTGAGGATCTCTACTATCGATTAAACGTCTTTCCCCTTCCGTTGCCCCCTCTGCGGGAGCGCCGGGATGGCTTGCAGCTGCTGGTACACTATCTTTTGAAGCGTGCCGCAGAGCAGACCGGGCGTGGCATTCCGCTGATTGATCCTGCGGCGCTTGCCTCACTTGAACAGTACGGGTGGCCCGGTAATATCCGTGAGCTGCAAAATGTGATTGAGCGTGCGGTGATTTTGAGTAAGGGGCAGGTGACGGTTCACGAGTTGCCTGATGGCCTCCGTCGGCCTGTTTCTGATACTGTGATACCAGCCGGTGGTGGTAGTCTGCGTGATCTGGAACGGGCCACCATACTTGAAGCGTTGGCCGCCTGCGGTGATAACCGTCGTCTGGCTGCTGAAAAGCTGGGGATCTCAAAACGGACCCTGCAGTATCGTCTGAAGGAGTATGGGCTTGTAGATCTATAACGGTTGGTGCAAAGAGAGGATCTGAAAGTGCAGATCCTGCACTGGTCTGATTGCACCAGATGATGTGGTTTGTAGGTAAAACATAATAATGACAATTAGATATGTCGTTGAAAGGCGGTTGGCATACATACTGTAACCTTAAAAATCAACGAGCGTTGATCTCGAAATCTTTTTAAGGGAGAAATAACCATGAAAACACGTAACCTTCTGATGACCGTAGCTGTATTGACCGCAGTTCTTGCTTTTGGCAGTGAATCCTTTGCCCGTGGTGGTGCAGCAGGCGCTGGTCGCGGCAGCTCAACCTCCGTCTCAACAACCCAGGTCCGCCCTGAAGGTTCACAGCGTCGCGACGGCACCTTCCTGACCAGTGGTACCACCGCCAGTGGCGCTACAACCCGGCCTTCAAATGGTCGCGGTGTCATGGACGGCACCGGTATTAACGCAACCGTACCAACAGCAACGGTCGCTCAATAGTAAAGGAATCGGGTAATGATCAGCATCAGACATTTTCTTCTCTTGAGTGCAGCAGCGATTGTGGTGGTCATGCTGCATAGCCCGGCCGAAGCGTTCTGGGGCTTTGGTTCCGGGCGTGATGGAGCGGCAAGTGGTCTGGATCTGGTAGATGGGTATGACCGCAACACCGTGACCACGCTTACCGGTCGTGTTGCGGTTGTACCTGACCCGACGGCTGATCCGGTTATCGTCAAAATACATGTGGGAAAAGAGCTGTTTGTGGTGGTGTTGGGCCCCCGTTGGTACCTGCAGGATGATTCCCTGGACTGGAAAGTCGGAGAGATCATTACGGTGCGTGGATCAAGGGCACTGGGCAAGGATGGTCTTGCCTATCTGCTGGCTCAGTGGGTCAGTGGCGTTTCCGGTGGCAAGCTGGTGCTACGTAACGATGCAGGTCGTCCGGGGTGGGCTGGCGGCTCCCGTGGGGCTCAGCAAACAGGTGGCGGGCAGATGCAGCGCAGCGGCCAGGAAGGCCGTCGTGGTCGATAACAGACAAGGAGCCTGTCGTACTTAGGATAAATCTACTGCAAATTTACCTGGACGGTTCATATTTAGCCTTTTTATCGATCAATAGAATAACTATTGACCTTCAAAAACGATAAAATCTGCCATCGCCCAGTCAATTTTTCGCTACGATTGCCTAAATCCGACAGACTCCAAGGGAGGTTAAGTGGAAATGACAAGTGAAGATAAGCAGATCACTACATTGGTATATAGTCTGGTGGTCAGTCTGATGGTGTTGCTGGTTGCGGTTTCCGCCAGGGCAGATGATTGGGAACATCGTCTGGGGCAGGGGGTACCGGTTGCCGTTGGTATTGGTGCCGAGCTCTCCTACGGTAATTACGGTGACAGTGCCGATGCCACGGCGCTTACGTTGCCGCTGTTGGTGGCGGTTAATCCGCTTGAATCCCTTGATATGACCTTTGAGTTGCCGTTGGTCTATCTTGCCAGTAAAAGCGGTAGCGGTGTGGTGGTAACCCAGTCGGGGGGAGCCGGACGCCGTCGTGGGGCAAGCGGTTCAACGGCGATGACAAGCGGTTCTGTTACGACAACCGGCACAACGGTCAGCGAGGCAGGTTTGGGTGATATCAGCCTCTCCACCGGCTGGACGATTGTCAAGGATGACCTTCAGACCCCCAAAATTCGTCCGACACTCTACCTGAAGGCCCCAACCGGCGACAAGAATCGTGGCCTTGGTACCGGTACGTTTGAGGTCGGCCCCGGTCTTTCCCTCTCAAAATGGCTGGGGAATCTGCAGCTGTTTGCTCAAGGGGCGTATATTTTTCAGGACAGT
>Ga0209800_10001120_pt1 | contig 30794 bp, 28 predicted proteins | sample Higcelweek8metaG_FD_187174 | JGI IMG/M metagenome (GOLD analysis project Ga0209800, IMG submission 187174) | Freshwater pond sediment microbial communities from the University of Edinburgh, under environmental carbon perturbations - High... | ecosystem: Environmental > Aquatic > Freshwater >...
GATGACCTGGTGGTAATAGCGTTTCTGAAACACCCGATCCCATCCCGAACTCGGCCGTGAAAAGAGACTGCGCCAATGGTACTGCATCTTAAGGTGTGGGAGAGTAGGTCACTGCCAGGTCTTCCAAAGACAGAACATGCCCTAGCACGATACAAACAGACGACAGAGCGGTAGGCACAAACGCCAGCCGCTCTTTTGTCTTGGTCAAACAGACCACACGCCTTTCGCGGGGTGGAGCAGCCCGGTAGCTCGTCAGGCTCATAACCTGAAGGTCGTCAGTTCAAATCTGGCCCCCGCAACCAAATACAAAACAGCCCCTTGGCGCAAGCCGAGGGGCTGTTTTGTATTTAGCTTATGGTGCTGATTTGGACTGACGAAGAAAGTCAGGTCACCCGCCGGCGTCAGGAGGGCGGAGCCCTCCGCCCGGACGCCAAGGGCAGCGAAGCGTAAGCGAAGCAACATCTGGCCCCCGCAACCAAAATACCAAAAAGCCCCCCGGCTCACGCTAGGGGGCTTTTTGCATTCCCGCACCCACTCCCGGGATCAAAGGGCCCTGCGGCCCTTTGCGGGCGCGGGCAGAGCCCGCTCATCATCCGGCCAGCCCGCATAATCCCAGAAAATCCCGGCGCAGCTCCGGATCACTGTCGAGCGTGCCGCGGGTGACCATGGTCACGGTGTCGCTGTCGGTCTGGCGCACGCCGCGTTCGATGATGCAATGGTGGCGAGCGACCACCGCCACAGCCACACCTTTGGGGTGGGCAACTTTTTCGATGATGTCGGCGATTTCTCTGGTCAGGCGTTCCTGGCCCTGCAATTGCCGGGTCAGCACCTCAATCGCACGGGCGACCTTGGACAGCCCCAGCAGGTGGCTGTCGGGCAGGTAGCCAACGTGCACCAAACCCTCCATGGGAAGCATGTGGTGCTCGCAGTGGGAATAGAGCCGGATGCCGCGCACCAGCACCAGACCGGCATAGCCGTCTGCCGGTTCCATGGCCTTGGCCAACAGGGCTTGTGGATTGATGTCATAGCCATCGAACAGCTCGGCATGAGCCCGAGCGGCCCGCTCTGGCGTTCCGGTCAGCCCGAGGCGGGCAGGGTCGTCGCCGGTAGCACGGATCAGGGCGGCCATGGCTCGGGAACGGATACTCATCGAATCTTCTGCATTCATCGTCGTTACTCCACCGGGTCCAATGCCAGGAACATGCGCCAATCACCGGTCTCCAGCGGCGGCGAGCGGTGCAACAGGCCGCCGCCTTGATGGCCGGGCCAGCGTTCGCCTTTCATCACACCCACCCAGAACGGCCGCAGCGACTGCACCCGCGACCAGTCGCGGACGATGGCATCGTTATTGCCCGACCCGATGCCACTGCGGTCGCAGGCCTCCTCGGGCAGCCATTGGGTGGCAGGGCCGCGATAGGTGCAGACCAGCCGTAGCGGCACATTGTCGGGATGGAACAATCGGCAGGCATTGTTGGTGATCCGATCCAACCGCACTTTGACAGCATTGGCCCCGGACAGCCGCGCGACGATGGCGACCAATCGGGCGATGTCGGCACCAAGCGCCCGGCGGCCGAAGTTGGCGGGCAGACCCGCCGTGTCCAATGCCTTTTCGAGCTGGGCCTCGGCCCCGACATTGCCCACCTTGCAACGCAGGCAGCAGAAATCGGCCACCGCCTTATGGTTTAGAAAAGTGGCAATGGCTGTATCCGGCACACGGGGGTGGATGGCCATGGTGGTGTCACAGTCACGGATGACGGTCAGCCCATTGAGGCTGTCTGCCCATGCCTGATTGGCGAGATTGGGCAAAACGGTGGAAACGTCGATGGTCATGGGAACCTGTCGCGAGGAGTTGCACGGGACCTGTATGCGTTATGTTATAACATAACAATCACGTCAAGGGCGCCATGTCCATCCCCCATTTTTCCGCCTCATCCTTGCCGTTCTGCCCGGCCATCATGCTGAGGGCTGGTGCCTTGTCCCTGCAGTCCTTGATGGGGAGTGGCGCGGCTTTCTGATCAGCGAGCCTGCCCCTCGCTGACCCGGTATGCCCGTGCCAGATCGACGAAGGCCCGCAGGTAGTCGATGTCGGCATCCGCTTCGCGGTATCCGAGGAAAATCTGTTTCGCAATCCCGTCGCGGCCCAGCCGCACCGGTCTCACCCCGAATTTGGCGCCATATTCCTCGACCATCCAGCGCGGCAGGGCTGCAACACCTCTGCCATGGGCGACCATCTGCAACATGATGTCGGTCGTCTCGATGGGCTTGTGTTGTCTGGGGCTGATCCCCGCCGGTATGAGAAATTGGGAATAGATGTCGAGCCGGTCCGTCGGTACGGGATAGGTGATCAGGGTTTCATCGGCGATCTGCTGTGGTTCGACGAATTCGGCGCAGCGCAGCCGATGCTGCGGACCGACCACCAGCACCTGCTCGTAATCGAAGACCGGTTCAAAGCACAGCCCGGCCTTGAACAGCGGGTCTGGCGTCACCAGCATGTCGATCTCGTGACCGAACAGGGCACCGATGCCACCGAACTGAAATTTCTGCCGCACATCCACGTCTACCTTCGGCCAGGCGTCGAAATAGGGTGCGACGATTTTCAGCAGCCACTGGTAGCAGGGATGGCATTCCATGCCGATACGCAAGTGTCCCCGTTCGCCTTGGGCGAATTGCTGAAGGCGTTCTTCGGCATGGGTGAATTGCGGCAGCAGGCGATTGGCGACCGCCAGAAGCCATTCCCCGGCCTGGGTCAGCCGCAGGTTGCGGCCTTCGCGATGCCAGACCGAAACGCCCAACTGATCCTCCAGCTTGCGGATGCAGTGGCTCAGCGCCGGTTGAGTCAAGTTGAGATGATCCGCCGCTGCCGTCAGGGAACCGTGCTGGTCGACTGCGCGGATGATCGTCAGGTGGATGCGTTCCAGAATCGCCATGTCAGCCAATGCATGCAAAATTTTTATCGAATAATGAATTCATATCATTTTTTTTCATGTGTCACACCCTCTATGTTTTGACCATCTTCACTGTTCAAGGCAAGTCCCATGGTTATGACCCACACCCTCGGTTACCCTCGCATCGGAGCCAGGAGGGAGCTGAAATTCGCACAGGAGTCCTATTGGAAAGGGCAATCCTCCCGCGAGGATCTGGTCCGCGCCGGTGCAGAGCTGCGCCAGCGCCATTGGCGCGATCAGGCGGCGCTCGACCTTGTTCCCGTCGGCGATTTCTCGTTCTATGATCAGGTGCTCGACATGAGCTTTACGCTCGGCAACCTGCCGGAGCGTGTGCGCGGCTTCCATGGCGACCCGCTGGATAATTACTTCCGCGTGGCGCGCGGCCGTTCGGCGCAGAGCGCGGACGCCGGAGGCTGTGACGGTGTCGCCGCTGGCGAGATGACCAAGTGGTTCGATACCAATTACCACTACATCGTCCCTGAATTCGATGCCGCCACGCAGTTCAAACTCGACGCGTCCCGTTTGCTGGGGCAACTCGCCGAGGCCAGGACCCAGGGCGTCAAGGCCAAGCCGGTGATCATCGGCCCGCTGACGTACCTCGCGTCGGGGAAGGCCAAGGACGGCTCGGACAGGTTGGCGCTGTTGCCCCGACTGCTGCCGGTCTATGTCGAGCTGCTGGCGGTATTGGCCGGGCAGGGCACCGAGTGGGTGCAGATCGACGAGCCGATTCTGGTCACCGAACTGGAGCCGGAATGGCAGGACGCATTTTCCGTGGCTTACCGGGCCCTCGATAGCGGTGCGGTCAAGCTGCTGCTGACCACCTATTTCGGGCCGTTGCAGGAAAATCTGTCACTGGCCTGTGCACTGCCGGTGCAGGGTATTCACCTCGACGCCATCAACGCCCGCAATGAGGTGGATCAGCTGATCAGCATTTTGCCGCCCGATCGCGTGGTGTCGCTGGGCGTGGTCAATGGCCGCAACATCTGGAAGACGGACCTCGGTGCCGTGCTGGACTGGCTGGAGCCGGTGGGCAAGGTGTTGGGCGAGCGGTTGTGGGTTGCGCCCTCCTGCTCGCTGCTGCACGTCCCTGTCGATCTCGCCAACGAGCGCAAGCTGGACGGGGAAATCCTCTCATGGCTGGCCTTTGCGGTGCAGAAGCTGGATGAAGTCAGGGTGCTGGCAACCGCGCTGGCGCAAGGTCGCGGCGCGGTGGAGACTGAACTCGCCGCCAATCGTGCCGCCATTGCCTCCCGCCGGACGTCTCAGCGGGTCAATAACCCGGCGGTCAAAGCCGTCGTTGCGGCCATAGCACCTGAACTGGGCTGCCGCCAGAGCCCGTTTGCCCAGCGTGCGGTCAAGCAGGCGGCGCTGCTGAACCTGCCCCGGTTCCCGACCACCACCATCGGGTCTTTTCCGCAGACGAGCGAAATCCGTCAGGTGCGCAGCCAGTTCAAGGCCGGTACGATCGACGCCGCGGCCTATACCGAGGCGATGCGGCGCGAAATCGCCCGCAGCGTGGCTGAGCAGGAGGCGCTGGGGCTGGACGTTCTGGTGCATGGCGAGGCCGAACGCAACGATATGGTCGAGTATTTCGGTGAACAACTCGATGGCTATGCCTTCAGCCAGTCCGGCTGGGTGCAGTCCTATGGCTCGCGCTGCGTGAAGCCACCGATCCTGTTCGGCGACATCAGCCGCCCCAAGGCGATGACCGTGGACTGGATCACCTATGCCGCCACGCTGACGGCCAAGCCGATGAAGGGTATGCTCACCGGACCGGTGACCATCCTCAACTGGTCTTTCGTGCGCGACGACCAGCCGCGCGCCGTGTCGTGCCGCCAATTGGCGCTGGCCATCCGTGACGAGGTGCTGGATCTGGAACGGGCTGGCGTGCAGGTGATCCAGATTGACGAGGCTGCCCTTCGTGAAGGTCTGCCGCTGCGCAAGTCCCAGTGGCAGGAGTATCTGGACTGGGCAGTGGAATCGTTCCGCATCACCGCCAATGGGGTGAAGGACGAGACGCAGATCCACACTCACATGTGCTATTCGGAGTTCAACGATATTATCGCCTCGATTGCCGACATGGACGCCGACGTCATCACCATCGAGACTTCCCGGTCGGACATGGAGTTGCTGGATGCCTTCGATGATTTCAAATACCCGAACCAGATCGGCCCCGGCGTTTACGACATCCATTCGCCCAACATCCCGACCGAAGCCCAGATTGTCGCGCTGATGCAGAAGGCGGCCGAACGCATTCCTGCCGACCGTCTGTGGGTCAACCCGGATTGCGGCCTCAAGACCCGGCAGTGGAGCGAGGTCATCCCGGCCCTGACCAACATGGTCCGCGCGGCGCAGAGCCTGCGCGCCACCGTTTCCTGACCAGACCGGCGCGGGATGGTCAATCCATCCCGCGCGGCAAGCCTCTTTAGCGTTGACTGTACTTCTCTAACTGTAGATCTTTTCAAGGGCGTCCCATTCGGCTTTACCCACCAGACGCTGACGTTCAGCGAAGGGGGTAACGAGACCACTTGATTCCGTGACCTCCTTTTCGTCGCGCAGGACGGTCAGGGCCTTTTGCATGCCAGCCACCGCGCCTTGCAGGGCGGCATTGGCGTACAGCACGATGCCATAGCCCAGACTGGCCAGTTCGGTGGCGTTGAAGATGGGGGTCTTGCCGCCGATCACCATGTTCATCAACTGCGGCGTGGACAGGCGTTGGGGCAGGGCGCGGATTTCGTCGGCGGTGGTGACGGCTTCGACGAACAGGATGTCGGCACCGGCTTCGGCGAACCGGGCGGCGCGTTCCACGGCGGCCTCGAACCCATGGACGGCGGCGGCATCGGTGCGGGCCATGATCAGCAGGTCGGGGTCTCGGCGGGCATCCACTGCGGCCTTGATCTTGCTGACCGCTTCTTCGGTGGAAATGACATCCTTGCCCGCAAAGTGACCGCAACGCTTGGGCGCAATCTGGTCCTCCAGCTGGATGCAATCGGCTCCCGCCCGCTCCAGCGTGCGCACGGTGTGGTAGACGTTGAGCGCGTTGCCAAAGCCGGTGTCGGCATCAACGATCAGCGGCACGTCGACGGCATCGCGGATGCGGGCGGTGTGGTCGGCAATGTCGGCCAGCCCCATAAAGCCCTGATCGGGCATGCCAAACCACATGTTGGTGACACCGGCACCGGTGACGTAGATGGCTTCAAAGCCGAGGTCGGCGACCACTTTGGCCGACAGCGCGTTAAAGGCACCGGGCACAATGGTACCGCGACGGGATTCGGCGATTTCCTTGAGTTTCTTGCGGGTGGACACTGGTGTTTCTCCTGATTCAGAACGAATCGCCGGGCACACGGACCCAGCCTTCCATCAACACGCGGGCTGTACGACTCATGATCGCCCTGGTGACGTTCCATTGGCCGTTTTCCTGCACGACCTCGGCCCCAACGCGGAGCGTACCGGACGGGTGGCCAAAGCGGACTGACTGGCGGGTGGCTCCCCCGGCTGCCTGATTGACCAGAGTGCCGGGAATGGCCGCCGCGGTGGCGATGGCGACTGCCGCCGTCCCCATCATGGCATGGTGTAGTTTTCCCATCGACAGGGCGCGGACCAGCAGATCAACGTCTTGGGCCCTGATCATTTTACCACTGGAGACCGTATGCTCGGCGGGGTGGGCAACAAAAGCAACCTTGGGAGTATGCTGGCGCTTGAGGGCCTCTGCCGGGTCACTGATCAGGCCCATGCGCATGGCACCGATTGTCCGCAAGGCTTCAAAGCGGGCCAGCGCGTGCGGGTCGCTGTTGATCGCGCCCTGTAATTCGGTGCCATTATAGCCAATCTCGGCAGCATTGACGAAAATGATCGGGATACCGGAATTGATCAGGGTGGCTTTTAGCTTGCCGCCGGGAACCAGCGAGGCCGGTACCTCCAGTTCATCGACCAGATTGCCGGTGGGGAACAGGGCACCACACTCTTCGCCGTCATCTGCCGGATCGACGAATTCCAGGACGATCTCCGCCGCCGGAAAGGTCACGCCATCCAGCTCGAAATCACCGGTTTCCTGCACTTTCCCATCGGTCACCGGCACATGGGCGATGATGGTCTTGCCGATGTTGGCCTGCCAGATGCGGACGGTGCAGATGCCGTTTCGGATCACCGGATCAACCAGCCCGGCGTGAATGGCGAAGGCCCCGGCGGCGGTGGATAAATTGCCGCAATTGCCCGACCAGTCGACAAAGGCGCTGTCGATGGCAACCTGACCATACAGGTAATCGACGTCATGGTCGGGGCGAGTGCTTTTCGACAGGATCACGCATTTGCTGGTGCTGGAGGTGGCCCCGCCCATGCCATCGGTGTGTTTGCCATAAGGATCGGGACTGCCGATAACCCGCTGGAACAGCCGGTCGCGGGATTCTCCCGGCATTTGACACCGCTGGGGCAGGTCGTCAAGGCGGAAGAACACCCCTTTGCTGGTGCCGCCGCGCATGTAGGTGGCCGGGATGCGGACTTGTGCTGTGAATGCCATCACGCGGTTTCCTTCACCGTACTGTTCGACGCCAGAAAGTCCTGGGCAAAGCGCTGGAGCACACCTCCGGCTTCGTAGATGGAGACATCTTCGGCAGTATCAAGGCGGCAGATCACCGGTACCCTCAGGCTGTCACTCATGCCGCGGTGGATGATCAAGGTCAACTCGGCGCCTGGGGTGCGCTCTCCCACCACGTCATAGGTTTCCCGTCCCGTCAGCCCCAGCACCTGCCGTGAGGTTCCCGGCCTGAATTCCAGCGGCAGGACGCCCATACCGATCAGGTTGGTGCGGTGAATCCGCTCGAATCCTTCGGCGACGATGGCTTCGACACCGGCCAGCCGCACCCCTTTGGCTGCCCAGTCACGGCTGGACCCCTGGCCGTAGTCGGCCCCGGCAATGATGATCAGCGGCTGCTTGCGCTCAAGGTAGGTTTCGATGGCTTCCCACATGCGCACGACTGTACCGTCCGGCTCCAGCCGGGTCAGCGAGCCTTTCTGTATACGCCCCTCCACGACGGCCATTTCGTTGACCAGTTGCGGATTGGCAAAGGTGGCGCGCATGGCGGTCAGATGGTCGCCGCGATGGGTGGCGTAAGAGTTGAAGTCTTCCTCTGGCACGCCCATGCGGGTCAGGTATTCACCAGCGGCCGACGTGGCCAGAATGGCGTTGGAGGGCGACAGGTGGTCGGTGGTGATGTTGTCGGGCAGGATCGCCAGCGGTCGCATGCCACGGAGGGTGCGCGGCGTGGCAGCCAGTGCACCGATGCCCTGGGTGTCCCAATAGGGCGGGCGGCGGATATAGGTCGATCGAGGCCGCCAGTCATAGAGTGGGCTGACGGTTTCCCGCTGTTCCCTGCGTGGGGCGAACATCGGGTCGTAAACCGCATGGAACTGTTCGGGATGGACGCAGCGGGCGACGATGGCGTCGATCTCCTCGTCAGACGGCCACAGGTCCTTCAGCGTGACCGGATTGCCCGCTGCGTCGGTGCCCAGCCGATCGTTTTCGATGTCGAAGCGAATGGTGCCGGCGATGGCATAGGCCACCACCAGTGGTGGCGAGGCCAGAAATGCCTGCCGGGCATAGGGGTGGATGCGGCCATCGAAATTGCGGTTGCCTGACAGAACGGCGGTCGTATACAGGTCGCGGTTGATGATTTCCTGCTGGATGGCCGGATCAAGGGCACCGGACATGCCGTTGCAGGTGGTGCAGGCGTAGGCGACAATCCCAAAGCCCAGCGTTTCCAGTTCTGTCAGCAATCCCGCTGCTTCCAGATACAGTCTGGCGACCCTGGAGCCCGGTGCGAATGAGGTCTTGACCCATGGTTTGCGCACCAACCCAAGCGCGTTGGCCTTTTTTGCCAGCAGGCCGGCGGCAATCACGTTGCGGGGATTGGATGTATTGGTACAGCTGGTGATGGCTGCAATGATCACTGCGCCATCGGGCAACAACCCGTTGCGCTCCTCGGCTTGGGCCTGTGCCAGATTGACCGCGATGCCGCGTTCGGCCAGCGCCGAAGTCGGCAAACGTCGATGTGGGTTGGATGGCCCTGCCATGGTGCGCACCACGGAGCCGAGGTCGAAGTCCAGCATGCGCTCGTATTCGGCAGTTTCCAGCGCGTCGGCCCACAGGCCGAGAGTTTTCGCATAAGTCTCAACCAGCGCCACCTGATCGGGCTCTCGGCCAGTCAGCGTCAGATACTCAATGGTTTGGTCATCAATGTAGAACAGGGCGGCGGTGGCCCCATATTCCGGGCACATGTTGGAAATGGTCGCCCGGTCGCCAATGGACAGGCTGGCGACACCGTCACCAAAGAACTCGAGCCAGCTGCCGACCACCCGTTCCGTGCGCAGGAACCCGGTCAGCGCCAGAACGATGTCGGTGGCGCTAATGCCCGGGTTGCGCGTGCCGGTCAGACGGACGCCAACACTATCCGGCAAACGCATCATCGACGCGCGGCCCAGCATCACCGTTTCTGCCTCCAGTCCCCCGACACCGATGGCGATGACGCCCAACGCATCGACATGCGGCGTGTGGCTGTCGGTGCCGACACAGGTGTCGGGAAAGGCCACGCCGTCACGGACCTGGATCACCGGCGACATCTTTTCCAGATTGATCTGGTGCATGATGCCATTCCCGGCGGGGATCACGTCGACGTTCTCGAAGGCGCGTCTGGTCCAGTCGATGAAGTGAAAGCGATCCTCGTTCCGGCGGTCTTCGATGGTGCGGTTTTTGGTGAAGGCGTCGGGGTCGGAGCCGCTGGCTTCGACCGCCAGCGAGTGGTCGACAATCAACTGGGTCGGCACCACGGGGTTGATTCTGGACGGATCACCGCCTTGCCCGGCGATGGCGTCACGCAGACCGGCCAGATCGACCAGCGCGGTCTGGCCCAGAATGTCATGGCAGACCACGCGGGCCGGATACCAGGGGAAATCCAGATCGCGTCGGCGTTCGACCAGCTGCCGCAGGGCATCATTCAAGTGATCCGGGGCACACCGACGAACCAGTTGTTCCGCCAGGACACGCGACACATAGGGCAACCCGGCCCAACTGCCGGGATGGATGGCATCCACGGCGGCCGGAGCGTCGTAATAGTCCAGTGCCGTGCCGGGCAGGGGCTTGCGATGGGAGGTGTTCATGTCGTTTCCGCCGCTCAGTGACGTTGGTCGATGGCGGTAAAGGCGCGATCATCGGGCCCGACGTAATGGGCGCTGGGACGGATGATCTTGTTGTCGAGACGCTGTTCGATGATGTGCGCCGCCCAACCCGAGGTGCGGGCGATGACGAACAGCGGCGTGAACATGGCGGTGGGAACGCCCATCATGTGGTAACTGACGGCACTGAACCAGTCGAGGTTGGGGAACATCTGCTTGACCTCCCACATCACCGCTTCCAGCCGGGCGGCGATGTCGAACATTCTGGTTGAACCGGCATCGACCGACAGCTTGTGAGCAACACCCTTGATGACCTCGTTGCGCGGGTCGGAGATGGTGTAGACCGGGTGGCCGAAGCCGATCACCACCTCCTTGTTGGTGACGCGGCGGCGGATATCGGCCTCCGCCTCATCCGGAGTGTCGTAGCGCTTCTGGATTTCGAAGGCGACTTCGTTGGCGCCACCGTGTTTGGGGCCGCGCAGCGCACCGATGGCGCCGGTCATGGCCGAATAGACATCCGAACCGGTTCCGGCGATGACCCGCCCGGTGAAGGTCGAGGCGTTGAATTCGTGCTCGGCATAGAGGATCAGCGAGGTATGCATGGCCCGCTCCCACAGCTCTGACGGCTTTTTGCCGTGCAGCAGATGGAGGAAATGGCCACCGATGGAGTCATCATCGGTTTCAACGTCGATGCGTTTGCCGTTGGTGGACCAGTGATACCAGTACAGCAGCATCGAGCCGAGCGAGGCCAGCAGTCGGTCGGCGATGTCGCGGGCTCCGGGAAGATTGTGGTCGTCCTTTTCCGGCAAGGCACAGCCAAGGGCCGAGACGCCGGTGCGCATGACATCCATGGGATGGGCAGAGGCCGGCAGGCACTCCAGCGCTTCCTTGACGCTGGTTGGCAGGCCGCGCAGGGCTTTCAGCCGCGCCTTGTAGGCACGAAGCTCGGCAATGGTCGGCAACTTGCCGTGGACCAGCAGATGGGCGACTTCCTCAAAGTCACACCGTTCGGCAATGTCGAGGATGTCATAGCCACGGTAACGCAGATCGTTTCCGGTTTTGCCGACGCTACACAATGCCGTGTTGCCTGCCGTAACGCCGGACAGCGCGACGGATTTTTTGGGCTTGAAGGTGACCGGGGGGGAGACCTCGGGGGCATTCATGGGCGTTTCCTCCGAATGGATGCTGTGTTGCTGATGGAGGCGTGAACGGTCTGCCTGCACCAGCGATGACGGCATCATCGGAGATCGGCCATCGTTTGGTGAATGGCTGAAAAGGCGGAGATATGCCGGGATGATCTTGCAAATTTGCAAAGATTGCGAAGGATTGGAACATTGTGCGAAAAGTGGAAGCCGGTTTTCGCAAAAACAATGCGCAAGAGTCAGGTTGCGGCGTAGGGTTCGAACCGGCTGCGCTGCTCGTCTACCAGCAGGGCCCGGCCCAGCGGTGGGAAGGCCCGCTGAGGGCAGGAGGGGCGTTCACACACCTTGCAGCCAGCTCCGATGGGGGTTGCTGCTGTCGGGTCGCCAAGATCAAGGCCGCGGGCGTAGATCAGCCGGGCGGCGTGCCGCAGGTCACAGCCCAGGCCGATGGCAAAGGTTTTTCCCGGTGCATTGTATCCACCATGGCTGTGCGTCACGGTGCGAGCCACCCATAAATAGGTCCGCCCATCGGGCATTTGTGCCATTTGGGTCAGGATGCGGCCGGGGCTGGTAAACGCTTCGTAGACATTCCACAGGGGGCAGGTTCCGCCAACGCGCGAAAAATGAAAATCCGTGGCGGATTGTCTCTTTGATATATTGCCGGCCCGGTCAACACGAACGAAGAAGAACGGCACTCCGCGTGTCCCCGCGCGTTGCAGGGTAGACAGGCGGTGGCAAATGGTCTCGAAGCCGACACCGAAGCGGGTTCCGAGCAAATCAATGTCGTAGTGTAGTTCCTCGGCCGCAGCCAGAAAAGCACCATAGGGCAACAGCAGCGCGCCAGCATAGTAGTTGGCGAGGCCGATCCGCCCCAGCGCCTGCGATTGCGGGCTGGTCAGCAAGGGAGACTGTACCAGCCGGTCGAGCATGGGCTGGTGCTCCAGAAAAGCCAGTTGCGTTGCCATCTGAAAGGCACGCTGGCCGGATGTCAGCGAGTGTGACAATCGCAGCACGCGGCTGGCAGCGTCAAAGTGGCGCTGACCGCCAATCCCTGCTTCGTTTTCCAGCCTGATGCGAATGTTGTGGCGATCCTGCAGCAGGCGTTCGAGGCCATTTTCCACCCCTCCCGCTTCCAGTCTGGCCTGAAGGAACAGATGTTCGGCTGCTTCATCCAGCTCGCTGACATGATTGTGGCGGGCGTAAAAGAAATCCCGGACCTCTTCATAAGGCATCAGTGCGGGGGCGGGGGGCAGGCTGGCCAGTGGGGTGCCCAGCGTTGCTGCCAATGCCTCCAGCCGCTCGTCTCCGGCCCGCGCCCGGCGATGGAGTGCAACCAGAGCACGGCCAATCACGGGCATATCGGCTGTCAGGGCCTTGATTTCCGACAGGGAGACGCTGGTCCCGGACTCACTGAATGCGTCCCGCAGGTCGGCGATAAGGCGGGCTTCCTCGTCCTCGGAAAACATTTGGACATCGACGCCAAAGACGGCGTTGATCTTCAGCAGGACCTGCACGGTCAACGGGCGCTGATTGCGTTCGATCTGGTTGAGATAGCTGGGGGAAAGCTCCAGCATCCGGGCCAGGGTTGCCTGGGTCAATCCGCGCTCTTCGCGCAGGCGCAGCAGACGCGCACCCATGAAAGCCTTTCGCATGAAGCCTCCTTCGCAATATTTGCAAAATCCTGACCATTTGCTCGCAAATCGTCGCTTTTTCAGTGATTTCACAAAGAAAAAGCTGGCGTAGATTTGCAAATAATGGTTCGGCATGCAAGCGAAAGGCGGAAAGCCATGTCAGGATTGGTTGAAAGCAGGCTGGTAGAATTGGTGTTTCCCGATCAGGCCAATCATCATGGGACGTTGTTTGCGGGAAATGCTTTGGGGATCATGGGGAAGGTTGCGGTGGTGGCTGCCAGTCGCCGGGCCCGGAATCCGGTGGTGATGGCCGCATCCGAACGGGTGGATTTCCTGGCCCCGGTCAGGGTGGGCGAGATGCTGGATTGTCTGGCAGAGGTCGAAAGCGTTGGGCGAAGTTCGGTAACCGTGCGCGTGGAAGCCTTCGCCGAGAGCCTGACCAGTGGTCAACGGCGTCTGGCCATTCGGGGGCGCTTTGTCATGGTGGCGATAGATGATGACGGGCGGCCGGTAGCAATAGCGAGGGCCGGGAACCTTGAGTGTGAAACCTGAGGCAATCCCGCCGGGATATCAGGCTGTCCGGCGGGGGCCGGATCAAAGGAATGGGGTCCGGGGCCTGATGGCCCCGGCGAGGTGTGGAGCAGCGCTCCACGTCCTTGTTCCCGTACTGTCGTGTCCTGCAGGTTTCCGCTTTTGCACTCACGGCTTTAGAGTGCAGCACTCTTTTGTCTGGCAAGGTCGAGGGCGACGTCGATGATCATGTCTTCTTGTCCGCCCACCATCTTGCGCTTGCCGAGTTCCATCAGGATGGCGCGTGCTTCGATGCCATAGGTCCTGGCGGCTGTTTCAGCATGGCGGAGGAAGCTGGAGTAAACACCGGCGTAGCCCAGAGACAGGCTTTCCCGGTCCACCTGAACCGGGCGGTCCTGCAATGGACGAACCAGATCTTCGGCGGCATCCATCAGCTTGAACAGATCACAGCCATGCCGATAACCCAGACGATCCGCCGCAGCAATGAAGACTTCAAGCGGTGCGTTGCCAGCTCCCGCCCCCATTCCCGCCAGCGAGGCATCAATGCGTGTTGCCCCGGCCTCGACAGCAGCACACGAATTGGCAACGCCAAACGACAGGTTATGGTGAGCGTGAATGCCAATGGCCGTTTCGGGCAACAGGACGTCGCGCACAGCCTGGACCCGTGCGGTAATGTCTTTTGGCGTCATGGAACCGGCTGAATCCGTCACATAGACGGTTTGTGCCCCATAGCTTTCCATCAGTTTGGCTTGTTGGGCCAGCAAAGCCGGTTCGGCCATGTGGCTCATCATCAGAAAGCCAACCGTATCCATCCCCAGCTCTCGGGCACAGGCGATATGCTGGCGGGAGATGTCGGCTTCGGTGCAGTGGGTGGCCACGCGGACACTGCTGATGCCCGCTGAATGGGCCGCCTTGAGGTCGTGAAGGGTGCCGATACCGGGAATCAGCAGTGTGGCCAGCCGGGCTTTTCTGGCCGTATCGGCGGCAGCCTCGATCCACTCCAGATCGGTTTCGGCGCCAAAGCCATAGTTGAAGCTTGATCCGGACAAGCCATCCCCATGGGCAATTTCAATGGCATCAACCCCGGCAGAGTCCAGCGCCCCGACAATGGCACGAACAGTGTCCAGACTGTACTGATGGCGGCAGGGGTGCATGCCATCGCGCAAGGTGACGTCCTGGATATAAAGCGTGCTCATGCCATCACCATTCGTTCAGCCATGTGCTCGGCGGTCCGCATGGCCGCCGACGTCATGATGTCAAGATTACCGGCATAGGCCGGCAGATAGTGGGCGGCGCCTTCGACTTCCAGCAAGACAGACGTCTTCAGGCCGGAGAACGTGCCATATCCGGGGATTTTCAGCGGACTGTTGCCGCCGATACGCTCGAATTGCACATCCTGTTTCAGGCGATAGCCGGGCACATATCCCTGGACGGTTTCGACCATCTGCTGAATGGACTCGCGCACGGCTGCAGGATCGGCGTCTTCGCTGAGGGTAAAGACGGTATCGCGCATGATCAGCGGAGGCTCTGCCGGGTTCAGAATGATGATCGCCTTGCCGCGTCCGGCCTTGCCGACCACTTCGATGGCGCGGGAAGTGGTTTCGGTGAATTCGTCAATGTTGGCGCGGGTGCCCGGACCGGCGGAACGCGACGAAATCGAGGCAATGATTTCCCCGTAATGGACCTTTGCCACCCGCGACACGGCGGCGACAATGGGGACCGTTGCCTGACCACCGCAGGTCACCATGTTGACGTTGGTGGCGTCCAGATGCTGTCCCAGATTCACCGCGGGCACCACATAGGGACCAAGGGCGGCGGGGGTCAGGTCAATGACCCGTTTGCCGTGGGCTTGCAGGACGGCATTATGGTGAGCGTGTGCACCGGCCGATGTGGCATCAAAGACAAAGCGGATGTCCTTGAAATTCGGCAGGGCCACCAGCCCTTCAATACCGTGATGGGTGGTGGCGACGCCCATGCGGGCCGCACGGGCAAGGCCGTCAGAATTCGGGTCAATCCCAACCATCGCCCCCATTTGCAGGGTTTTGGACAGGCGCATGACCTTGATCATCAGATCGGTGCCGATATTGCCCGATCCGATGATCGCAACCTGGTGTTTTGTCATTTCAGGACTCCTTGGCGAAGGCTGCCCGGACCGAGCCGAGCCCGGTTATGCTGGCTTCGAGAACGTCACCGGGGGCGGCGCTGACCATTGGGCCCAACGCCCCGGACAGGACGGTATCACCGGCTTGCAGTGGACGACCGACGCGCACCATCATTTGTGCCAGCCACCACAGCGCATTGAGGGGATTGCCCAGGCACGCGGCCCCGACACCGGTCGAAACGGGCTGGCCCTGTCTGGTCATCACCATTGCGCAGTCGCGCAGGTTCAGGTCGGAGAGACGGCGCGGATGGCCGCCCAGCACATACAAGCCGCTGGAGGCATTGTCGGCAACCGTATCGACGATCGAGATTTTCCAGTTGGCGATGCGGGAATCAACCACCTCGATCGCTGGTAAGGCATACTCGACGGCACTGATGATGTCGGCCAGAGTGATGTGCTCGCTGCCGAGGTCTCGACCGAGCACAAAGGCAATTTCGGCCTCGGCTTTCGGCTGCAACAGGCGACCGCTGGCGATTTCCCAGCCATCGGGCACCGCCATGTCATCGAACAGCATCCCGTAATCGGGCTGATCGACGCCAAGCTGGGCCTGAACGGCTTTTGACGTCAGGCCGATTTTGCGTCCAACCAGTGCATGGCCCGCAGTCAGGCGGCGTTGGGTGTTGATATTCTGCACCTGATAGGCAAGATCCACGTCCTGCGCAGGCAAAATGTCACTCAGTGGTGCGCAGGGGGTGCGGCTGCTTTCGGCTGATGACAGCCGGTTGGCGGCGAGTGTCAGGACATCGGTTTTCTGGGGGATCATGCGTCTTGCCCCAGCAAAAAGGCGATGTGCAGGCGGTTGAAGGTGTCGGGGTCTTCGTATTGGGGCCAGTGGCCGCAATTGTCCATCACCACAAACCGGCTTGCAGGGACCAGATCGGCCAGTCTCTGCCCGACTTCGACACTGGCCGTCGGGTCGTGGGTGGTCCACAGCACCAGGGTTTCGGCCTGAATCCGGCCCAGCTCGTCGGGGGTGAGCATGTTCCGCTGGCGGACATCCATGTCCTGCAGACACATGATGCGTTCCATGGCCGTCACCATACCGGGCTGGCGGAAGCAGGCAAAGCGTGATTCCACCAGGTCTTCGGTGACAATGGACGGGTCGAGCATCAGGAATTCCAGCCGCTTGCGGGTTGCCTCGCGGTCGGGCGAGCGGACGGCATTCAGGCTGAGGGTGCGCAGGCGCTCCATCACCCTGGGGTCGGCGATCATGCCGCCGGCGGTGTTCAGGACCAGCCGGTCAATGCGGTCGGGGTACAGGGCGGCAAAGCGGGCCGCCACCCAGCCGCCAAGGGATTCACCGGACAGGTGAACCTTGTCCACCCCCAAGGCGTCGATCACATCACGCAGGTGGTTCACATAGTCGATAATCTCATAGTCCCGATCAGGCTTGTCGGTAAAACCATGTCCGAGCATGTCGATGGCCAGCACGCGAAAATGTTTGGCGTGGGACAGGATGTTGCGGTGGTAGGCCTCCAGATGTCCCGAGATTCCATGCAGAAAAATCAGTGTCGGGCCACTACCGGCCTCCAGCACACGGGTGCGGACGCCGTTTGCGTCGATGTGTCGCAAGGACACTTCGCCACCGGCAATCGCCGACCACAGCGAGCGGAACTCGGGCTGGGGACTGTGGGGGGGGGCTTGCTCCGGGGTGTGGGTCGTCATTGGGGTTATCCTCCCGTTTGCTTTTTCCAGAGAGCAAAAGAATGGAAACCCGCAGACGGGGACGCCAATACATATTCAGATTAACAAAAGTATGTTTTACGTCTTAATCTGTCGCCATCGTCAGCGATTGGCGGACCAGATCCAGAAAGGTCATCAGTTCGGGAGACTGGTCGGTCGTGCGCCAGACCATCGCCAGACCAACCGTCGGGCTCGGCTCCCGCAGGGGGCGGCCAACAACGTTGCGGAACAGCAGGCGGTGGGCATAGTCCGGCAGAAAGGAAAATCCCTCGTTCATGCTGATCAGGGTCAGCAGGGTCAGAACGTTTTCGACCTCTTGTTGGGGACGCAGTGAAATGTTGTGCTCGGCCAGAAAGGACTCGATCACTCCGTGCAGGCTTCCCGCATGCAGGGGGGCAATATGCAGGAATGGCACATCGGTCAGTTGATGAACCGAGATGCTGTCCTGGGCGGCCAACGGGTGCGTTGCAGGCAGGGCGATTTCAATTTTTTCCTGCAGGACGACTTCAAGGGACAGGCGGACATCATCGGCTGGAAGCCGCATGAATGCGACATCAATGGAATGATCCAGCAGTGCGGTCCGTTGTTCTGCGGTGGTCAGGCTGCGCAGGACCAGTTGCAGGTTGGGGAAGCGTGCCCGCATGGCGGTCAGCATGTTCGGAAAGATCTTGACCTCGGCAGCGGGAACAAAGCCGATGGTCAGGGTGCCGCCTTCGGTCTGGGCCGTGCGGCGGGCGAGGCTGATGGCCCGCTGGCTTTGCGCCAGGACCAGCCGGGCCTCGTCCAGAAAGACCGCACCGGCTGCGGTCAGCTCGACCCGCCGCTTGGTGCGTACAAACAAAGGGGTGCCAACCTCGTCTTCCAGATCGCGGATTTGTTGACTGAGGGATGGTTGAGCGGTGCGCAGACGCTCGGCAGCGCGGGTGAAGTTGAGTTCCTCAGCCACCGCCACAAAATAGCGCAAATGTCGGAGTTCCATTTTTTGACTTAGACATAAAAACGATAGTTTCACAAGAAAATAAATATTTCCCCTTCGGCGCGCCCGGCGACAGTCTGGGGCGGCAGTCCTCTATCTGTATCGACGTCACCAGTGATGCCCCGGGCTCATCCCCGCACCGGGGCTGCCACCGGCACAGCTTTGCCGCATCGGTCAGGCTCTGCGGTTCACAGCAAAAAACAATGGTTCTGACGGGGCATACGCTCCGTCGGTGGGAGGAAACCTTTTATCATGAATGATCCTTTAAACATTCGCAGCCTTGTGAATTCCCGGCAAGGCACCGTCAAGCCAGCCATTTACACCGATCAGGCCATCTATGACCTGGAACTGGAGCGCATCTTTGCGCGGAGCTGGCTGTTTCTGACCCATGAAAGCCTGATTCCCAAGGCAGGCGACTTCTTCACCACCTTCATGGGCGAAGACCCGGTGGTGGTGGTGCGTGAAAAAGACGGGTCTATTGCCGCCTTTCTCAATCAGTGCCGCCATCGGGGCATGAAGCTGTGCCATGCCGATAGCGGGAACACCAAAATGTTCACCTGCGCCTATCACGGCTGGGCATTCGGGCTGGACGGTGGCCTGTCTTCAGTCCCGCTTGAAGAACAGGCCTATCGCAACAAGCTCGACAAAAGCAAATGGGGCCTGATCAAGGTTCCGCGCCTCAGCGTTTACAAGGGGCTGGTGTTCGGCAACTGGGATCGCAACGCGCCGTCTCTGGAAGACTATCTGGGGGACATGGCCTGGTATCTCGACGGTTTTCTGGATCGTCGCGAAGGCGGTGTCGAAGTGGTCGGCGGCATCCATAAATGGGTGATCGACTGCAACTGGAAATTTGCCGCCGAGCAGTTCTGCAGCGACCAGTACCATGCGCCCTATACCCACGCTTCGGCGGTGCAGGTGCTGCAGGTGGCGACGGAAAACAAGGCGGATGGTGCGCCGCTGGGGGATGGCCAGACGGCCCGCCCGGTATGGGCCAATGCACAGGGGGGGGTCCAGTTTTCCGGTCAGGGTCACGGCAGCGCCTTTTTCTTTACCGAAAAAGCCGACGCCAATGTGTGGGTGGCCGGGGCGGTATCCAACTATTTCCGCGACACCTATGCCGAAGCCGAGCAGCGTCTTGGCCGTGTCCGTGCCCTGCGTCTGGCTGGTCACAATACCATGTTCCCGTCGCTGTCATGGCTGAACGGGACGCAGACCCTGCGCATTTGGCACCCCAAGGGGCCGAACCAGATCGAGGTGTGGGCCTTCTGCATTGCCGACAAGCAGGCTCCCGACGAGGTGAAAGAGGCGCTGAAGCTCAGTCACGCCCGCGCCTTTGGTCCGGCAGGCTTCCTTGAACAGGACGATTCCGAAAACTGGGTCGAAGTGCAAAAGGTGCTGAAAGGCCGCATTGCCCAGCAGTCCGATTTCTGCATCCAGATGGGCATGGGCTTTGAGGAACGCCGTCAGGACGGCATTCCGGGGGTGACCAACTACACCTTTGCGGAAACGGCGGCGCGCGGGTTTTACCAGCGGTGGGCCGACATGATGACCGCGGAAAGCTGGGATGAAATCGAGGCTCTGTCTGCCTCCTACGAAAAGGAAGTCGTCAATGGCTGAGACAATGACGCTGATCCGTCCGCCGGTCGAGGCCGCAGTATCGGCGGCGGCCGTAACGCCGGAACTGCAATTCCGCATCGAGCAGTTCCTGTATCTCGAAGCAGCCCTGCTGGATGAACGCCAGTTCCGCCAATGGCTCGATCTGGTGGCCGACGACATTTCCTATGTCCTGATGACCAACACGCTGGCGCAAACCCGCGACCGCCGCAAGGGCCAGCAGCCGCCGACCACCTATATCTTCAACGAAAGCAAGTACCAGCTTGAACGGCGCATTGCCCGGCTGGAAACCGGTATGGCCTGGTCCGAAGAACCGGCGTCCCGCACCCGCCATTTCGTCAGCAACGTGCGCGTGCTGGAGCTGGCGGGCGACGAGGTGGTGGTGTCATGCAACTATCTGGTTCACCGCGCTGCCAAGCATCGTGATCATCACGATTTCATCGGTACCCGCCGTGACCGTCTGCGGCGGGTTGAAACCCCGGCCGGGTGGGAACTGGTCCGCCGGGATCTGGAGCTGGATCAGTTTGTGCTGACCGCGCCGAACATCAGCATCATTTTGTAATCATGGAAAAGATCTTTGTGTGTCTGACCGCAGACCTTCCACCCGGCGAAGCTCGTCGGGTGGACTGTGACCCGGCTGTTGCGGTGTTCAACCTTGATGGCACCATCTACGCGCTGGCCGACCGTTGTACTCATGGTGAAGCCTCGATGTCTGACGGCTATCTGGAAGACGACTGTACGGTCGAATGTCCGGTGCATACGGCGCGTTTCTGCCTGCGCACCGGCCGTGCGCTGACCCAACCGGCAACGGTGGACCTGAAGACCTTCGAGGTGCTCGAAGACGGCGACAGCCTGTACGTTCTGGTCCCGACAGGAGAAAGCCAATGAGCTGGTTGCAGGGACAGACTGCCCTGATCACTGGCGGTGGGTCGGGGTTGGGGCGGGCACTGGTCGAACGGTTCCTCACCGAAGGGGCACGGGTGGCGATACTGGAGAAAAGCGCGGAAAAAGTGGCGCAACTGGCAACCGACTTTGCCGGAGAGGTGCTGGGCGTTGTTGGGGATGTGCGTTCGCTGGCGGACAATCAGCGGGCGGTTGCCGCAACGGTTGAGCGCTTTGGGGCGCTTGACTGCTTCATTGGCAACGCGGCGGTGTGGGATCACGGGGCAAGCCTGCTGTCGATCCCCGATAGCCGGATCGAGGCTGCCTTTGACGAGCTTTTTGCCATCAACGTGCGCGGCTATCTGCTGGGGGCCAAGGCCGCAGCAGCGGCTTTGCTGGCGTCGCAGGGCAGCATCATCTTTACCCTGTCCAATTCGGCCTTTTATTCCGGTGGTGGAGGGCCGTTGTACACCGCCTCGAAGCATGCCGGAGTTGGACTGGTCCGTCAGCTTGCCTACGAACTGGCCCCGAAAGTGCGCGTGAACGCCGTCGCTCCCAGCGGCATGGCCAGCGACCTGCGCGGGCCTGGCGCTTTGGGGCAGCAGGACATGGCGATCATGGACTCCCGCTCGCCCGAGGCCATTCGCGCCATCCTGCCGTTGCAGGACTTCCCGTCGCCAGCGGATTTTACCGGCTCGTATGTCCTGCTGGCGTCGCGACAGAACAACCGGACGCTGACCGGCGTGATGATCAATGCCGATTGTGGACTGGGCATTCGCGGCATTCGCCATGTTGCTGGCGGGCTTGACCTGTAACACCGCCCCCCACTTTTGCGCACAAGGACTGCTCTGATCTTTTGTATTGCCGCATTGTTTTTGCGAAAGCCGGGCCCCGCTTTTCGCACAATGCTCCAGCGGGAGAAACCAACCCATGCCCGTCAAACTTGTTTGCGCATCCCATACCCCGATGATGGAGTTCATCCATCCACCGGCGGATGTTGAAGCCAAAGCCCGGCAGGCTTTCAAGGATATTGCTGCCGACGTTGCGGCCTATGATCCCGAAGTCATTGTCCTGTTTGCCCCCGATCACTTCAACGGCTTTTTCTATGACCTGATGCCGCCATTCTGCATCGGGTTGCGGGCGGCCTGTGCCGGAGACTGGGACATTGGGCACGGCCCGCTGAATGTCCCCGAAGCCCTCGCGCTGGATCTGGTTCAGGCCTTGCAGGCCGAAGACCTGGACGTACCCTATTCTTACCGGATGCAGGCGGACCATGGATTTACCCAGCCACTGGAATTGCTGGCGGGGTCGGTCGGACGCTATCCGGTGATTCCGATCTTTATCAATGGCGCTGCCCGTCCCTTGCCACCCTGCCGGCGGGCAGTGCAGTTGGGGCAGGCGGTCGGACGGTTCCTGAGCCAGCGCCCCGAGCGCGTTCTGGTGATCGGTTCAGGTGGCTTGTCGCATGATCCCCCGACGCCACAATTTGGCTCGGTCCCGCCCGAGATCGAGGAATTCCTCATTGCAGGGCGCAACCCCACCCCCGAAGCGCGCAATACCCGTCAGCAGCGCGTTTTAAACACCGGTCGTTTGCTGGCCGAGGGCAAAGGCGAAAGCCTGCGCCTGAATGCGGAATGGGACATGGGGCTGATTGACAGTTTTTCTCAGGCCGACATGGACCGCTTCATGGCGATGACCAACGAGGAAATTCTGGAGCACGGTGGTCGCGGTGGTCAGGAAATCCGGGCCTGGATCGCCGCCTTTGCCTGTATGCAGGCTGTTGGCGAGTACCGGACCACCACGCACTATTACCACCCGATTGACGAGTGGATTGCCGGTATGGCGATGGTCAGTGCCGACAGTGTCGCTGCCCGCAAGGAGGCACAGGCATGAGAGAGCAGACCTGGGTCATCATTGGCGGCGGGCAAGCCGCAGCAGTGGCGGCAGCATCGTTGCGCAGCGCCGGGTTTCAGGGGCGGCTGGTGCTGATTGGTGACGAACAGCATCTCCCCTATGAACGGCCTCCACTGTCCAAGGAGGTTCTGGTGAAGCCGGAAAAGGCGTCGCTGAGCATCCATCCCGAATCCTTTTATGCCGAAAACGCCATTGAATGTCGTCTCGGGGTGGCTGCGGTCGGGCTGGATGCCGAACAGCAGGTGGTCACTCTGGCGGATGGGAGCGTGATCAGCTTTGACCGTCTGCTGCTGGCCACCGGAGCCCGCGCCCGCGCCTATCCGTTGCTGGATCATCTGGGCAGCGGTGTCCATACGGTGCGGTCGCTCGACGATGCCGAGCAGTTGCGCGGTCACATCTGGCCGGGGCGGCGGGTGCTGGTGGTTGGCGGCGGGGTGATCGGGCTGGAAGTCGCCGCCAGCGCCATCACCATGGGGGCCGAGGTGACGGTGATCGAACGCAACAGCCGCCTGATGGCGCGCGGTGCTCCGCAGGCCTTGGCGGATATCCTGTTGCAGCTTCACCGGGACAACGGGGTCCGTTTTGTCTTTGGGGCCGAGATTACCGAAGCCAGCAAGGCCGGAAACGGGGAGATCAACCTGCTCCTTGCGTCAGGGGAAACCCTGAGCGGGGATCTGGTGGTCTACGGGATTGGCGTCGAACTGAATGTCGAACTGGCTGTCTCGGCTGGCCTGCACGTCGAAGACGGGATCATCACCAATATCCACGGGCAAACCAGCCATCCGCATATCTACGCTGCCGGTGATGTGGCGCGGCAGTGGAACCCTGACCTGCAAGCCTGCGTCCGCCATGAAACATGGGGGAATGCCCAGGCGCAAGGGGCCGCGGTGGCGCGGGCGATGGTCACCGGCGAGCCGTGCCCGCAGGAGGTGCCATGGTACTGGACAGACCAGTACGGGCAGAATTTCCAGGTCGCTGGCCGACACACCGCTGATGAATGGCTGGTCCGGGGTGAGCGGGCAACAGGCAAGTACACCCTGCTTGGCCTGACGGATGGCATCGTCACCGGAGCGATGACGGTCAACAATGGCCGCGAGATGCGTCCGGCCAAAGCTTTGATTGCGGCCCGGGGTCGCATTCCCCACGGGGTGGAGATCTGCAATCCCGGACAGGATCTGCGCAAGCTGGTCGCCCTGTGCGCCTAGACCAGCGTGCGTTGCAGGCACGCTGGTCCAGCCTTTTGATCTGTCGCAGTGATTTTACGCAAAACCGGAACCACTTTTGCGCTCACTGCTCTGGATGGTGTGGGCGAAACAGCATGAGCCGCGCTGTCTGATCCAACCCGGTACAAAAATCACAACAAAAACAATCTTTATGGGAGAACTGTCACAAATGGACAGGACGTTGAGACGAAAAATACAACAGAGCGGGAAGTTCAAACAGCTGACCTCGGAACGGAGCCGTTTTGGACGAGGGCTGTCGTTGGTGATGGTGGCAGTCTATTACAGCTTCATCTTTGCCGTTGCCCTGTTTCCGCAGGCGGTTGGCGCGCCGCTATGGGATGGTGCAGCCGTCACGGTCGGGTTTCCGTTGGGCGTGGGGGTGATCCTGATCGCCTTTGCGCTGACCGGCATTTATGTCCAGCGTGCCAATGGTCATTACGACCGCCTGACGCGCGACATCATCGAGGAAGCAAAGCCATGAAGATGATGCGGTATCTCTCGTTTGTCATGCCGTTGCTGGGAACAGTGGTGGCATCAGTTCCCGCCGGTGCTGCTGGCAGTCTGGAAGGGGCTGTGTCCAGACAGCAAACCAACACCACCGCCATCATGATGTTCTTTGTGTTTGTGGCCGCCACTTTGGGATTGACCTGGTGGGCCGCCCGACGCACACGCTCGGCACAGGACTTTTATACCGCAGGCGGCGGAATCACCGGCTTTCAGAACGGTCTGGCCATTGCCGGGGATTACATGTCGGCGGCGTCGTTTCTGGGGATTGTGGCCCTGGTTTACAGCAGTGGCTTTGATGGCCTGATCTATTCCGTTGGCGTGCTGGTGGGCTGGCCGATCATCCTGTTCCTGATCGCCGAGCCGTTGCGCAATCTGGGGAAATATTCCTTTGTGGATGTTCTGTCCTGCCGTCTGCGCGAAGGCCCCATTCGTACCTTTGCCGCCTGTAGCTCGCTGACGGTGGTTGCCTTTTACCTGATCGCCCAGATGGTTGGCGCCGGGCAATTGATCCAGTTGCTGTTCGGGCTGGATTATATCGTTGCCGTGCTGCTGGTTGGCGTCCTGATGATCCTGTACGTGACCTTTGGCGGGATGCTGGCCACCACCTGGGTTCAGATCATCAAGGCGATTTTGTTGTTGCTGGGGGCGAGCTTCATGGCCTTTAGCGTGCTGGCGCAATTCGGATTCAACTTCAACCAGTTGTTTGCAAAAGCGATCGAAATCAAGGGCAGCGCCAGAATCATGATGCCGGGCAATCTGGTGAAAGACCCTGTGCAAACGGTGTCGCTGGGGGTGGCCCTGATGTTTGGCACGGCTGGCCTGCCGCACATCCTGATGCGCTTTTTCACCGTTGCCGATCAAAAGGAAGCCCGCAAGTCGGTCTTTATTGCCACTGGCTTTATTGGCTACTTCTACATCCTGACGTTTGTGATCGGCTTTGGCGCCATCATCCTGATTACCGGCAATGACCTGTACATCGTGCGCGATGCGGCGGGACAAATTACCGGCCTGCGCGGGGGCGGAAACATGGCCGCACTGCATCTGGCCCATGCCGTTGGCGGTGACCTGTTCCTTGGTTTTATCTCGGCGGTTGCCTTTGCCACCATTCTGGCGGTTGTGTCGGGGTTGACCCTGTCCGGGGCAACCACCGTGTCCCATGACATTTACGCCCGCCTGATCCGCAAGGGCGCCACTGATGATGTGCGCGAAATGCGCGTTTCCAGAATGGCGACCATTGGTCTTGGCGTGGTGGCGGTGATTCTTGGGATCGCCTTTGAAACGCAGAACATCGCCTTCATGGTTGGTCTGGCCTTTGCCATTGCCGCATCGGCAAATTTCCCGGTTCTGATCCTGTCGATGTTCTGGCGGGGATTGACCACCCGGGGGGCGGTGATCGGTGGGGCCATCGGTCTGGCAACAGCGGTGATCCTGACCATCATCGGTCCGGGTATCTGGGTGAAGGTGTTCGGTTTTCCCCAGCCGTTGTTCAAGTGGGATGCCCCGGCACTGTTTTCGATGCCGGTTGCCTTTGTCGCCATCTGGCTGGTGTCAAAGCTTGATGCAAAGTCCAGCGAAGGCGAAGCGGCAGAAGTCTTTGAAGACCAGTTCGTCCGGGCTCAGGTTGGCATCGGAGCCTCGGACGCGGTGTCGCATTAGGTGTTTAGACCAGCGTGCGTTAAACCTGACGCGGACACGCTGGTCTAACCTTTTATATTGCCGCATTGTTGTTGCGAAAACCGATTCCCATTTTTCGCACAATGCTTTAGTCCCGGCCTTTTCAAGGTGACCATCTATGGTCGCCGGCCCGGAAAATGTGGCCTTGAACGCGGAGAGAATTTTCACGATGCGCGAAAACGCTCTAAATTGGGCACGGCCACAGTACATGACAGTGCGGATTGAGTGAGAGACAAAGAAAAAAAGAGGGCAGACCGCAGTCTGCCCTCTTTTTTCACCTGTGCCGGGGCAGGTATTGGCCCATGGTCCGGGCTGCCTGCCGCAGCATCAGGGGCTGTGCCGCTTGTGAACATGCGAAGGCCCGGAGAGGGGGACTGTGGCAGTCCTTCCGGGTAGGCCTTCGGTATGGTGCCTGCGGGTCATGTTGATTGAGTTGGTGTGCCATGGTATCGTCAAGGTGTAAGTAATTGGAAAAAACGCGTTAAACCGAAATTTAGGGCGCTGGCATGGCTGGTGTCAGAGGGGAGACCATGGAGATCGCCAACTGCCACAGCGTACCTGCCACTTCGATCGGGCCTGATCAGCCCACCTCAATCAGGCTTGCCGGAGGTGAGCTTTGTGTGACAGTCGATCGCAGTGATTTGCCTCTTGAGACCTTGTGCGGCTTTGCCAGCCGCAGGAACCCCAAGCGTCCCTTTCTTTTCGTCAGCCGGGTTCTGGGTCGCCATCTTCCCGTTCGACCAGCCACCATGCGCATGATTCACCGCCGACTGGCAGCAAAGTTGCCAGCGGGTCTTCCCGGTCCTGCCGTTGTGATCGGTATGGCCGAGACGGCGGTTGCCCTCGGGCACGGAGTTCATGACGCCTGGAGGGTCATGGCGGGGCGAACCGACCTGCTGTTCACGCACTCGACCCGCTATCATCTGGAAAGCCACCGGCTGCTCTCGACTTTCGAGGAAAGCCACAGCCATGCGACCGGGCACCTGATCCATCAGCCAGCCAGCGCCGCCGATGCCGACCTGTTTGCTGCCTGCCAGACGTTGGTTCTGGTCGATGACGAAGCATCGACGGGGGCGACCTTCATTGCTCTTGCCGAGGCGTGCCGCTGGCACATGCCCGCGCTGTCGCGGGTTGTCTGCGTTACCATCACCGACTGGATGGGGGCGGAGCGGCGGCAGGAAATCCGCGACGCGATGCCTGCCCCGACGGATTTTGTTTCTCTGCTGGAGGGGCATTATTCGTTCACCGCGTCTGATGCGCCGCCGCCAAAGATGCCGGATGTCACTGGAAACGGTGGCTTCAAGGATGCCCTGATCCCGGTCAACTGGGGGCGGACCGGGGTACGGGAGCCGCGTCCGTTGCCCGATTCCGTCCAAACCATCCGTGCCAGACCCGGCGAACGCATTCTGGTGCTGGGGACCGGGGAATTCGTCTATCCTCCGTTCCAGCTTGCCCGCCGCCTGTCTGCGATGGGGGCTGATATCATGGTGCAGGCAACAACCCGTTCGCCGATCATGGAGGGCAACGACATCCACGGAATTCTGGAATTCCCCGATGCCTATCAGGACGGGATTCCCAATTTTCTCTACTCCGTTGCTCCCGGTCAGTACGACCGCATTCTCGTCTGCTACGAAACCCCGCCCCGAACCATCCAGGACAGTCTTTTGGTGGCTCTTGGGGCAGAGGCTGTTTTCTTCAACAATTCCGGGGACTGACATGCGGCGTGTTGTGTTTGTAGATCTCGACGATACCCTTTTTCAGACACAACGGAAAAATCCACAGGCGGATCGACTGGCGGCAGTGGACCGCGATGGTCAACCGCTGTCGTTCCGCTGTGGCCGTCAGGAGGCTTTCCTCGACTGGCTGGCTAAAGACGCGCTGATCGTTCCGGTTACCGGGCGCAGCGTCGATGCCTTCCGGCGAGTGACGCTTCCGCTGGGCGCACAGGCAATCTGTTCGTTTGGCGGCGTCATTCTGGATGATGACGGCAAGCCGGACCCGGAATGGCACGGGCGGATGGTTGATGCCGCTGACCGGACGGAACAGGCGATGGAGGGATTGCTGGAGGCCGTTGCCTTCGCCGCCATGGAACAGCACGTTGATGTCCGTTACCGGATCATCCGGGATGCCGGGTTGCCCCTGTACATTTCCGTCAAGCACAATACCGCCAACAGTCAGGACATGGCCCGGCTGGCGTCGGCGGTCTCGCCAGTGGTTCCGGATGGCTGGACCCTGCACCTGAACGGCAACAACATGGCCCTGTTGCCGCCATTCCTTGGCAAAGCAGCCGCAGTGGCTTTTTTCCTGCAGCGTTTCGCTGATGGGGGGCCGATCATGACCGTCGGGGTGGGCGACAGCCTGACCGATGTCGGCTTCATGGAACTGTGCGATTACGCCATTGCTCCTACCAGATCCCAGATCGTGACTGCCCTGTCCGGCCAGACACCGCTGGCAGTGGCATCCCTGACGGAGCCCACGACATGATGGGACTGGAAAGCGGCTTTAGCGGCAGCTATGATCCCGCAGACGTCACCTTTTTGCTCAAGCCGGTTGTCTTGTCCTGCATTGATGTTGATGCCAAGGAAGCGGCCATCCAGAGCGGGCAAAAGCACTACAGCGAGATGCTCGCGCCGGAAAAGCCCCCGACCCCGGCCTATATGCAAGTCTTTGAGCAGGCGTTTGCAACCAACCGGGAACGTGTTGGCCGCGATATCGCTCGCCTTGCCAAGGCTCTTGCCCTGCGGCAGGTCAGCGAGACGGTGCTGGTCAGTCTGGCCCGCGCCGGTACACCTGTCGGTGTGTTGTTGAAACGAACTCTGGCCGTGCTGGGGCACAAGGCAAGCCATTACTCGGTTTCCATCATTCGCGACCGGGGGATTGATCAGGTGGCCATGCGGGCGATCCTGTCGAAGCATGCGGCGGCGGATGTGGTTTTTGTGGACGGCTGGACCGGCAAGGGGGCCATCGGTTCCGAACTCGCCAAAGTGGTTGCCGGTGACCTGCCGGAACTGGCCGCTGCCCCCCTGTGTGTCCTGTCCGATCTTGCGGGGGTGGCTGATCTCGCTGCCGGAGACGAAGACTATGTCATTCCGTCCGCGATCCTCAACGGGGTGATATCCGGGCTGGTTAGCCGGACCGTCCTGAATGACGATGTGGTTGGTCCCGGCGATTTCCATGGATGCGTGCTGCTGGATCATCTGGCAGGGATGGATCTCAGCCGACGCTACATTGAAGAACAGATGGTGGATGTGGTGGCCTGCCTCGAGGATACCGCGCCGGCCGTCTGGAGCAGGGACGAGCGGGCGCGGACGGCCGCACTCTCAACCGCATTTGTCGCATCCATGCTCGCCCGGACCGGAACGCGGGACAGAAACCGGATCAAGCCGGGGATCGGCGAGGCGACCCGCGCCCTGTTGCGGCGGGTACCGGAACGGCTGTTCGTCCGTGATCCGGTCGCTCGCGATGTTGCTCATCTGATGTCCCTTGCTGCCGAGCGGGGGGTTGTGGTGGAGAGTGATCCTGACCTGCCTTATGGCGCGTGCGCCGTGATCAAAACCCTGGGGGACGCATGACCATTCCGCATCTTCGCCTTGGGGCGAGCCTGTACGTTCCTGCCACCCGGCCCGACCTGGTCGCTGTTGCCAGCGGTGAGCGCTATCCAGGCCTGAAGTCGGTGATCCTGTGTACCGAGGACAGCATCCTGACCGGACATGTGGAGATGGCCCTTGCAAACCTGCAGGAGTGCTTGCCCTGTATCGGCCATGAGCGTCCGATGATTTTCATCCGCCCGCGCAACGCCGATGTGCTGGCCCGCATTCTGGAGATCCGGTGTATTGAACGGATTGACGGCTTTGTCCTGCCAAAGGCAACCGGGGACAATATCGCCACCTATGCCCGCATTGTGCCCCGCCCTTTCCTGTTGATGCCCACCCTTGAGACGCGTGAGGTGTTCGACCCTGCCGCACTGGCCGGGCTTCGTTCTGCCCTGATGACCGAAGGCATGCGCGAGCGGGTGCTGGCCCTGCGCATCGGGGGGAACGACCTGCTCAACCTGCTCGCCATCCGGCGGCGGCCGCAAACCACCATTTACGATACCGTCCTCGGGCCGGTGATCGCCTCGCTGATCACGGCATTTCGTCCTTTTGGCTTTCCGCTGACGGCTCCTGTCTTTGATGATTTTGGCGACATCGATACCCTCAATGACGAAGTGTCCCGTGATCTTCAGTATGGTCTTGTCGGCAAGACAGCCATTCACCCGCTGCAGGTTGCCCTGATCGAGCGCCATTACCGCGTTGCGCAGCAGGATCTTGACATGGCCTGGAGAATTCTCGAACGGGACGCTCCTGCTGTCTTCCAGATGGATGGCGTGATGTGTGAACCGGCGACACACACGGAATGGGCCCGGTCGATTGTCGAAAGGGCAGAGGTTTATGGCATCGAAGGTCAGGAGACCTTTCAGGACAGGCGCATGGTCCTGTCCTGACTGGCGGCAGGAGCATGCCACCTAGAGCGTTGTGCGAAAACCGATTCCTACTTTTCGCACAACGCTTGTCTTATGATTTTTCGTGCTGACAGGCGATAAAGGATCCCTCGAGAGGGTGTTGCAACACCCTCTCGAGGGCGAGGGTAGGATCCACACAATGCAGGTCGTTAACGGACCGAGTTAGAGTTTGATCACCCTCGTCTTTTCCATAGGCCTGAACGGATACCAGGGGTTTGGCCCCGGATGACAAGCAGAGGCGCG
>Ga0209800_10001122_pt1 | contig 30750 bp, 7 predicted proteins | sample Higcelweek8metaG_FD_187174 | JGI IMG/M metagenome (GOLD analysis project Ga0209800, IMG submission 187174) | Freshwater pond sediment microbial communities from the University of Edinburgh, under environmental carbon perturbations - High... | ecosystem: Environmental > Aquatic > Freshwater >...
GTTTTTTCATTTAAGCTTATCAAATAATAAATTTTCTTAAGATACTATTGACAATGTGAATAATTGCATATGACAGGATATATACAAAAACAAACAACCAGTTTGGTAAAAACATCAAAACCAGATAGAAATATTCACCGATGGCTGCCTGTTTATGATAAGTAGAACGTTGAAAGCATTGAAGGGAGATACAAACAGGTGTAAAAACCGGATATGGAAATTCCTTGATTTTCATGGAATACCGACACCTTTTAAAAATAAAGAGGAAGCTCGTAACGAGATCTTCGAGTATATTGAAATCTATTACAACCGGAAAAGAAGACACAAAGCAAATGGAAGATTATCACCTGTAGAGTATGAAAATCTTACGTTAGTGAACAGCTGCATGGCTTAACTTGGTGTCTGTAAAATCGGGGGAAGATCACTTAAAAACAGGGAGCGTTTTTATCTGGACATAATGAATTTATCATGAGATTCTTATGTAAGACTTAACAACAAATAATAATTCCATCTTTTTCTTCACTTAAATAAACAACAATGTAATGTTTGAATCTAATTCCAGCAAGTATTTTTTCTCACCTGAAAAAACAGTCTCATTAATACATCTGAACCCCATTCTTTCATATGAGTGCAATCTTTTCGCTGAACAAGTACCATATACTTTTTCAATATTTTTTTCTTTTATTTTTTCAAACATTATTCTGCTCAGATCCTGTAAAATAGACGGGCCTCCGCTATAGTCAAGCAAGCTGAAAATATGCAACGCTTCACAGCAGTTTTTTTCATTATCTATTTTAAAATTCATTAATCCCAACTGTGTATTTGACATATCATAATTGATCGCAATTGCACTCACTATTTTATCATTTACTTTTGCAACTGCAATTTGTTGACTATAATAATCAACAATAGTTTTTATTATTTTGTCTTTATGGTTTATTGTCCATATTTTATCTAATGTTTTAATATATGATCTGGAGAAGGCTTTATATAATGCCTTTTCATATGCTTCAATTTCTTTGGTATTATTAATATCTAATAAGCATTTCAAAATATCTGAGTTACTCACATACCATTCCTTATTAAAAGTTCCATTTATTTAAACATCAACCAAATACAACCATTATTGTAATATAATCAAATGATCTTTAGTGCGACAATATGCGAATTATCTCTATTTTTAGACATCCTCTGGACTACCCTACTCTTGTTCCGGCTCACATTCCAAATAGTTCTTTTGTAAATAATCCTTCAATGCTTGTGACAATATTTCTGTTTTTTCAATTCTTTTACTGTCATATATATTATTAAGCCAGGCGTCAATTTTCATCTCAAGATGAAAGGTCCTTGCCACCCTTGGACCCTTGTATTTTGGATGCCGTTTGTATATATGAGGATCTATACTCTCTGTGACTTTTTTAAGTATTTGTTCTTGTAACTTCTCAAACTCACTCTGTTTTAAAGTAACAGTTTTTTCTTCATTACTCTGTTTCTCTTTTACAACCTTTTCGACCTTTTCGATTTTGTTAATATTTTCAACTTTAGGGATATTTTCTTCTGATTCTGTATCAGCAATATTTAATAACTTTGCTTTTTGCTCCTGAATTTTAGCAAATCTTGATATTCCGGGTTCTGCCATATTTATTTCCTTTTTATGCAACTTTTTCAACATCAATTATTTTTTGACTTTGCTTTTGCAACCTATATTTTCCAAGGTTTTTTAGTGCATTGTCTTTCTTATAGCTTAATCTCTTCTGCTCTAATGTATTCATAGTGGAATCTACGTCTAATCCGAGTAACTCAATTACCAATTCAATAATTGCAGATGCCGCTTTTGATTTTGATTTTGACAAAACAATACATTTCTCATCTGCCAACACTTTTTCAAATGTCTCATCATACGGAATAATAGTTCTTAAAAGTATATCATTATATACCTGTTCAACAGCCTGCGAAGTTGCCTCATAAGCAACATTCTTCTTCATCTCATTTCTTAAAATTATTATTTTTTGTTTGTCAACTCCCAGACGTTCCAAACGTTCCACCATTTCCCGTAATCCCTGAAATGCAAACATTTTCAGAGTTAATGGCAACAAAAATGCATCACTTGCATTTACTGCTGTAATGACTTTCTCATCAAGTGATGGGCCATTGTCTATAATACAAAAATCATATCCAACCTCTGTCAGTAAGGAATCTGACAGTATCTCTTTTAACATTGTTTTTTTTGGCTTTGCTGACGCTAACTTGTCTGAACCACATATACAGTCCAAACCATCAATAAAGCTTGTTACAACCGCTTCAGACAGCATTGAAGCGTTATCATATAAATGTGCAAGCGTTACTGCTGGAAGTTTCCTTATACCAAGAGCAGCAGAAATATTATGCTGCTCATCATTATCTACAACAAGAACCTTCTTACCTAACAAGGCTAGACATTGTGCTAAATTAGATGCGATAGTCGTCTTCCCTACCCCACCTTTTCTATTCACTACACATATTGTAAACATTTCGAATTTCTCCTCCTTATTCTTGTATATTGGTCCACTTTATACAATATCTATATTTTATATATTTATACAAGTATATCTTTTCGCAGCAATATACAAGTATATCTTTTAATATATTCTTACAATATAACAATATACAATATAGATCTTCTATATTTCAATACTTTTCAACTTATATATATTTTATTATTTCTACTTTACTGGTTTTTATATATTTATTTATTGCATGTTTTATTATGTTTCTATATTTATTGATTATATGTTTCTATACTTATAGTTATTTATATATTATAGATTTATATATTTATACTTATTTCACTATTTACTGTTTCACTACTTTTTTATATTTATTTATTTTTACTTTATTTATTTATCAATATTTATATATTGTTACAATATACATATTGCAACAACAGGTTCTAAATGAGTAGGGGAGACCATGGATCAAACAGTGGACTCTATATTTGTTTACTTCAAATTCATTCGGAAACAGCCCGTCAATCGCAGATCGTGCATCTTTTAAGGGAAGGGGGCACTGTCATGACAAAACAAAGCCCTGGGTCATTTAAGCACACTGTTTCAACATGTTATCTTTTCTTACTTTTCTTTAAAATCCGAATAATAAACTTCTACCTTTCGAATAATATCTTTCTACCTATTGAGATAATAAACTTCTACCTTTAAATCTTTTCCAGTCATTTTAATCGTTTTTAGTCCTTTTTTTATTCGATATTGTTTCCTGGGCTTAATAATTCTAATTAATTCTTGCATATTCCTGTTGAGATAATAAACTTCTACCTTTCGAATAATATACTTCTACCTTTACATTTACTTGTTTTCTTATATTGCTATGTTTCAATATCTTACAGTGAATAATTTTTACTTTTAATAGCGGTTTTTTAATAGAGATAGTAAACTTCTACCTTTCGAATAATATACTTCTACCTTTGGGCTTTTACCCTTGCTGTAAGTCATTGTTTTTACTACGTTTATTTATCTCTATTTAGGGAAGATAACAAACTTCTACCTTTCAAATAACATACTTCTACCTTTGGAAACCTCTCAAAATTTTATATCTTACTCTTTTATCATTGCATTACAGCAATTGCGTTATCTTTTTGATTAAATAACAAACTTCTACCTTTCACTTGTAAGTCTTTGATTATTATGAAAATGGTGTTTCTTCCTATATGTATTTATTGATTTATTTATTAAATACATACTTTACATTTAAACCATAATTTCTATTTTGTATAGGTTGAATCATTATTTCTACTTTGTACTTGTTTCAAAGATTCAATTTATTTATACTCATAACGGGAGGCAAGTTATGTCTACAGATCATGATGAAAGTAATCTAATAAAACATGATGCAATAATTCAATCTGATAACAGATCATTATCTCATTTAGATAAAAAAATTTCTAATCTGCTTCTTTATAAAGCTTTTGAGGAACTTGATAAAAAAGACATTCACGAATATTCATTTGGCCAGTTATCAGATGACTTGAATTGGAAATCAAGAAATGATGTAGCAATTATTGAGAGTTTAGATAAATTAATGTCTACCAAAATCAAATGGAATATTCTTGGTCATGATACGCATAATGATTGGACTGTTAGTACAATCATATCCTCATATCGTGTAATCAGAATGTCTGGAGTGTTTCAATATTCTTATTCCGCACATTTTAGACAGGTTTTACGATTTCCTGAAATATTATCAAGAATTGATATAAACATTCAAAATAAAATTCAAAGTAAATATACCTTAAATTTGTGGGAATTATTAAAAACTCAATTCAAGAATTTATCAGAGAATAATGAAGTTACTACTAATTTTTTCCCGATAGAGGAATTTAAAAGCATTCTTGGAACAACAGGGGATAGCTATAAAGAATTCAAACATTTCAAATCTAAAATAATTATTCCAGCAGTGGAAGAAATTAATGAAGTAACAGATGTTACTGTAAAAGAGGTTAAATATACAAAAAAAGGTAGATCGGTTACGGGAATAGGATTTGTTTTATGTTTAAAAGAAATATCAAAAATTCAGTTATCAAAAAATACTGTTGAGATGAACGAACTTGAAGAGTATTTGAAAAAGACTGAGTATAATTTAATATATCACGAATTAAAAACCTGGCACCTGTCTGATAAGAATATTCTGAAACAATTCAAGAATATTACAATTGAAGATCTGCAATTAAATATCAGGGCTGCGTCTGAATATATTACAAGATTAAATAAACCCAAAACAGCACAACTTATCACAGCTTCTTTTGATAAAGGTTGGTTACCTAATCAAAGTTCATCAACAAATCCAATCGATTTAAATAATACATCAAAATCAAAATCTAATTCATTGAAAAAACTAAATAAAAATGATGATGAATATGATTTTCTGTTCAGAAAAGCCTCAGAATCTTTTGATAAATTATCTGCTGAAATGCAAAAAACAATAGAAGATGAGTGTGTTCAAAATGCAGGAGGTTCCTTTTACAAAGACTCTGCTATTTTGAGAACTGTAATTATTGATTATTATATGTCTAAAATGAGAGATTAAAAAAAATGTTTATTTATAATCCTGATGAATTGAAATTGAGCTCAAACGAACGTTCCATAGTTAATGCTATGATATATAATTCAGTTAAGAATTATAATTCTTCCAATGAGTTTTTTATTTCATTTTCTGAAATTGATGCATTACTTCCCTTGGTTTGTTATGAACACAAAACTCTTTTCTATAGTTTTCTTGATTATACAACATCTCGCAAATTAGATCTTCCAATTTTTGATTCTGATAATGAAGAAATTTTATTCAATACGTCTGTATTCAGCAACTTTGAATTAGGTGGTAAAGTAGTTAATAAAAAATTAACCTACAAATATTCTCTTGAGGATAAATTATTCAATTTTATTTCAACAAAATCAGTACAGAAAACGGTATTAGACCGTCTATCACCAGTTGAGAGTGGTTCACTTAGAAAAATTGAATTTATTAATGAACTTACTGAAAAAGAAAAATCCGTTTTATTATCGTTGATTCAGACTCATTATTTGGATTATTATGATTCTAAATTAGGAGTTTATAAAACAGAATATACAATTTTGATTGATGCATTAAATCTGCCTGAAGTTACTCTCAGGCATGATATTACTCTTCAGGAACTTAAATTCTGCCTTTCGAAATTCACTAAAAGTTCTTTTTGGTTATATCTATACAATGATAAGATACCAAGTAATTGTTCTTTAATTTCAAGTTGGTTTATCTATGAATACGATGAAAACCCATTTGTTTCCTATAAATATTCTTCAGAGCTTTTATCGTTATTGCGAGATCATAATTTTATTAATGATTATCTGGTTCCAATTTATAAAATAGATTCCTGTGACTTTAAAACGATTCAGGAAATAGAAGGTATAGATTTTTGAATAATCCCGGTATTGTAATTATTATAATAAAGAATGCCATTTTCATATCAACAACAGCCCTGAATAATAAGCAGCACCCGATTACATAACATATCCTGACACGGTATAATCCCTGAAAACTTCACGATGTTTTTTCTCAGGCAGCATAGTTTTTTGGTTTTTACTTTTTGGTAATTTAATAAACTGCACACGTAAAGTTGACATTCCAGAAACTGCAGAATCTGCATGGAAGAAGGATGCTGACAGAATTATTAGAATGTGCGATAGCATGACTATCCGATACGGTGATAAAAAGAATTTTGAACAAAAAATTCAAACAGTAAAAAATAAAATTCCAGGTGACTTTACGGAGGCCGCATTAAAGAGTGCCGGTGAAGCCACAGAAGGATTTCGGCAATGCCGAAAAGAGCTTATGGGTGTTAATGGTGATATACCCTCCGGTATTCCTCAAACGCGGGAAGATGTGGCTCCTTATCCATATAAGGATCAAACTCTTGCTGCGTGGGAACAAAGATTGTCGGTGGTTTCCTATTGCCTTCAAGCTTCGGAAATATGGGCAATCTGGCTGAAAACGTGTAAAGCAGAATTTGTTTTGGAAAAAGTTAAAAATTTTGGGAAGCATCAGACCTCACTGCCGTCTGATAACTTCTATCCTGCACTGATTGATACAGTTGATACGTCGATGGATAATCTTCCACAACTGTCATTTGTTTCCAGTTATGGTGTAGATCCATATATTGTTGCGGGAAACACGAATCCTATGGAAGATCTGATGACTATACGTTCCTTCTTTGAAAAAGCATCAGAACAGGTGCCCAGGCTCAATGCACTGTTTTCAGAGGGTAAGTATTCCTCAATAGTGACCCTGCTGCGCTCAAACGATTCAAGGTTGAATGGTCCAACTATCCTGCATACTCTTGGATTGCTTTTTGATAATTACAACAGTATCGATTCAATAATGTTTGACAGGTATGAGTCCGGAATACGTGGCTTTATTGCCGAAGGCAGGATCAGATCAGCCGATTCACTTATGAGTATTCTTGACACTGCAACGCTGTTTTGTTTTCCTTGTAAAACAGTTTCACGTAAAATAAGTATTCGTAAACTTCTGGATGAAAACGGGGCTTCTTCACAGATGAAATCAGCTGACGAAGTAAAAACAGGCAGCGGATCAGTTCCATTGTTCCGGTGTCACTATTCCAGGACTTTCCATAAAGATAATGAAACAGCGTGGATAGACAAAAGTAAATTATTATATATTGGACCCAAAATGAATAACTATGGTTTTGAACAGGTGAAAGAGGCGTCTTTCTCCTCGAAAGATTTTATCAAAGTCTACCCGAAAGCAGTGAGGGAAGATTACAGCAAATCTGAGCATATTGCATATGTCAACGGTAAAGAGCTTTCCCCGGATGATGAAAATCCGTACTTGTTTTTCGAAAATGTTGATGGTGTAAAGAACGGGCCTGTAGAAAAAGCACAAGTATACGATCGGGGAGGCTGTTGTTGCGCATATATACCGGGGGATTCCATAGAATTTAAGTTTGACAGGAATCAGAGGTTGAAGTTTACAGATGTGGTAATAAATGACAGCAGTTTCAATGAGCGGCTAATGCAATGCAGTTATTACATTGCCTGGATCGGGGATGTGAACCGGAACGGATGTATTGAATTTATTATAGAGACATTTGAGTCTAATATGGGGCACCAGTTTGATTTCGTAGAGAAGCACATTGAGGACGGTCATGAGGTAATGAAGTCCATAATGTCCTATATGGATCCCTATGTGCTAGACTGAATATATTGTCTGTTAAGCTGTGGATAAGGCAGTTTCAGAATCAGGTTTCCTGAAATATTGCCAGTCCTGGAAGGCGCAGTAATGTTCCTTTAATTTATGAATTCGTAATTAATCAAGTTAACGTTGATATTTTCAGAGCTTGCATTTTATATATTATATTGGAATTGTTTAATTATCCGGCTATTACTTTAAAAAAGGTTTAAATATGCATACATCTGTTATTAAAAAGAGTGTGATTGTACTGTTGTTACATTTTGCACTGGTATTTCCCCTCTTTGCAGCATCGCAGGTAAATTATGATACTGCGTGGACATTTGTGTATGACGGGGGGAAGGACAGTGCGAGCGGTGATGCCTATCTGGATTGTTTTTTTGACATAAAAGCTTTATCGGATGGTTCTGTTATTTGTGCCGGTTATACCGGTTATTCCAATTGGTCAAGTCTTCTTTTCAAATTGGACAGCTCTGGAAAAGGTGTTGTTAAAAAGACATATACTACTACTCACGTTAGAGGGCAGTTAAATAGTCAGTCAGCCCGCTCAGTTTATATTGCAAAAAATGGTGATATTATCGTAGGAGGAGAACGGTATAGATCCCCTTGGGTTATGCGACTTGACAGTACCGGCACTATCAAATGGACGGCATGGTATTATGATACAACACAAGGTGTTTTGGGAGAAATCCTTACCGGAAGCGGTTTCATTAACTCCATTCACGAAACTTCCAACGGCCGGATTATCTGTGCCATTGGCGATGAATTTCCGCATGGCGGTGGAAGTCCTCTGGATAATTACGCCGCGTATCTTGAGTATGATTCGCTTGGGAATATGACAAATTGGGGCCAGTGGGATAATGAAGTAGGAGAGAAAATAGCAGGGTTTTCTATTGATGAAATATCTGAAAACCGATATTTCCTGGCTGGAAACAAAGCAGTATTCTGTATTGATACTGCAGGTACAGTTGTTTTTCGAAAACAATATTCCTTCATGCTTGACGGTGTCGGATCGGTTATAAACAATATTACCCGTGCAAAAATACTTCGTGATGGAACACTGATGGTTGCCGGCCAGGCATATGAGGGTAACTGCTGGGCATCCTGGCAGAAACTTTACTATGATGCATGGTGGTCACCTGTAAAAGCTGCGGGAGCAACCAACATAACATGGGATACTGCAGGTATGCAGGGTGCAGATGATTTTCTTTACGATTTCACCCAACTGTCTGATGGAAAGCTCGTGTTTGTAGGTAAGAATGCTATGGGAGATGGTGTCTGGACATTTGTGACCGACTCAAGTGGAAAAGAGCTTCTCTGGGAGAAACAGACGAAAATTAAATACATGAGCTCTGACGGCCGCTCTCCGCGTCCGTTTTCGGTATGTGCGACACCTGACAGCGGATTTACACTTGTCGGGGAATTCAGGTGCGAAAGAGAGGATGGAGATATAAACGCTTTTGCAGCTCACTTTAAACCGGCTCCGGCATCCGCAGTATCAGTTTCGGCCCGCATTCCGGAAGTACAGAAGGTACGCTGTAACCTGACCGGTTCAACAGCCACCTTTACTTTGATGCAATTTGTGTCATCACCTGTTGAGCTGTCAATTTACAATGCTGCTGGTAAACTGGTGTTCCGCCATTCATCCATGCCTGGTAATGTCAATTTATCCTCGCTTGTATGGGATTTTTCCGGATCAGCACAGGGGGTTTATTTTTACCGGGTTGGATCCGGTGAATTGCAGATAAACGGAAAAATGTATATCAGGTAAAAGCCTGCGTCAAAGGTTTTTGTGTCAAGTTGCTCCCTGTAAAGGGGGCAGCGCTTTCTGTGTCAGAAAACAATCTGATTTTTTTATAAATGAAACATCATTGATGGTAGTTAAATTCTGGTCCCTCACCATTGTCCGTTATGGATGTTTGTTAAGACGATTTTCTTTATAACATATTGTCGCTATTTAACAAAAATCAATTGCCTTTTAAATTTACATTATTTATATATGATTGTCAGGTACCATGACTGGATAGAATATCGCTGTATCGTTTTATCCTTTTTGAAAAGCCTAAATTCTGAAAATGCCTTTTCCGATATTGTCGAACTCCGAGCTATGAGGAGAAGGAGCAATTTTCTCTGCAATTTTTAAGAAAATCGGGTTTACATTCATGGATTGACATTTATTCACAGATGTATTAATGTGGTTAAATACTAAAACTGACGACATTCTGAAAAGCAAATAATAGTTCGATACAAAATAACAAACCCATGGAATATGGTATTACTTTGAAAAAAATATTTTTATATACCATCTCGTCAACAGGAGGATCCTTATGAGCATGCTGCGGAAACTCAACCGTAATCTCCAGAGAAATAAAACCAATGTTCAGAAGAAACATTCACGCCAGCCTATGAAAATAGAGCCGCTTGAACCCCGTCTTCTGCTCAGTGCTAATGCTGATAACGCGCAGATCTGGTCCCCTGGAGCCGGTGATTTCGATTTTCAGGGCTCATGGTATACTGCTGATAATGATAATCACATGATACGGGTTGATATGAATAACGCATCCGGTGCTGCGGGAAGCGGCTGGGATTTGATGCGGGTGAATGGAACACTTGATATCGAGGCTGCAGATCCGAACACAAGTGTGACAAGAGAAAAGAGGTTTACTGTCCGTCTTTCCGGAACTGAGGCGGTGGGTGGCAGCAATATGTTTGCCAGCACATTTGATCCGGATATGTCATATCGATGGAAAATTATTGAAGCAGACCAGATCAATAACTTTGATGATGCCAAGTTCAATATCGATACGGTTGATTTTAGAGGAGGAACAGCATCAGGTGACCGGATCCGTGATGAATTCGGTTCTCCTTTGTCAATGCTTCATGATAAATTTCAGCTTGAGGAAGTACAGAACAATCCGAAAAATTCCGGAAAAGATGAGATATATCTTAACTACATAAGCGGAAATTATCAACCACTTGTTATTGGAAATATCCTTACACCTACGAGTGAATTGCTCTGGAATGCCAATGATGCAGAACGTAATACATCCAAAACGACATTCAATTATCATCAGGATGCAGGAACTGGTGAGGTGTTGAGTGGTGAGATAGAGTTTTTCGGACAGAAAACGTTCCAGGTGGCGGGCGACCTTACTATAAATGCCGATGCTTCTAATAAACCAACCATTCGTTTACGCTCGTTGTCAACATCTGAAAACTCGGTTTCCAATGCCGGAGCAGGTCTTTTCGGGCCGCTTCTCAATTTTGATTACAGTAAAAATTATACATGGACTATCATCCAGGCGAGTGGAAATATTACCGGAGCCAGCAATCTTGTACTTGACAGTGCGGAATTAGTAAAACATAACCAACTGCTCGCAGGTAATCTTTCTCTCGATTTTGACAATAAGGTATCTGGAGGAGACCGGATCCTGTTGAAGTACACAGCGCCGGTTCCAGCAGATCCTGTTAATCATCATGTGATCCGGACAGGGGATGTGCTTAAGATCGATTTGAAAGAAGTTTTTTCCGGAGCAACTGATTTTAAGATTACCGGTCTTCCGGCAGCTACAACTGCATCTATTGTCACGGATAAAGATGCTGCGGGGTTTGAAGATGATGGTGTTTTCTATTTGGCTCCATATATTAAAGATAATGCAATCAATGCTGCTGATTCGTCGTCACTGCTTGATACCGATCAATTCTCCGATCGTGGTTTTATCGGTGATATTGTTTTAACTGTTGAATCTTCCATCGGTGCGCCAAAGACTATTACTATCAGAGTTGATCCCGGTTTTAGTCACGATCCGATTCTTCTTACGGATAACGTCGGTCCGGGAACTACCAATAAATGGGATATTATCCGGATTCAGCAACGGATGAAATTTCTGGGAATGCCGGCGAGGAATCCGGCATTATGGAACACATCTCCTGATAATCCGAATAGTGCTGGATATTGGAATGATTTAAGGGCAATTCCGGTGAATGGAAGCTTTGGCAATGCTTCTTCAAACAATCCATCAGAGTTTTATCAGGCTGTCTCCCTATTTAACAGTATGGTTTCGGGGATGGCCGGGATGTTTAAACCTAAAGCAACCAATGCACAATTAAATTTCACACCTATAGATTCGGGAATCTCGGTTAATGGACTGACGATTCAATGGCTTTCTGATGTTAATGCGCCGTTCTGGGTTGAATTTACAGATCAAGATCCAAATTTTCAAGCCCCTGCAAAGTATCCAAATGAGAATAGAAGCGGTGCGACTGCTAACGATAATGATTATTGGCGGGGTGAGTGGTCTTACGGTCCTATGAGTTCTCCTCGACCGGCAACTCCGCAATTGGAACGATGGGGTTCGAGCTGGGCTATTAATGATTTATTGTGGATTGCACAGGAGTCTGATTATAATTTAAAATGTAACGGACTTTCTCTGATTGCCGGTGGTGATTCTCCCTGCCATTCCGGACACGAAACCGGTACCGGGGTTGATATTAAAAACTGGGACGACCCGACAGATCCCGGCAGGGATTCTGCAATAGATGCAGAGGTTATCAATGTTATCGGCCGTTATTCCAGAAAAATCGGCTATGAAAAGCGGCCAAACTCTACTGCCGCAAATGCGACAGTACCTGAAGGTATTACAGATTCGTATTATGTCAACGCTCCTTATGGAAGTTATTTTGGGAACTGGGGTGGTCATCTCAACCACTACCATTCGGATTTGCGAATACCGATGCTGTCTGATATAAAACTTGTTACGACTTCATCTCATGCCGTTACTGTCGATCTTGGGGGAAAATACGGCATGTCAGGACTTGGGCAGGGTAATGGTGACAGGTTCAGAATTGATCCAACTGTTATCGCCGCCACCAATGGTAACCTTGTTTCTCTTGCTGGAGACGCCGGGAAAATATTAAAAGATCCATTATTCGGCTCAAACGGCAAATTTGTGTTCATTCCCGGGAGTTGTTCCGCGGATGGTATCACTATCAAAATTTTTATTAAAGATCTTGATCGTTGGGAAACAAATCATACCAATCCCGGCGACTTCAATTTCTCAGTCAACGTGAATATCCGTCTTGTAGAGCTTAATCCAGAACTGTCAATTGGCAAGAAAGAATTAAAAAACAATTCGTTCGCCCTTTCATTTAAGTCACCTAAACCCAGCGCACCGGTGACGCTTAAAGAACCTTCTGATATAATAAAAATCCAGAACTGGTTATATAACATGGGCTACCTTGATCGTGATAAAGTGACTGGGAAACTTGCCGATCTTGGAACTGCTATAGAAAGATTCAAGGAAGCGATTGCGACTCAATCGGGTATACCGGCGCAAAATACAAAGTTTAACAGCAAGATTGATGATCAATTGTATGCATGGTTTTCAAGGATTGATGGTCCTTGGCTATTAGATTGCGAAGATCTGATTGCCGATAATAATGATTTAGACAGTACAAATGATGTAACAAATATTTATGCTACTAATCAATTGCGGAATTTTTTAGAATCCATTCCTGCTGATATTGGTGGAAACACCTGGAAAATCAGGGAGTTGAGTGCCAATTCGTTTTCCACCGCTACAATGACAAGTGCAGACCCGGTGAGCCGGGTTCAAGGTACGGGTACTGCAGCACAAATCTGTTACGATCAGGGTTATACTGCCTCACAGGTGGCAACGCTGATCAATGGCTTCGGGGCATCATCGGAGATAACTTCAAAACGGGTAAAAATTGTTAAAATTTACGCTGCTACAGGGATAAAAGCAGCAGTTACTGCGATCAACGCAAGCCTTGGTGCAAAAGTTCAGGATATGAGCAGTCTTGATTCGGCTCTGACCGGTACGTCAAGCAAGGCATTCCATGTTGTTGTGGCGATTCCGGACTCACCGGAGATTTCAGAAATCAATCAGGCCGCTATTCTGCGTGTTTTCGGGTTGGGCGGGGGGCTTCCGAAGGTAACAATGTCGGCTGCGCCGTTGAATGCCATGAGCGAGCTATCGTCCCGTTTTGCGGCCAGTACTGACGCTGAGTTGAATTTTTTCGGACAGTCGATGAAATTACGCGATTTGTTCATCACAGGTATCACCCAGAGCAGTAATAATATCGATACATATTTCAGTAATTTTTTCAATTTTGATAAAATTATCAGTGATTATCTTGATGAATTTGATGACGGGGTTTTTCCTACGTATGATGGATTGGCAGATGCTATCAGGGGCAAGATCGAAGAACTTACCGGTTCACTGGACGTACTCAACAGAAGTGATATCAACGTCGATGTCAATTTCGATGAATTGAATGCACATCTTGAGTTTAATATTGCGTTTACTATAAGAAAAAATGTGCCTCTTGATATCGACTTTTCAGAAGTAATAGGAAATGTCGGGCAATCTAAACTTCCGATAGATCTGGATATTGCCTTCAAAGCTGATTTTGGTTTATCTATCGATCTTACCCAATATCTGAACGATTCCGGCAACGATCCGGAGCTTATTACGATGGACGATATTACTTTTTCAGTCAGGGAGCTTTCGCTACAGGGTTCTCTTTTTGCAGGTGGAGATGCTGAAAATGAGTACGGTACAATAAAGAATGACAACGCACCAATCTCTTTTGATTTTTCATCAATCGCTCTTGATGCTTCAGTTAACGAGTTTGCAGTATTAATTGAATCCGGATTTTCACTCACCGGCCCGTCTTCATCACCGACTGTAACGCTGCAGAACCTGCTTGACGGCGATTTTACCTTGAATAACATAAAGAAAGAGGGATCGTATGATTGCGATCTGGCGCTTTCACTTGATGCTCCCGGTGTGACAAGTACCGCATCGGTACATGTTTCGGACAGCGATCTGTTTTCAAATGCAGTTGCGCCTGTGTTTGAATTCAGTGGTTCGATCGGACTTGATTCCCTTAAAATAGGGGATATGCTGACGCTTGTTACGCCGACAGTGACATTTGATAATGTGACTAAGAAAACTACATTCACCTGCAGTACTGCCACACTCAATTTCGGTACCGGATTCAATGCAACCTTATCAGGTGTTTCACTGGATTACTTCTGGGATTTTGACGGACTGGGAAATGGCAAATACTCGCTTACATTAAGTCCGGGAGCAATTTCTGTTGAACTTTTCGGGCGGACATGCACTGCAGGGGGGATTTTATCTTTTATGCCTTCCGGGCCTGCTGATCAGGAAATTTTAGGTATAACATCTTTAACCGTCCCAGGCTTATCTCCCCAGATCGGGCAGGTTGCAGTTTACGGACTTACTGGTTTACAGAATCGTTATGTAAGTGTTCGTGGTAATAGTATCTGGGTTGCTCCTCAGGATCTTGGGGCATTTATCAATATGGATTCGCTTTTGAAGATGGTTTCAGGGCTTGATAACAGAATCCCTTTTATCAATGAAGTAAAAACTTTCAGAGATTTATTGTCTGCCGATATTGCCAATGCTGGAACCGGTGTAATTGACAGTCTGTCGGATTCTACAAAGAAATATGCACTTGCTGACGTATATGGCGCGTACATAACTGGATTTCAAGATGAAATTGCCGGAAAAGCATTAAGCGTATTGAATACCGAACTTTCAGATACGACCGATATTACAGTGTTGGGCGGGTCGATAACCGATTTTTTAAATGTGAAAACCAAACGTACTGACACTAATGGTGAAACGGGCGGCATTCAGTTGGAAACAACTATGACTGCAACCAAAACATTCACTATAAAGGCGTCACTTCTTGGTTTGAAACAATCCGGCGGGAGTGACGATATTTCCGTAACCGCAACTTTAAATGTCAATTTCAAAACCGATATTACAGCACCCGACACCTATACCAATAGTGATTTTGTTATCACTCTCGGGCTTGCAGGTGATTTAAGCGGGCTTTCTCTTTCCTACGGACTTGTAAAACTCAGTACTGGCGGAGATGCAACTGACAAGGAATTCAACCTGACTGCAGGTTTTTCGGCTTCTGATCTGCAATCAATGCCGTCTTCGTTCAGTGCCAGTGCAGATATTGATCTTCCGGTCAGCTCATCGCTGGCAGGAAATACTATTATCAACAATAAAATCATTTCCATCGATTTCAATTCGAGCGAACTGTTCAGTTCCGGCGGTTTTATTTTCGATGCATCGTCTCTTATCAGTCAGATTGCCGATGATATAAAAACCAGTGTTAATCAGACTGTCGCTGATCTGCGGAACGTTTCGAACGAATCGTTCGCCAGTCAGGTAAAAATGTTTGTACAGTGGCTTAATCAGCTCAATAACAGTGACATTTTGACCAATTCAGGCACATTCGATTCCGGGATACTGTCGAAAGATCAATTGTCAAAAGTACTCAATCTCGGTGAAAAACTTTCAACGACTCTTCTGTATGATAAAAATGATATACAGGCAGATCCTGCCGACCGCACAACCCTGTTCATGGATGAATCACTCTCTAAAGTCAATCCAAAATACGAAGGTGCGCAGGGATTTGCGGAGCTGCTAAAGGAGAAAATTCTTCATAATGTCGGAAATATCATTCCGGCATTGTCAAATGACAGTCTTGCCTATACGTTCACTTATCGTATACCTGATCTCAATGTTCCACTGCCGGCAGATTTTCATCTTGATTATACAGTCGGAAATCAGAAATTCGCCAGTATTTCAAGTAACTCAGATTTACAGCTGGTTGGTTCTGCAGGTTTAACACTGACTATCGGTGTTGATCTCGCTTCGGCGGATATGATACCTGTTGACACAGTTATCGGAAACCGGGTGCAAGGCAATTCCTGGTCCGCGGTTGCGGCGAATACCTTACCGGTTGGAATACTCAGCGATAATGCGGTATTTACCATTTCGATTCCGGGTGCAGTCACAACCGATCCGTGGACTGAATATACTGTCACGGTTGCCCGTTCGGCTACAGTTGACAATACAACACTTGCCAATCTTGCATCTGATATTAACAGTGCACTGAAAAACAATGTAAGCGGCAGTATTGATTTGACAGAAAGTGGTTTCGGTTTTTCAGCTGCTATAGATCAGACAACAGGAAAAATTACTATCTCATCTACGGCTATTCCGAAGTTCAGACTTGATGCACTGCCATTTATTGTTCCGGCATCCGGTTATTCCGGAACTGCACAGCTTGGCATAAGTGGAACAAAAAATTCGACTCAAAACGGTTATACAGCACAGATCACTCCTGTATATAAAGTTGCATCACCTACTAATGATTTTGAACTGGCAAATGATACACTGTTTACCATAACGCAGGGGCGCGACACATTCTCAGTAAAGGTACTGAGGAGTTCGACAGCAGGAGCTGAATCACTGAGTGAGCTTGCTGACAAATTGACCGATTCGTTACGGCTGGCTCAGAAAATGGGTATAACTGTCAATCTGGCAGACTTGACCTATGGATACAGTTTCATAGCACGGAACAATTCTCTTTATCTCCAGTCGCTAACATCGGCATTTACCTATGTTGTTGCCAATTCACTGGGTATCACAACAACGCCGATGTCATCAACGGGAAATGAACTGGTGCTTACTCCTATGTATGTTCCGGATTCAGGTACTTCGCAAACCAACTATTCGCTTAATGGCGATGCCCTGATCGACCTTGTTTTTGACGGTAATACCTATAAAGTAACTGTTTCGCGGGCCATGTCGGTTGGTGCCCTGAGTACAGCGGATTTGGCAAAAGCTCTTATACCGGCATTGAAAAAAGCTGTTGCGTCAAGCGGTACGGTAACGGATCTCACGGCAAGTACTTATGGGTTTACTTTTGCAACACAGAGCGGCACTGGAGCGCTGGTGCTGCAATCATCAGTCGGTTCTTTCACCTGCAGTGCTCCAAACGGGCTCTCTGTTCCATTGACATCAACGGGTCCTGCATTAAAGGATGGATATAAAGTCCAGTTGACGACAAGCGGGAGTACTCTTACCGAGGAAGCGAAATTTTCATTACTTATCGGGTCGGAACGGTTCGTGGCACGGTTGGCGGCAGGAACAGTTGTCTCAGATGTAACGGTAGCTTCTGCAATAGAAAATGCAATCAACACTAATAATCCAGTTCAGAAAATCAAAAATTCAGAGTGGGGAACAGGATTTACGGTTGTGTCAGCCGGTTCTGTTTTAACGATAGAATCTGCTGATAATGCGTTCATTATCAATCCGCAAGTTTCGAATGCTGCAGTATTTGATTTTGGTATTGGTAATGCGAAGGAAAGTGATACCACCACTAAATCTGTGACTATAGATTCAGCTGTTGTGGCGACAGGACGACTTACGAGCGATTTGACAATCGCAATTGCTATATCAGGTTCTATTACAAAAAATGTTACGATTCTTTCTCAGGATACATCTGCTTATCGATCAGCAAGTGATTTGGCGGCAAAAATACTTGACGAGGTCAATGCCGTATCGGCATTAAAGGATAAAGTAAGTGTGTCTGCTTCCGGCAACCGTATTATCATATCGACACTCCCTAATGCGACAGGGGTATCGTGTCTCACAATTTCCAATGCCCAGGCACTCGGTTTTACTGCCGCTCAAAACGGTCTTGGTTCATATGAAGGTGTGATGGTTACTGCGCCATCAAGCATACAGCCGGCCGGAAAATTGACCAGTGATGCAATGTTTACTATTACGACCATTGATGGAGTAACAAACAAACTGGTTACTTATAAAGTAATAATCGAGAAGAAAGTGACTTCCGATAATACAGATTCCGACGGATTGCTGAAGGACATAAAAGATGCATTAAAAACAGCACTGAACATTACAGCAGGTACTACGGTTGATCTTACATCAGCAACCTACGGTTTCAGTGCGGCTGTCAGGAACGGAGTCATTCAAATCGTCCGGAATGGTTCTGACGCAAGAGCCTTCAGCATTTCTACGGACGCAGTCAATGCAGCCTCGAATTCGCTGGGTATTAAAGAGATGTCGGCTGATGAGGTATACGAGTCGGATCAGCTTCCGAATTTTGGTGGGGCAATGCCCTCCGGTGATATCGGCCTTGTTTTTTCGATGGACGGTGCCAGTTATACTGTCACGGTAAAACATACTGTTTTTGGGAACAGAAATGGTTTATTAGGTTCTACTGTACCGACAGTTGATGAGCTTGCCGACTGGCTTAATGCCGCTTTAAAGTCTGCAACCTCCAATGACGGTACACTTGTAAATCTTCAGACAATGTTCGGTCTGGAAATTTACGAAAACAGCGATAATAAACTGCACATTGTAAAACCGGCAGGAATGGCGATAAGCGTTGCGGCCGGATCTGATATTACTTTGAAAACTATTCCGTCAAACTATACAATTAAAGCTTCAGCCTCGCTTCCCGGTAATGGAAGTCTGGCTGCTGATGCACTTTTCAGGATAAAATACGGGTCTGTCGAAGAGTCGTTTTTCTTTGATAAAGATACCACCAACAAAGATGGTGAATCTGCACAAACTCTTTATACTGCTATAAGTACAAAAGTTACAAATAAATTCTCCGGGATTGCAGTTACACTGGACAATGACGGACGGCTCGTTTTTACATCTTCCAACCCGTTCGTAATATCATGTGATATTGCCAATGGTGCATCCACAGAACTTGGTTTTCAGACATCATCCGATTCCAACGATAACGGTTTTTATGTAACCGCCTCTTCAGCGGCAGCTGATTCCTATACTGTGGCATCCGGCGGCAATACGGCTTTTACAATAGTTATTAATTCCACCTCATTCTTTCCGGTAAGTGTCAGTGAAGGTACGTATACTCTTGCACAGATGATTGAGGCTATTGAAAACGGATTCGAAAAATCGCTTCTAAACGGTATTGACAGTAATAATCCGCTTACGAATGTGGATGATTTTTTTGTAGATATGACCGATGGAAAGTTTGTTATTTCATCAAAGAAAACGGCTTTTAATCTTGTAGTTGCAGCCACTGACATTACCGGGCTTGGATTCGGTTCTGCAGTCAGTATAGGTGCACAACATGAATTTTTTATTGAGGGCAAGGCCCTGCCCCTTGGGAAACTGAGTGGTTCTGCTGCTTTTACTATAACTATCAATGACGGCAGTACATTACGAACCGGTACGATTTCTATTTCTGAAGAAGAGGCGAGTGTCAATACATCGGATATTGATCTTGCAAACATGATTCAATTGAAAATTGATTCGGTCGAATCACTTTCAGGAAAGGTACTTGTACAGGCAGTAGGCGGCGTACTTAAATTTAAATACCTGACAACCAACAGTCGCGCTACCATGAGTATCGCCAATGCCGGAAGTGCATCGGGTTATTTTCAGCTTGGACTTGGCAAATCGTTGTCGGATGCGGGGCCTGTACTGTATGGTAATTCCTATGATGTAATGGTCTATCTTAATGATGGCTCATCATACGGCATTAACCTTCACAGCCTTTCTTCAACTGCGACAATAAGCGATCTGAATGACCTGATTAAAGCATCAACAAATAACAAAGTCGAAATTGTTATCGACAGCAGCAATGTAAACAGCAGCAGCGAAATCTGTATCAACGGTCAATACCTTACTCTAAGAGATCTTTCAAGCACACGGTTCAGGGAAAACGGTTTCCGCATTGTAGCAGTTAACGGGTCGGATCTTGGCACCGGTACAGTATTTGGTATTGAAGGAAGCGATCAGACTGAAAAATCCGGAACGTCAACTACTCCTCCTGACGGCATAATCAAAGGAACGGTTATAAAGGGCCTTTATGATGAAGCGGGTATTGATCTTTCGAATCTGTCAAACCGGTTCTTCGTATCACAATTGATACTTGATGGCGAGTTGACACTTAAGGCAGTTGACAAGGCAATAGGAGGAATTACATCAGTCGGTTCGGTTGTCAGATACAGTGCCGGCGCAAGTGCGGTTCAATTGACAACAGCTAATATCGGCGATACATTTGCTTTTACGAACGGGGCAGTTGCGATTTCCGGAGGATCAGGAAAGATAATAAGCCTTGAAATCACAAAGAACGGTGACAATACGGATTATGTTATCGGACTGGATACTTTTGTCAATAGCTGTACTGCAACTGGTTTAGCCGGAACACTGCAATTATCAGGTGTATATCTGGATACAGCTCTGTCTGTGCTGGTTCAGGATGTTTCTAACGCCAGGCCGTCAAATCAGCTTAATTACTCAACTGTCGGTCAGCATATCACGATAAACGGTAAACTTTATAAGATTTCGTCAGTCAATTCGATCAACGATGCAGATCCGGATGTTATTCTTAGAAATGTAGTAATGCTGGAAGCTGAACCGACTGATACGCTGGTGGTATTTACAAATCAGAGTGCAGCTTCAAATGTCGTATCGTTTACATCTGCTACCAATCTCACGTCTGATGATATAGGGCGGGTTGTAAGAATCGGTAAAGGTTATTATCATATTGCCGGTGTAGCGGCCACAACGCTGACTCTTGACTGTACGGTTGTCGGTGATACAAGTGCCACAGCAGCTCTTGATTATCTGAATAATGATATTCTGGTTCCTGTCAAAATAGGTACAGATCAGAAAAGTCTTACACAGACGGTAGATACCGGCAGCAAGAATCAGCGCTATTTCAGGGCTGCCGATAAAGGTTGTCACATTTATGTCAACTCGCAGATGTATACAATCGATACGGTGGCTATTTCCGGTGCAACTATAACGGTTGCACTTACGGATAAAGACGGAAATGCATTGGATACCGGGGCAAAAATCGGGGATGCAAATGCGGAAATCGTGGCTGTTTTTGATACGCGGGATATTGCAAGTGATGAAAATCTGAATATTCGCGGACTTTCTATTGTCAGTTCCAAACTCACTCAGACTATTAACACTTTCGATACCGTTTCAAAAGTTGTAACTAAAGCTGATATAAATTCCTATATCATGGTGGAAACTGCGACCGGTGTTTTCAGCAGATTTAAAATCACGGATGTTTCGATTGGCATCTCAGGAGGCGTGATTACATCTACTATTACTCTTTCAGGTTCAGTAACATTGGCAAGCGGTGTCACTTCAGCCGTTATGGTGCCTGGAGTTATTGATGGCCTGGATTTCTGTGCACCAATTGAGACATCAGCTATAACAGCAGATGCTGTAACCTTGTCGGCTGCGAATTCGGCGGTAACTATCGGAAAGTATCTTGCAATCGGTAACGGGATTTATAGAATTACTAATGTTTCCGGTGTTGGCGGTGTCAACGTGACTCTTGATCATAAGGTTTCCGAGTCGGATCTTGGGGATTCAGCCGGAGCGTCTCTTGTAAATGCAATAAATAATCTCAATATCGGTTCAGTTGCAGTAGCTGGAATCAGTCTCAACACCGCAGATACAATTAAACAGACAATTGCCTCGGCAGGTACGCGCCGCATAACCACTGCCGATGTCGGTTCTTCGATCACACTCAGCAGCGGTACATCCACAACTACATATGAGATCCTTGGCATCAAAACCAGTGCAACAGAGATTATCATAACGCTCAATAAAACTCTTGTTGAGACGAGTATAACGTCATGCACAGTAGCTACCGGTGCTGCTATAACTCAGAACACTTCCGGTGCCCTGCGTGCAGTAACCGCTGCAGACATTGGAAAAGACCTTGTACTTAATACCGGAGGCATATACCGGATTACGGCTGTTTCGGGTTCAGGTACTGTTACCATTCAGCTCGACAGGAACATCGCAGCAGCCGATAAGAGTGCCGATGTCGGACTTATCAACCCGGTTATTGCAGGTATTCAGGGTAATGCAGCATTGGGGCCAATTGGCGCGGATATTATGGCTACAGGGAATCTCACTGTTGAAGCTGGGATGGGGTTAGCTAACAAATTAACTCTTGCAGAACTTATTACTCGCATAAATGGAGATGACAAAAGTTCTTTATTTTCAAGTTCAAATCAACCCCATGTGAGTTTAGACGGTAATCTTGACACACAGCTGTTCATCAACGGCCTGCCTGCCCAGATTTTTCAGGGTGGAGAAGCCGGGGTAGCAGAGCTGCAGTTTTCTTATGGTAACAAAAATTCTGACGGTACACCGGCTCCTGGAATCTCGTTAGGTCTCCATCCGGCCCTTACATCGCTTTCGAAACTGGACATCGACAGCATTATTCAGCTTATTATCCAGAATCTGCCGAATATTCTTGATATGCTGCTTAAGAAAGGGCTCGATACAAAGCTTCCGCTTATCAACAAGAGCATTAATGATCTTGCGGATATCGGAGAGCAGATGATCACCGCTATAGAAAGATTACGCAGCGAAAAAATAATGACACTGCAGCAGATCAGTACTGTTCTCGAAAAATCGCTCGGCCTCAAAACCGGCAGTATCAGTATCAATCTGGATCTGTCGGATAAGGCAAATGTCAAACTGCGCTTTACTTTTAATTACGAGAACAAGTTTGCAAAAACTCTGCCGCTTCAGACTGATGCTCTCTCTTTTGACTTTGCCAGCGGCTTGCTGGAAGGCGGTCTCTCCGGTGCAGCAAACCTGGCGGTAACCGGTGCACTTAATGCAACGCTTGATTTCGGCATAGGGATCTCTACATCAGGATCAGGTGCCGGGTTCTTTATTTATGAATCCACCGGTATCGGTGCGGAAATTTCTATCGACGCGAGTAAACTCAATTTTAATCTCTCTGCAGGAAAACTCGGGTTGTACATAAAAGACGGATGGATTGAGCTGGATGGTAATGCCAATATAAAAGTTTCAGACGGTAATGCTGCAACTGTCAATGGTTTTGTCAATCTGCTCACAGGCACACTGTTGATAGACGGGAATCTTGCAGGTACCATAGATGGAGAGCTCCCGGTTTATTTCCCGACAGACGCACGGAGAGTGGGAAGTCTATATATCGATGGTATCACTGAATCGTCCCCGGGCAGCGGCAGCTACACTGCCAGATATGAAAAGGCCGGTTTGATAAACCTGAAGAACGGGCTTGAACTTGTCGGTACGGCTCCCACGTCAGGATGGGTTGGACATTCATCGTTAACTGCCGGTGATCAGCCTCAAACAAATTCTGAAAAGATTCTGATTGACTGTTCCGAAGTTATTAATGGAATTGAAAATGCATTTGGCGATTTTGATCTCTCGAAACTTAATATATTCGATAAAATTTCACTGGCTCTGGATGGTGTTGATCTCTTCCTTGCCGGAGCGCAGGACCTTGCGAACGGGAAACTTAAAAACACAAATCTGCCGATTGTGGGCAAAGCATTCTCCAATGGAGCCGAATTTATTGATTCGATCCGTACAGAAGTGATCGATAAAGTCAAAAAGCTGGTATCTGAAGCTGGAAGACTCTATGGACCCGAAGGTGTTGAGAAGGTTGCCCAGATGCTTTATAAAGCACTCGGACACAGTTCTGACGGGCTTAAACTGTTACTCCCGGATTCAGTAGCTAAATTTGCCAAACCAGGTGCTGTTTTTGAAGAAAACAGCCTCGGTGATACAACTACCGGCCAGGTTACCTATGCATATCATTTTAACGGCGATGATCCTGATCCGAGTGATTTTGCTCAGTGGAGCATGACAATTGGACAGAGTTACGTTGTCAGCAAAGATGTTGCCTTTGACCTGGGCATACCTGGAATCAGTCTCGAAACCGACGGCAAGGTTGAAGTGGTGATTCAGTGGGGACTGGCAGTCTGCTTTGGAATTAACGGAACGGATGGTTTCTATCTTGCATTGCGCAACGATTCCAAGCCCACAGAACTGAGTCTTGAAATAATTGCCCGTGCTCCCGGTACCATGAAAGGATCGCTTGGGTTCCTTGAAGTACTTGCCGACTCACGGGAAACTGCAGGGCACACTGCAACTCTGGAAAGTACTCTGGGCATAGATTTCGAGGCAGATAAAAATCTTGTTTATCTGACATCGCTACACAATATTAATACATCTGTTACTTTTGATGCAAGTGCAACTATTGATCTTGGATTGACACTTGGTATCCTGAGTGATACCACTAAAAAGCAATTTCCTACAATTAATGCCAATTTTGAACTCTTTTGGGAGTGGGAGTTAGGGCAGAAAGATCTTGCCGACGGAATGAAACGGGTTGGATTCAGTAATATCCGCCTTGAACTGGGCGAATATGTTTCGAATGTTCTGGTACCATTCCTTACAAGTATTCAGAAATACACCAAGCCGCTTCAGCCTATGATTGACTTCCTTACCACGCCGCTGCCGGTATTGCGTGATCTCGGTATCAAAATGACACCGCTTGATCTGGCACAGCAGTTCTCAAAAGGGAAGTTTAATCCGGATATGATCTATGCGGTTGCTGAAATAATAACGCTGGTTAACCGGTTCTCAGTTGCACCGGGGGCGCAGTTCGCTCTCCAGTTCCCTAATTATTTCCTTGTCGGGGAGAGTGTAAACAAAAGCACGTCCGGCTCGATTCAACTCGGCAATAACAGTCTGCTGCGGCAGCGTCAGACCGCATCATCGATTTCTGAGATCGCCAACAGGTCAAAAGCCGATATTGATAAGGCAAAAGCCGCAATTGATAGTTCACTTAAAGGTAATAATAGTAATTCTGCTGTTTCCGGGTTCAACAGTGTTGCAAACCTCAAAAAAGGCAAATGGGCATTCCCGATTATCCAGGATCCGATGCAGGTATTCGGACTTCTTATGGGTAAAGAGGCTGATATTGTCACCTATGACATGCCTCCGCTCATTTTCGATTTTACCTGGAGCAAGTTCATACGTATCTATGGTCCGCTTGGTCTGTCATTGGAATTGAATCTGGGTGCGAAGATCGATTTTATGTTCGGTTATGATACAGCCGGTATCAATGCGTTCATTAAAAATGACTACCAGAATGTAGCACTCCTGCTTGACGGTTTTTACATTCAGCATAATAAAGATGTTCCTGAGTTGCAAATCTGGGGATCATTCTCTGCGGCGGTAGCACTTAATATCGGTGTTGCCGAGGCTGGTGTAGGGGGTGGTATCGGTATTGAAGTAAACTTCTTCCTTAACGATCCGAACAAGGATGATAAAGTACGGCTTAAAGAACTTGCCATGAATTTCATGAATGAGTTCAAATATGGAAGTCCGCTGCTTGCACCTCTGGCGATTTTTGATGTGAGCGGGCGTATCTGGGCGCAGCTTTATGCCTATCTCAAGATCGATCTGTGGTTTACCACATGGAGCAAACGATGGGATATAACGCCTAAAATAACGATTGCCGATTTCTCGATACCGTTTGCGCGTGTTCCGGAACTGGCAACTGAATTGTCAAATGGTGATCTGCTTATCAATGCCGGATCGAATTCCGGGGACAGGATAAACGGAGATTTACGCGACGGTGATGAGAAATTTACTGTAAATGTAAAGAGTAACACTGAGGTTGAAGTCTCGTCTGAAAACCTGTTCAAAAAGCCGCTTAAATATAAAGTCAAGGATAGCGGAAAGATCATTTTCAAGGGCGGCGCTGGTAACGACAAACTGGCAGTCACAGGCTCAGGAAATATCAATATCGAAGCAGACGGCGGTGAAGGCAATGATACTATCAATCTGTCAGGATATACTTACTCCGGTACCAGCCCGATGATTATTGTCGGAAGTGCCGGTAACGATACTATTGAAGGTTCAAAGGGCACTACTGATAACTATCTTTTCGGCAATACCGGCGACGATAAGATTACCTCATGGTCAAGCGGAGAAAATTTTGTTTTCGGTGATGACGGTGAAGTTGCGGCAAAGTCGGCCATTGCTTTTTATAAGCAGCTTGACGATGGGAAAGATACCATTGTTGACAAGTCTACCGGGAAATCATATCTGTTTGGCAGCGGCGGTGACGATAAAATTGACGCATCGTCGAATACCGGCGGACAGGGAGTTTATATAATCGGTGACAGTGGAAGTATTCAGTTCACTACCGATGATTCCGGCAATAGAACAGATGTTGATTTTGATCACAGAACAAGACGCAAACTTGTTGATAATACCGATATTGAAAAGGGTGGAGACGACACGCTTACGGGCAGCGGTTATTCCGATCATATTTATGCCGGTTCCGGTAATGACAGCATTACTGATGCCGGTGAGGGTGATGATTATATCGAGGCCGGCGCCGGAAGTGATGTGGTGTACGGCGGAAGCGATAAGGATGCTGTTTATGGCGGCACCGGCGATGATACGATTCACGGCGGAGTCGGTAATGATGAACTTTATGGTGGAGAAGGAATTGACAAAATATATGGCGGGCCTGATACATTAACTGCAGCTCAAATTACCAGTGGGATTACTGATGCAGATGTAATTTCCGGCGGTAAAGGAGCAGACTACCTCTTTGGTGGTGCCGGTAATGATGAAATCTACGGAAACGAGGACCCGGATCTGCTTGTCGGCGGTATCGGTGATGATATTCTCGACGGCGGTATGGGAAGCGATGTCGTATTTGGTGATAATGGTGTCAATGATTTTAAAACCGGAACCACTACCGGTTTGTCTATGACCTGGAATAATATCGTCTATGGTTACAACTCTCTGACTGAACAGAAAATCGGTGACGTTTACGGCGATACATATAATGGTCCTGCTGACATGAAAGATACGTTCTACATCTATAAAACCGGTGAAGACGGAGATATTATATCAGTAACTGACGGTACTGTATCGAACAATAATTCTTCAGGTTCCGATACGCTTACTTCCTATGACGGTTCAGATGTTCTTGACGGACAGGGCGGATATGATGCCTACGATGTTTATTTCAAGGGTGGTGATGCTTCGTCGATCACCAATGTAAGTGATTCCGGAGATGGTTCGAAGAACGGCGGTGACATGACCGTGACCGGTACGGCTGAAGATGATACGATTCTTATGCGTCGTTCTCATTCAGGACTTGCATTTGTTGCCCTTATTCCGACAGTTGATCCTCTTTCAGCTGAATTACCTTCAACCAATTTTGAGCGGGTAAACTATTGGGGTAACGGCGACGGCGGAAAACTTGGAGATCTTGAATGGGGTAACGGCGACCCGATCAGAACTACCGGAAAGGATCTTGGTCTTAACGATATTCAGGTGAACGGAAGTGTGGGCGATGACTGGTTCTATATTGATGATGTGACTGCGGCAGCCACCCTGTTTGGTGATGTCGGCAAGGATTACTTCCAGATAGGTCAGCAGTACCATACTGAAAGACTCTCGACTGATGTTGCAATAGAGGATTCATTCCTGACAGAACTTACTACCGTGGATACCTACCTGAGCAGCGGTAACACAAGCCCGCTGACCATTTACGGCGGAGAACAGAATGACACCTTCCTGGTGCTTCGCAACCAGGCTGTGCTGTCTTTACTTGGTGAGAATGGTGATGACTCCTTTACGCTCAAGGCGTTCCTGCTTGTCAAGGCTGGCGGAAATGTTGATTCGATCAATCCTGATGCAACAACGAAAATTGATGCAGGGTTTGGCATAAATACAATTGAGTATGCGATTAATGCGCCTGTCAATATTGTAGGCGGAGCAGGTACCGATACAGTAAAGGTTATCGGAACTGAAGGGGATGATGAGTTTGTAGTCACCGATCAGGGTGTTTACGGAGCAGGTCTGTTTGCCAGCTTTGAAGGTGTGGAAGCTCTGACAATTGATGGCGGTGAGGGTAATGATACATTCCATATTTTAAGCACCGGCAGCAATTTTATCTCCAAAATCTACGGCGGCCTTGGAAGCGATACCTTTGACGTGGGCGGTCCAGGTAAACCGATCGAAGTTACAGCACGTGATCTGAAAGGACATAACGGACTCATTTCACATACGCTGATCTATGATGACGACACTGATGCATCTTATGCAGCCACCTATAAGAACACCATTATTGATGGCATTTCAGCTAACATTTTTGATAAAAATGATACATCTATCGCTCCGCCGGTTATTGTTGAACAATACATAGACGGTATGGGTTATCAGATGGATAATGGTATAGAAATTTACGAAGGGGACACCAGCGGCAACGTACGATTCAAGGTACGGCTCGGACGGGTACTCGGGGATGACGAAGTGGTGACAGTTAAACTTACCCCGCCTGCCATTACCAATGAAGACAAGCGCCGCGGTGTACAGCGTCTGCTGCTTAACGGTAAAGAATTCTGCGAACTGGTATTTACTAAGGAAAACTGGAGTCTTCAGCAGGATGTAATCGTGACTGCACCGACCGATGAATGTCCGGATATCAGTAATGTCAACTATATCGCCGGACCGAGAATCGGCTTTATTTCTATTATCGAATCGTTTGAATCACCACTGCTGACAACTGATCTGCAGGCTCCGGTTAATTCAGTGAAGGTTCTGGTGCACGATAAGGATATGGCTGAAATTATCATAAGTCAGCCTAATGGAAAACTTACCGCGCATGAAGATTCCGCCACGTTTGTACATGATGTTGACAATTCGTATGTCGAGATCCGGCTTGCCCGGGCACCGGTTGACACTTTGATTACAGTTGATGTCACAGTTGATTCAGTCAAGGGGATGCTTCTTTTTGCTGAAGAGGGCAATAAAAACGGTACATATACCGATACCATCACGCTGCATTTTACAAGTGTCAATTATTCGACAGGACAGAAAGTATATGTGAGAGCTGCAGGAAACAGCGATGTCATCGGGTTGAATGCTGATCAGATTACATGCAAATCTTTAACGGGCAGCACGCTGGAGAATGATACCGGGATTGACGCAAAAGATGTTTTCATCAGTAACCTTACTGATGCAAGTGTAACGCAGATTACCGGAAAAAACATTCTGGATAAACTCATAGAATCCACTCAATTCAATACTGTTTACAATGAAGCTGCCGGCGCTATGGGAAATATGTCGACTGTGAAAACTGCTTTCGAACTATGTCTCTTTTATATCACAAATAACATATCTAATGCGCTGCTGGGTTTCGGGAGTGATCTGAGCAGTTTCAGTGATGCTATTGATAAACTCGGCGATACTACAACTTTCCATTCAAATCTGAATCAATTCAATAATTCGCTTGCGGGATATATAAACAGACTTAATAACTATTACATTTCCAATACGAATGCTTATAAGGGGTTACTTGATATTGAATATTCAGCTGCACCGGCGGTTCTTGCAACCTACACTACTTTAAAAACTGCATTTGACACGAAACTCAGTGATTTTTACGGTACAGGCAGTGGCGGTGCGGTCGCGACACTTGTCACACCTGTTGCTGATTATATGTCAGCATGGGATGATTTTTTCAAAACCAACGGTTTCCTTGCCGACTATAATGCAAAAGTACAGGCTTATAACCTGGCAGTTACGAATCTGCCTGCAGCGGCTTCCAGAACTGTTGCAGATTATAATAATCTCGAAACGAAGCGCTCAGAGCTTCAAAGCGCTCAGGATTCTATGAACGGCGCAATTGATAATCTGCTTCAGACTGTTACAGATTTATGCAGTGCAGTCTCGAATTTCAGCAGTAAACTGTCTGCGCTTGATCTTGCTCAGAAGGCACTTTTCGCTGAACAGGGTAATTTAAACGATGGTGCAGATCTGCAGGCAAAATATGATGAATTGACAACAGATAATGCTGCGCTTGATGCACTCAATGGTACTATGGTGACAAATGAGTCCCGGCTCTCGGTTCTGCAGTCTCAGTTGCAGAGTGTTGTGCAGGATTCCAATAAACTTGACGACGCGGGAGCTGCTGTACTCAAGCTCCTTGATGGTACATTGTGGGCACCTGTTGTTGAGGATCCATTTGATCCTGTGGGAGCAATAAGCCAGCTCAGCGGCGGGTCGTCGCTGCAGAAAGCTATAGTTGCCCTTATTGCGACGTTGAATGCAAATGATACTGTTGATACTAATTACGATTTTTCAGTAATAGCAGCCAAATACAGTAATCTTGTAAGCGGTCTGACAAGTCTCTTAAAAAGTACTTTCAGCATAACATCAGATACTGATTTTAACAGTACTCCGATTTCGAGTATTAAACCGTTCCTTGATCTGCCGCTGTATCAGAACATAGTCAACACTATTT
>Ga0209800_10001123_pt1 | contig 30738 bp, 31 predicted proteins | sample Higcelweek8metaG_FD_187174 | JGI IMG/M metagenome (GOLD analysis project Ga0209800, IMG submission 187174) | Freshwater pond sediment microbial communities from the University of Edinburgh, under environmental carbon perturbations - High... | ecosystem: Environmental > Aquatic > Freshwater >...
CCCACTCTTATCAAAAAAAATTCGTCGGTCTGTTCATACATCATGGGTATGATGGATTACGATTGTTTTATTTTGGACGCAAAAGCGGGCGATGGTGATCTCCGGCTGTCCATCACGGTGCCGGAAAACAAGTCCTATCACGTATCCTTCTGCTTGTACAACACCTTTGAAAATTATGTGAACGAAGAAGAGTTAGATGATCTTGTGGTCAGCGGAAGAACATATACGGTGGTTTGTCCCGATGATGTTACGTCGGAGCCGGAGATAGATCCTGATACGGGAGAGGAAGTTGAGATGAGTTATTATCTCTGCATTACCAGCGCGGACGGAACCTTCTCTCAAGACGAAGCATATACCATCACTCTTGAAACGGTGAAGTAAATGTCGGCCGGGCTAAGAATATCCGTTATTGCCTTTGTCATCCTGTTGTTTCCTCTGGTATCAGTAAATGCCGATGGCGTGCCTGAACAAAAAACGACGCGGCATTCCACAGTACTCGTGAGAGGGCGCATACAAGTGGGACAAAGCGGTACGGTTTCAATACTGGTTAATCCAAAAAGCAGATCAAGGGTTGTGTTCGTTGTTGAGGGCGGAACCTTCGGTCTGGAAAAAATGGACGGGCAGGAAATTACTGTCAAAGGCGAGGTTAACGGGACAGGCAGTCCATACCGCAAAAAGCTGAGAATCTTATCTGTTCCGAACAGAAACACCAAAGGTGAAGAAACGGGGAATAGAAAAAGCAGATGAGAAGGATAAGAATAAATCTTTAGAATTACTGAAAACTATAAACACGAAGGCATCGAAATGAAGATATCAATAATTCTCAGCAGAGCGGAAGGTGTGATCGTGACGATCGCGCAATCTGTATGTGAAGGAGCCGGACGCGCCTGCGGTGCGAATGTTAAAATTATGCCGGTAGACAGCATCGACGCTGATTTTGTCGGGGATTCATCCCTGATCATATTCGGAACCTCTTCAAATGCCGGCGATTGTGCATGGCAGTTGAAAGATTTTTTCAATACTACAAATCTGAGGCTGGATGGCAAAATCGGCGGAGTCTTTATTTCTGAGAATGTTCCAAGCAGCAGATCGGAAATAACAGAACTGAAGGTTATCGGGCATATGGTGGAGCACGGAATGCTGATTTGTCCGCTACGGGTATCCCGAAGTTTGCCCTGCATCAATTTCGGATCACTCATTATAAACGGTGATCCGGAAAAGTTGAAGGCCCAGGCGATTTTCTACGGCGAAAACATCTCAGCGAAGGCCTATAAATATTTTTACAACGTATGTGAAGTTCAATAACGAGGCAACGCAGCGGCGATAATCCGGATGCATTCCAAACAGGTTGCAACTCGCAGCACCTGTTATGCTTGCCGGATTTCGTTGTTATCTTGTTTGAACGAATTATGTTTAAAGAAATTGGCGCTTCAGACTATCGTGTGGGTTCCGGAAACAGGTCTAAGCCGCCCAAGTGAAACATAATTGCTGTTTTGAATCTTTCTTTATTTCTAAAACCACATGTTTTACTCTTTATTTTCACTATAAAGTATCGTTAAATTGATGTTGGCCTATTAATAGACTTGTTGCAGAACTCAATAAAAACGATGTGTTTGCCTCGCCTGAGGCGGGGCAAACACCCGGATTTTCAGATTCGCAACAAGTCTATTAATAACTGTTAACATGTTATAGATTATTATTGATTTAAAAATTGTCCGTAAGTATTCGAACGAACAAATGATTGATAAATGCTTGCCTGAAAAATCATAACAGATCCGGAAAATTCAGAAACATGACGGAGAATAAGCTGATGCGAAAATTTTTTGTTGCATTACTTTTATTGACAGGACTTGTCTCTTGTAAAGGGAACATAACCGTCCAAAAACTGTTTTTTAGATCCGCCCTCCATAATAATATTGTCCACATGAAGTGTGCTCTTCTGCTTGGGGCAGATATTAATGCAAAAGATGAATATGGCAGAACCGCTTTACTTATATGTTTGGAAAATGAAAATGTAAATATCATACGGTTCCTAATAGACAATAAAGCTGATATTAATCTCGGTGATAATTTAAATAAAACACCATTGATGTATGCCTCAGAAAAAGAAAAACCCGATATATTGAGCATCCTGATCTCAAACAACGTAAATATCAATGCACAGGACAACCTGGGTGAAACCGCTTTGATGAAAGCTGTGCAATATAACCGTGATAACAGTGCCAAAATACTTATTAAACGGAATTCGGATTGTAGTATTAAAGATCTTGGCGGTAAAACGGCGGGTGAAAAAGCTCTGGAAAAAGATCAGATCTGGTTTGTAGAACTTTTATTTGAAGAAGATGTGTTTGTTGATATTAACAAAAAAGACAGCAATGGTCGTACGGCATTGCTGCGTGCTGTTGATACAGGAAATTTTGAGACATGCAAGCTTCTTGTAGACTTAAAGGCAGATGTAAATGCTGTTGGCAATGACAATATAAGCGCAGCTGAGATCGCACTAGAAAGCAATAACTTTAAAGTGTTAGCGCTACTGGTTGAGAACAAAGCAAAAATAGATCTGGAAAGAAAAGACGAATATGGAGACACTCTTTTAATGAATGCTGTACAACAAGGTGAAATGGAAAAGGCAAGAGGTCTTATTCGCTGTCATGCGAACATCGAAGCAACTGATAGATATGGAAATACCGTTTTGATTGCTGCAATAAGAACCGAACAATATGATATGGTCTGCATGCTTGTTGATCTTGGGGCGAACGTTAATTTCAAAAATGATCTCGGATATAATAAAGCTCTTTGTTCAGCTCTCGACAACAATAACTGGGATATTGCACAAGTCCTTATTCGGAAAGGGGCTGATATTAATGAAAAGGGTGATTTGGGATACACTTATTTAATGACTGCATCCAGTATCGACACTATCAGCAACCTCATTAAGCTGGGTGCTGATATTAACATGCAAAGCAATTATGGGGATACCAAATTGCATTATGCATGTAGAGACGGAGATCTTGATGCTGTAAAATTTCTTGTGAATAATGGTGCCGACCCGACAATTAAAAACAATTTGGGTCAAACGCCGTTTGATTGCGCAAAAAAAAATAACAGACCGAGTATTATTGAATTTATGAGGGGATATGAAAAAAACTAATTTAATACTGTTGCCAATTTCAATTTTACTTTGCTCATTTATTTTTGACGTTAACAAACCCTCTTATGTTTCAGCCGCCAGCGGGTTGAAATTACGGGAAAAACCGTCAGTTTATTCTACGACAATAGAAACCATACCTTACGGAACAAAGGTTACAGTGAAAGAAAAAGGCGCTATTGAGATTTTGGATGGGACAAGAGGGCAATGGTGCAGAATCGAATGGAAAGGAAAGAAAGGATGGGTCTTCGGCGCATATCTCACTGACAAGGAACCTGATGCCAATAAGTATAACGACAAAACACTTTCCGGATATTATGAGTTTGTATATCGATTTTATAATTCTGTTGATGCGAGTCAATATAAAATGATGTCCGAGTATCTTCAGCTCAACGAGGACGGGAGTTTCGACATGAGTGTCTTTGATTGGCAGTGTTTCCAGACGATTGTTTTATCAGGTAGTTATACCATATCCAATGATTCACTGAATTTGCACATTACTCATAGTAATTTAAGGTGTTTTTACAAAGTGGGTAGTTTTGATATCAAAACTAAAATAATATCCGCGAATGAATTGATCATTACCGAACTGGTATATTCAGAAATTAGCGCCGATAAATTTATGAAATTAAATGTTGGCATCGATAAGCATCTATTACTTCCCGGTAAAGAACCAATAAAGCAAGTGCGTTATGTGAGAACCAAAACACCAACATATCATTTCGAGAGTGTCGGGAATTGCGGTAAAGAAGATTAATGATGAATATACGATATAATGGGCCTTTGCTTTATCACATAAGATTAGTTGGATTAATCAGCATGAAACAGACTGAAAGACATTATGATGATAACGGTATTTTTTTATCAATAAAGATGGGAAAAGTATTATCGGATTTGGCAACAAAAATGACAACCTGCCTCCATTATTCGTGAAATTTATATTAATTTACTCTGATAAATTTCACACATCAAGCGGGATTCATCCTGGAATGAGTATACAGGAATTTCTTGAGATATGTCCCGGAGAAATCCTGTATAAGAATGATAATGGCGAATACTTCGACATATCATTTAAACTTGAATCAGGCTCAATATATACACACGTAATATGTTCAGTAACACCAGAGGATAATAAGCAGGAGCTTCTTGGCACGTATGAGAACGAAAGCGCAGATGATGAGGATCGGACATCTATATACAGCAAAGAGGGACACATCAGCAACATTGAGATTTGGAAAACAGAGTAATTCCATTTCTTAATCTCAACACTGTTTCAATCTGCCCGCCGGGCGGGATGGAGCAGCCCCCGGTAAGATGAACAGCGGAGTGGAAAAACTTCGTGAGGCATACGATAGTCCAAGGATTTGTGTGGTCTATTGTTGATTATCCATGTGGCAAACTAAGAATTGACCTTTTAATACAAATTAATTGACTATCGACAATGTGCGGGGAAAAGGTTTGTATCGTTTACGAATTGGTGCTGCATATGAAAGAACGCGTGCCGTTTGAAGAAATTGTAAAAATCAAAGTGTTCCAGATTACAGAAATTAGTTTTAGAAGATACATCAGAATATCGGAGAAATAAATCTTGTCTATCTAGAGCGGTTTACGAATTGTTCAGAACACCTTTCTGGAGATTTTGTATAATAGACCTGTTGCAGAACTCAATAACAACGATGTGTTTGCCCCGCCTGAGGCGGGGCAAACACCCGAATTTTCAGTTTCGCAACAAGTCTAATATATCATACTTCAAGGCATACAAACGGGGTAATTATTTCGCAAACCGCTATAGGTTTCCAATAAATAAACTTCAGATTTCATATTCAGAAGAAACCACTTCGGCGAACATTCCCGAAAGTGCGGCCATAAACGAGGCGTGTACGGTTGCGGCGAGAATGTTCGTGCCCGCAAACTCGAGATCGCAGGTGGTACATGCATCGTGTATCAGTACGCATTCGTATCCCAGATCTTTCGCCGCCCTGACGGTGGTGTCGACACATATGTGCGACATCATGCCGCAGAAAATAATTCTTTTTATCTCAGCAGAACGCAAAACAGAATCGAGCTCGGTTTCCCTGAAGCTGTTCGGGAAATGCTTGATAATGATTTTTTCGCCGGTACGCGGTGCGACACCCTGATGAATCTCGGAGCCGGGCGTTCCTTCAACAAAAAATGTCGCGCCGGGCGCCTTCGCGATATGACGCACATGCACGATCGTAAGTCCCGCTTCACGCGCTTTCGCGAGTATCTTCGCCCCCGCAGCGAGGGCCTTGTCGGGGGCGAAAAGTTCTTTTTTCCCCCCTTCAAAATAATCATTCTGCACGTCTATCAGCACGAGAGCAGTTTTTGTTTTCATAGATATATCCCTATCAAAAATTTGTACTATCGGCAATCAGCCGTTGATAAACTCATCGACACTTTTCAAATCGGCGTAGATGCCGCCGAACATGTTCAGAGTTGCCATCGTGGTTCTGTGCACCACTTCACCCGCAATCTCGCTGCCGTTGAAGGTGATCGGCATGGCACTGCATGCGTCATGCAGAACAACACACTTGAAACCGAAGTCAACCCCCGCCCGGACCGTCGCCTCGACACACATGTTGCTGAACATTCCGCATACGACAATTCTCTGAATGCCCCCGGCGATGAGCCGGGCGAGCAGGTCGGTATTCTTGAAGGCGTTGGGATATTTTTTTTCGATGAGAGTCTCGCCTGCTGCGGGTGCGGCACTGTCGTGAATTTTCTTCTCAAAAGAGAGATCGTCCTGCGCGTCCCCTGAAGTGTGGCGGATATGAAATATGCTCAGTCCGCTTTCTCTGAAAAAGTCTAGAGCCTCTCTGACCTTGCCGCATACGATATCCGAGTTTACCGAATTCATCACCTGGTAATTCTGCACGTCAACAATCAGCAATGCTGTTTTCATATGGTTTTCTTTCCTTCATTATAAATCTTTCTGAGGGGAAGTTTCTGTGTTTTCCCGTCGATAGATAATACTATCACGGAAACGGTTTCGTGAGAATAGCGGATCGTAAACTTTATACGGACAATTGTCAGGATTCGAGTTTTTTACGGTAGGCGCCGGGGGAAGTTTTCATGAATTTCCTGAATATACGGGCAAAATGGGCGGTGTCGTTGAAACCGTTTCTGTAGGCGATTTCTTCGACGGGCAGTGTCGTGTCGCGAAGAAAAAGCGATGCTCCGGCGACGCGGGTTCTGTTTACATAGTCGATTGCGGAGTATCCGGTGGCCGCGCGGACAAGTTTTGCCAACGTGGTGCGGTTCGTATTGAAACGGCTGCAAAGGCCCTCTATGGTAATTTTTTCGTGATATTCGCAATTGATATAATGCACAATGCGTCCGCCGGGAGAATCATCAATTACATGATCCCGAGTTATGACGCCGTTGCGGTAAATTTTGTATAAAAGAAAAATGATCTCTAGAATATATGAGCGGCTTCTGCACGGCCAGTAATTATCCGCCATGTTTCGGGTCTCAGAGGCGAATGAAGATATCAGCATGAAAACTCTTTTTGCCTCTGAGGGGGAGAGGGGAAGGTATCCCGAATATCCTTCGTCCCTGGTGAGGAACATAGACAGATAATCGTAATCCAGCCGTTCCGTCACTGAGAGGTCTTCTCTGGAGCGTTCGAGCGCCTCAAGGGTGAATGCGCCGTTTATTCTCGAGGGATCGAACTCGAGCGCCATCACCTCCCAGTCATCTGAATATTCAACAGAGGGTGTTTCGTTGTGATTGAAGCAAAGTGCCGAGGGGGCGACTGCCGAATATTTTCTGCCCTGTATCGAGACGATTCCCGACCCTTTTTTCACCAGAAACAGGCGGAATTTCGGCGAATGAAAAGAAACTCCGAATCCCGGTATTGCGTCGATTTGTGACTGATCACTCAATGTGCAATCCCCTTTGCTCGCTGATTCACGGTTAATTTGTGTGCCCATCGGCATTCAAAATTTCAGATCAAACTGGTCAGGACACGCTAAAGGGAGGTTTGAAAATGAACCAGTTTGTTCCGCTGAAGAGTTGTCCTTGTGTTTTTTTTTATGTCTCCGCATTTGTCAATACTGAAAGAAAACAATGCTGTTGCGACGCTAATTTTCAGGATTGTTGTTACGCGCGAACCAATTTGCCGCAGGTGTTTGTATTCCTGATGCGTCGGAAAGCTTATCAAACTCGTTTTCAAGAGCGTCAATCTCAGCCTTTGCAACAATCACGTGTCCTGCCAGTGCGACTTCGGCACCCTTTGTATTCATGAACAGCATAAACACGGGCGTTAAAAGAAACAGCGGCAGGTACAGCATGTGCAGTTTAGCCGGCGTGATGGGGATTTTATGGAAGTGCAAAATTCTGAACTGCTCTCTGAAATAGAGAATCATCATGCGGATTGTCCTGTATGATTTTGCCAGTCTGTAGTTGTCGGCGTCGAACTTGCAGAGCGCCTTGCAGATAGGAATAATAAAGGCGACGTGTGTCTTTTGAAAGGCCTCCATATTGCCGCAGCGGGCAGGCGAAAATCCCGCACTTTTGAACAGGCTCATCAGTGTTTTCAATCTCGCGCTGTTTTTCCCGTTCAACTCACCGAAGGTCGTGGACTGAATCACTTTGATTATTCCCGTTCCGATGAAATAGATTACCTTTCCCCCCTTTCGTCCGCCCCCCGCCGAAGGAAAACCCAGAAGAATTCTCTCGTAACCGACCGCCTCAATCCATTTCTGATAACCGCAGGGATTGTTGATCGTAAAGACAATATTCGGTGATTTATTTTTCGCGAGAACCGGCAGTATCTCATCGATCTGAGTAAACTGAACGGCAACGATTACGTAATCGTAAATGTCCGCATCGGAAAGATTATCGATTACACTGAGGTGAAATGTCTCCTCTTCGCCGGTTGCCGCTTTTTTTAGAATCAGGCCGTTTTTCGACAATTCCGCATATCTCTGATTGCGCGCAAGTATCGTTACATCGGCACCGATTTTTGAAAGTTTGCCGGCAAAGATGCTGCCGATCGCGCCGGCACCGTAGACGAGGATGCGGGGCTTTTTTGTGTTTCCGGGCATTTTATAGTTTTTCATCACTCCTGACCTCAAAACCAGTATTCAGATACATTCACATAATGTGAAAGATCCCGAATACTATCAGAATTTCTCAGTCTTGACTTGAATGAAACGGCTATTTACGTAATTTTTGAAAAAATAGAGAAGATTGGATCCAAAAACGGTCCTGAATGTGCGGCTGAGATGGGCCGAGTCCGAGAAGCCTGCCTCATGGGCGGCCTCGGTGAAAGATTTGCCCTGAATGATGATTTGAATCGCACGGGTCAGTTTCTGCCAGAGAAGATAATGGCGCAGTGAGATGCCGACCTGTCCGGTAAAAAGATGCGACAGCCGGCCCGGTGAGAGATTGATCATTTTTGACAGATCCGAAATAGTGAGGCTGAAGTCGGGTAAGCGCTGCAGATGCTGCAGTGTCAGTGCTATGCGCGGATCAATTTCATTTTTATAATGCCGGTTTCCGTGCAGCAGCAAGTTCACAATTTCATCGTGAATTTGGCCGGCTTCTTCTATTGTGCAGTCGTCGTTCATCAGCAGTCCCAGTTCAGTTTCAAGGGGCTCTAGCAGAGTCTCCGCAATGATGCCGATACCGTTTTCGCTGATATATTTTTTCTTCAACGCTCTTGCCGTTGTAGAATTCCGGTCAAACGCGATGAGAATAGCCTTCGGCGCCTCAATTTCAATTCGGTGCAATTCGCCGGGGCCTATAATGATATATTTCCCCAGATAATGTTCATCTTCCTTTTCAAGAGATATGAGCGCGTCGGGTGAAATAAATAACACCGTCAGCTGCTGACGGTGGGCTTCCATATCATAATGACCGCTGACAAAAATACCTGAATATCTTAATACATACAGATTCATTTAACAACACCCTGATCTGAGTCTGCATGTGACGATTATTTTGTCAAGTCGGACCAAAGCAGGGTATTACCGCATTGGGGGCAGGTGTGCAATAAATAAAAAAGACCGGATGGGAGTTCCGGCCTTTAATACGCAAGTCGCTTTATCCGCCCAACGGCGGTTTCTTTTTCGCGACGTCCTGTCTCGAGAAACCGCCTATTTGAGCGTCGTGCTCAATTCCTGTGCGGGCGACTCGCTGTTCGGGCATCGTGCGCGTTACATACAGAAAAGCCGGATTGGGAGGATCCGGCTTTTTCTTGTGGTCCAGTACGTGTGTCGCTTCATTGCGCCGTCCATGGCGCATGCGACACACTGCCTGAACTTCGTGTTCAATCAGTGGTACTGCGATGTTGGCTCAAGCTTATTGCAGCAACTTGAGGACTGTCTGCGATTTGTTGTTCGCCTGCGCGAGCATTGATGTTGCCGACTGAACAAGGATCTGATATCTGGTGAACGAAGACATCTGCTCAGCCATATCAGTGTCACGAATACGGGATTCAGAAGCCTGGGTGTTTTCATAGGCGTTCATGAGACCCTTCGCTGCGTGTTCAAGTCTGTTGTAGTATGCGCCAAGGTCCGCGCGCTGTTTGGATATCTGACGAAGTGCTTCGTCGGCGATTCCGATAACGGCGTTTGCCTTACCCGGAGTAGAGATGGATATGAATGTCAATACACTCGGATTGCGCAGTCCCAGAGCCGCGGTGGTCATTGTCTCAATGAAAACGCGCTCTCTCTGATGCATGTTCGGTCCCATGTGAAACCACATGGATGCCGTCGGGCGAAGTCGTGCAAAAGAACCGGTGAGAAGGCTCATCTTGTTGAATTCTGCCTGTGAAGCAATACGGTCGATCTCGTCGACAAGCTCTGAAATCTCGACCTGGATCAACTGACGGTCTTCAGGGGTGTAGATACCGTTGGCAGCCTGAACCGCAAGCACGCGAATACGCTGAAGAATCTCCTGCGTCTCCTGCAGGTAACCCTCTGTAGTCTGAATAAGCGACATACCGTCTTCGGTGTTTCTTTCGGCCTGGCGAAGACCCTGAATCTGTGAACGCATCTTTTCTGAAACGGCGAGACCGGAGGCATCGTCACCGGCTTTGTTGATGCGCATGCCCGATGATAATTTTTCGATGTCCTTGGAGATGTTCCAATCATGGAACTTCAAAGTCCGGTGCGAAAAGATAGCACTGACGTTGTGGTTGATAACCATTGCTTTCCTCCTTGAAAGTTGGCGCTATCATCCGTGATAGCGTAATGGATTCCTGAAACTACATTACACATTCGGTGAAATCGGCCTTTTTACAAACGGCAAATATGGGTAATTTTTAGTGTTTTTGAGATAATACGGCTGTATTTTGTCTAAAATCGTCAAAAAGATATGATTATCATTTTTTTTACTTTTTTTGCGGGGGGATAAAGGTTTTTTTCGGGTTAGGAATTTTACCCCGCCAAAAGCGGAGAATTTCCCGTAAAAATTTAATTCTTGCATAAAAAGCCCCGGTTTTTACTCTTCGAAACGTCTCAATTATGCTCAGGGATCTCCTGTATGGCAGAAATACGATGAGATATGCCGGCAGGCACGAGAAAATCTGCCTTCCGGCAGCCACGGGTGGATATGTTCAGAAAAAAATATGACGGCTCTCCTATTCAGATGCGCCCGCTTCATCCGCTTCCCCAGAAAAGTGATATTGCGAAAAAACCGACTCTGAAAAAAAAATATCTCTCAATCGATATCCGCGCCATCTCGCACTCGGCGGTAAGGATGCCCGATTTTTACCCCTTTTTCTATAATCTTTTTTCCTTTATCCGCGCAAAACTGACCTTTGTCGTTGCGGCATTTGCGGTAGTGCTCGTCAGCTCGCTCATCGTCGGCTACATTTTTCTGACCAAAGATTTTGAGCGTGTCAAAGCGCTCGCGGGTTTTCAGCCCGAGGTCGTCACCAAAATTTACGATAAAAACGGCATTCTGATTTCAGAGCTCTTCCGCGAAAAGCGCGAGGTCGTGCCCTTTGAAGATATCCCCCTGCAGCTGAAAGACGCCTTCATCGCCATGGAGGATTGCGACTTCTACGATCATATCGGGATCAATCCCAAGGGGATCGTGCGCGCCCTTTTCATAAATGTCGCCGCGGGGCGCGTCAAGCAGGGGGGAAGCACCATCACCCAGCAGCTGGCGAAGATCCTGCTCACCAGCGGCAAGCGCAATATCTTCCGCAAGGTCAAGGACGCCTTCATCGCCCTCATGATCGAGCATTCGTACAGCAAGGATGAGATCCTCTCGATGTACCTGAACCAGATCTTTCTGGGGCAGGGCGCCTACGGCGTCGAGGCCGCATCAAAACTCTATTTCCGCAAGGGGGTCAAGCAGCTCGGCCTTGCGGAGTGCGCCCTGCTTGCGACACTGCCGTCGGCACCCAATAAATACTCTCCGATACGGTATCCCCATCTGTCGCAGAAGCTGCATCGTACGGCTCTCGCGCGAATGGTCGATCTGGGCTATATCACTATTGCAGAAGCCGAAAAGGCCTATCGTGAATTCTGGCCCGACTATATCGATTATATTCAGAACCTTCCCCCCACGTTTAATACATGGTCGCTGCGCGTCGATAATGCGCCCTGGGTGACCGAATATGTGCGGCGCGAGCTGATTCGCGAATACGGCGATGATAAGGTTTACAGCGGCGGCCTGCAGGTCTATACGACCTTCGATCTGGCCAAACAGCGTGCGGCGCAAGGCGTTATGGAAGAGATGCTCCGCAAACAGAGCCTTGTCTCGGGCAAGATGCTCTTTACCAACGAAGATTACTTTACTGAGAATTTTTCTGACCAGCTGGCGCTGCTCTCATACCTGTTTGACTCAAGCGAGATCCGCCGCAAGGGCTCGCTCGAGCAGAAAAAGGTCAACGACTACTTTCAGAGCTCACTGATGGACAGCTATGACGCGCTCACGCTTCTGACCGGCGCAGACACGATGGGCGATCTTCTGGATACCTATCTGGATACCAATGAACTCAACCGCACGCTGCTCTCTGTCGAAGGGGCGCTGATCTCGATAGATCAGAAGACCGGCTATATCGAGGCGCTTGTGGGGGGAAGCGGATTCTCTCAGGAGAACCAGCTCAACCGCGTCATGCAGTCCTACCGCCAGCCCGGCAGCTCGATCAAACCGCTCCTGTACACGGCCGCCTTCGAGACGCGCAAGTTCACCGCGGCCAGCGCCGTCATGGACGCCCCGCTCGAATTCTTCAGTGCCGAAGGGGGAAGCTGGACCCCCGAAAACTACGAGAACGATTTTCACGGGCAGGTAAGGCTTCGTACCGCGCTGGCAAAATCGATCAATGTCGTCTCTGTGCGTCTTGCCGAGGGGATCGGCATCGACAATGTGATAAAGTACTATTCAAAATTTCTTCGAATCACCAAAGAGCAGGGCGACAAGCGCATACCGCGAAATTACTCGATCGCCCTGGGGTCAATCGAAGTCACCCCCTTCGAGCTTGCGCGCGCCTACGCGATTATCGCCAACGGCGGTAAGGATGTGCGCCCTTTCTCGATACGCTACATAAAAGACCGCGACGGCAAGATAATCGAGAACCATGAAAAAGAGACGAAAGAATATTTCGCGAAAACCAGCGCGAAGGATCTTCAGGTCATAGAGCCCGCGACCGCGCAGCTGATGATCAGCATGATGCGCAGTGTCATCACATCGGGCACCGGCGGACTGGCGTCCTGCGGCCGTCCGGCGGCGGGCAAGACCGGCACCACCAACAACTGGCGTGACGCATGGTTTACCGGTTTTACCCCTGAGCTTACCACCTGTATCTGGGTCGGTTATGACAAGATGGGCATGACGCTCGGGCGCGGACAGACCGGCGGTGTCATCTGCGCGCCTGCGTGGTCGAAGTACATGCGGCTTGCCCTGAGAAGCTATCCCGTCGTCGAGTTTCCCCACTATGCGGGGCTCGAGTCGGCGCTCGTGACAAACGAGAACGGCCTGCTTCCCGGCAGCGGGTGCAGGGATGTCGTCGAAGAGGTTTTTATTCCCGGAACGGTGCCGGTCGAGTACGACCAGTTCTGCGGCAGGGTATCCGGCGCGAATGCCAATCCTGTTCCCGATTCGAATATCTCGGGCCGCCAGCGCGAAGAGGCCAGAGACATCATCAATTCAGAGGTGCGTGAAGTCCGCGATATCGGAGACGATCTGCTGCAATGATACAGTCTATCATATCCCGCATAACGGGGCATCCGCACCGCAAGGCGGTGCTGCTCAATTCGCGCCAGATTGTCAAGGCGCTGTCGGTCTACATCGGCGAGCGTCATACCGAAAAGATCGACAATCTCTCTCGGGCCGCCTCTTTTATTTCAGCGGCGTTCAGGCAGAACGGCTCTGCGGTGAGCCTTGAAAACTACGAAGCCGGCGGCGTGACGGTCACGAATGTGATCGCCGAGATCCGCGGCGAGCGGCACCCCGATGAGATCATACTGATCGGGGCGCACTATGACACGGTGCAGGACTCTTCGGGCGCCAACGACAACGCGACCGGCATTGCCGCACTCATAGAGTGCTTCCGCCTCCTGTCGCACTATCGCTCAAACAGAACTATACGCTTTGCGGCATTCACCCTTGAAGAGCCGCCGTTCTTCGGCACCGAATATATGGGCAGTTTCGTACACGCCGCAGGATGCAAAAAAAGGGGTGAGGATATCCGCCTGATGGTGAGCCTTGACATGCTGGGCTTCGGATCGCCCAGCCTCACTCAGACCTTTCCCCATGAGGCGATGCAGAAAAAATATCCCGAGAAGGGCGACTATCTGGCAGTTGCCGCTCTGCCCTCTAATTCTCAGAGCGCTTTCATTTTTAAGAAGGCCTACAACCGCTTTGCCAGAAAAAAGATCTACGAGGTGGTCGCGCCGGCATCTCTTGCGGGCATAAACGACTCGGATCACGCATCATTTCATAAAAACGGCTACCGCTCGATTCTCGTCACCGATACCGGTGTCTACCGGAACGTGAATTACCACACAGAAGATGACTCATTTTCGAGGGTCAATTTCAATTTTCTCGCCGACAACATAATAAATATTTCACGCGCGGTACACCAGCTTGCCTCACTCAGAGAGCTCTGAAACGCTTCGGGGGGATTATGGAAACTTATACAATAGCAGAGCTTCAAAACGAAGACCTTCCGCTGGTTAAGTCACTGACCCCTGAGAAGTGGAGCGACATCACCCCCATTCATGAGTTTTATCTCGGCAACGCCTCCTGTCACCCGATAAAAGTTATCGGTGACAACAAAGAGATCGCAGGTATCGGCACCGCGATTGACTACCGGAAAACAGGCTGGCTGGCGCATATAATCGTCAGCGAAAAATTCCGAAGAAGAGGGATAGGGACTCTGATAGTGGATAACCGTATTGCGTATCTTCGGCAAAAATGCGCATGCGCGACAGTTACGCTTACCGCCACTTCTCTCGGTTACCCCGTCTATAAGCGATACGGCTTCGCCGATCAGTCAAGATATTGCGTCTTCTTGAAAAAACAGGAAACTGCTCCGATGAAGATTTCTGATAAAATCGTTCCGCTGCAGAAGAATCATTTCGAGGAGGTCTTCCGCATCGATGAAATCGCCTCGGGTGAGAACAGAGCAGGTCTGTTATCACCTGTTCTCAATAGAGGATTTGTATTTCTTAGTGGAGACAGAGTTGACGGCTACTATCTGCCCGGTTTCGGGGATGGGGGTATCGTCGCAATGTCTAATGAAGCCGGCATTGAACTGTTGAAAATGAAAATCGCAAGAGCTGATAAGATATTCGTTCCTGAAGAGAATATTCCGGCGTGTGATTTTCTTTCGGGGCAGGGTTTTGAAGAGGCGGATCGCATACACCGGATGATTTACGGCAATCCGTTTCCCCAAAGGCAGGAGCTCGTCTATTCAAGAATCGGCGGTTTCGCCGGTTGAGAAATTGCGCTGCTTTCAACCCCTGGGGGGCAGTATGGTCAGCGCGTCAAGGGCGCGACCGGCGTGATTGATCTGAAAGTGGATGGATGAATCGTTCTTCGCGATGCGGCCGATGGGCACCCCTCTGCCGACGCTCTGTCCGTCTTTGACCGCGACCGAATCGAGATTTGCGTAGACGGTCATGAATCGCTCATCGTGTTTCATTACGACGTAATTGCCGAAACCCCGCATGTAGCCGATCTTCTGCACCACGCCGTTTTCCGCCGAGTAGACCGCGGTTCCCGGCGCCGTGCGTATGATGATGCCTATCGATTTGACCCCGTCGGCGCCGTCGCGCTCCACACCGGTGATACTCTTCACGGGCCAGTTAAAATGAAGATTTTTCGTTGAAATGCTTTTTGCGGGGGGGGAAGCCTTTGCGGTAGACTTGACCGGTGCCGATGATTTAACCGGCCGTGCCGCGGCGCTATTCTGCGCCCGTTTTATGACCAGTCTTTTTCCGACATAGAGCGGTTTTTTCCCTGAGATATTGTTGAGCCTGCACAGCTCATCCACGTCGATACTGTATTTTCTCGAAAGCGAGAAGAGGGTATCCCCCTTTTTGACGGTGTAATAACGGCTCTGTTTCTGGGAAGAAGAGCTGCTTTTGGCCGTCAGAAGAGGTGCCGCACAAAATAAAACGAGATGCACAACCATTATTTTCAATACAAATACTCTGATGCGGGAGTGTTTCATAACAGTGCGGGATACCTCCTATTCTGTTTTTCGTCATCATCTCCCTCAAACTTGAGAATTTAGCGCTTTAATTTGCGTGAAGTGTGAAAAAAATGAGCAGAGCGGGGGTGGAGGTACCAAAGAATGATGCAGCAGCCGTGCGTTTTCAATCGGTGTTCAAACGGCAGTTAACTTATGCCGGTAAACCTTTGCCGGCATAAGGCGCCTTTCGCGCGCCTCACTCGGGTATAAGGTCAACCCTGATCTGCGACTCGGCTTCGGTGAAACTTCTGCAGGCGCTGCGCACGCTTTCCGCAGTAATCGTTTTTTCAAAATCTTCCATTGAGAACGGGTAAAGGAGCGTCTGGTCGTTCATGAGTGAGTTCACAATGTAGGAGTGCCAGAAGTCGTTATCCTTGAGCTGCACCTCGATGCGGCGTTTGAACTGCTCGCGCTGCACCGCAATCTCATCGGGGCGCGGTCCGTCCGAGGCCAGTGACGCCAGTTCGCGAAGCGCCGCACGGTAGAGCTCGTCCGCGCGCTTCGGGTCGCATGAAAAGCTGATGTAGAGCATAGAGCGGGGGTAGGGCTGTGCCTCCAGAAATCCCCCCGCATTCGCCGAATAGACGCCGCCCATCGCCTCGCGCAGCGACTTGTCCAGCCGCGACTCGAGTATCGCGCCGGCAGTTCGAAAGAGGTATTCGCCGTTTCTGCTCCACTTCTGCGGCGTGGTCAGATAGATCGAAACCCGGCAGCGTTCCCCCGTTCCCTTTTTTACCGCCTCTTTGAGATTTCCCTGCGGCGGGCGGATACCGAGGTCGCGCCACTTTTCTTTTGAGTCTTGCGAGGGAAGCGAGGCAATGTAGGCTGCCGCAAGCTCCTTAAGCCGGGGGAGATCGACAGAGCCGGTGAAGACCCAGGTGAAATCGCGCGCGTTGCTGAAGCGCTCGGCGTAGATCCGCCGAGAGAGGGCAAGGTCAAGTTTCTGCAGGGTGGAAGCGCTGTAGAGATTCGCGCGGCTGTTTCCCCCCATCAGAATCGAGCGGACCCTGTTCTCGTAGAGGGTCTCGGGGTCGTTCTCGATCTCGCGAAGCCGCGCGCCGAGTTTATTGGCGGCGACGGCGAATGCGCCCTCGTCAAAGCGCTGATTTGTAAATGCGAGATACTGCAGCGACAGAAGCGTCTCAAGATCGGCCCCCGACGAGTTTCCCTGAAAGCCTTCGTACTCGCTGTCGATGAAGCGCGAGAAGCTGACGTTTTTGCCGGCAAGCTTTTTGCGCAGCGCGGTTTTATCGAACTCGCCGCTGCCGCTCTCGGATGCGATCATTACCGCGGTGGCGGCGGCGACGAATTGCTCGTCGCTGACAAGGCTCGTTCCCCCCGGACTGAATGCATACATGAGGATCTCGTCGTTTTTAAAATCTGTCGGCTTGATCACCACGCGCGCACCGTTCGAGAGCGTCCAGATGTAGATACCCGATTCGCTGATAAACTCTTCTTTGATGACGCTTCCCTTCGCGGGAGGCGTACCGATCAGCGGCCGCGAATCGATCTGCTCTTCGTACGGCGCCAGTGCCAGTGATCCGGCCCGTGTATATGCATCAAGAATCTCTTTTTCCGAGAGCGGGTTTTCCGGTCCCGAGACGATGATTCTGCACGCATTATCAGAAAATATTTTTTTTGCGCTCTCATTCACCTGTGCTGAAGTAAGCGCAGGCAGTACGCGCGAGTAGAAACGGTACTCCCACTCGAAGCCGGGCACGGCCTCGCCCTCAAGAAAGTGCGCCTCAAGCTCTTCGACGAGTGATTCGTGCAGGCGGTTGTCGCGTTCGGCGTAGAGGTTGTCAAAATAGCTGAGATACTCTTTCTTCTGTCGTTCCAGCTCGCTTTCAGAGAAGCCGTAAAGAGCCGCCTGACGTCGCGCGTTTTCAAGCGCAGTGAGGGCCTGCGCGGTCATCTCTTTTGACGAAAGATTCGCCGCGGCGATCGAAAAGCGGATATTGCCGTTCACAGAAAAACTTCCCGCCGAGGCAGAGGTAAAGGGGGCGCCGGAAACCTGCGCGGCGGCACTCAGGCGCTCAGAGATCATGCTGAAGCAGAGACCTTCGATCAGCCGTGCGGTAAAATCATCTTCGCTCGCAAGCGGCGCGGCGCTCATGGTGTTGAAGAGGGAAACTCTTGCAGAGGTGAGCTCCCTATCGGTGATTACGCGTGATGAGGGGGCGCTGTACTTTTCTGCCCGGGGAAGCGCATCACCCCGCGTCCCTTCGGCCGCTGAAAATGAGAAGTGCTGTTCAATCTTTTTGCGGATCATGGCGGTGTCAAAATCACCGACCGCGATAAGGGCCATTCTCTCAGGAGTATACCATTTTTTATAAAAGTCACGGATACGGCCGTGGGGGGCCGCGAAGAGCTTCTCCATATCGCCGATCGGTTCGCGCTGCGCGTAGCGGGTGTTTTCGAGAAGAAAACGCATCGTCTTTCGCGAAAGTTCGGACTGCGCGTTCTGGCGCTGCCGCCACTCCTCTTTTATCACCATGCGTTCGCGGTCGATCTGTTCAGAGTCGAGCGAGAGCGCATGGGCCCAGTCTTCGAGAATGAGAAAGGCGGTGTCGAGTGCCTTTTCGTCATCGGTGGGAATATCAAGAATATAGGTGGTCGACTCGTACGAGGTCGCCGCGTTGAGTTCGGGGCCGTACTGCACGCCGAGGGCCTCGAGCGAAGAGATCAGCTCATTTTTCCTGAAGTGGGCCGATCCGGTAAAGGCGAGGTGTTCGACCAGGTGCGCCACTCCGGACTGATCATCATCCTCGTTGAGGCTTCCCGCCTTAATCACGAGGCGCAGGGATGCGCGTTTCTCTGGTTTTTTATTTTTCGCGATATAACAGGTGAGGCCGTTTGCCAGAGTGAATCTTTCGACGTTTGAATCAAAGGGAATCTGGCTTTCGGCCGGCGCTGCTCCGGTTGCGAAAAGCGAGAATGGAAAAATTTTCGAAAGAGAGAATCCGCTTCCGACGGGGCTTCCCCCCGCCTGAAGCGAAGATGCGAGAAAGAGAACAAGCGAGAGTGCTATGATTTTTTTCATTGTGGCCGCCGTAGAGAGAATAACGCATCAGGTGCGAAAGGATGCGGTGATACTCGAAACAGGCACGGATGCCCTGCGGGCAACCCTGTCATGCCGATCGTTACATATACCCGGTAAAAGGGTGATACATTTTAGTCGATGATATTTTCGTCTCTGCCTGAGACGATTCTTAAAAAAATTGCATTGACAGCAGGACCCCTGAAAGAGGAGTGTACACATTGCATCCTGAAATATTGGATGCCTATTAATTACGTGTGATTTCTGTTGAAATTGATTGTTTTCCGGCATTTTTAATCCGGTAATACAGTTTTCATTGTAGCGGGTATGTTTTCTTCAAGGTTGTCCTCTTTTGGTTTCCCACAAAAAATCCTTACACGAAACAATGCGCGATTTTCTTTCACTTCGCATGACAAAAAACTACAGGAGAGGGAGTCAGAAATAACCTTTCATAATGGTCTGATTTCGGTTTTCCGGGATTCTCCGGACGCCGAAACAACGGTTGTGCAGTAAAAAATTACAGCGCAGCCGCCCGTAAATGAAAAGGTTTTTCTGATGTTCCGGGACGGCGCAAATTGCGGAGTCTCCGACTCTCTCTCAATCACCGGCAAAAGAAATCGCGCACGTTGGAGTAAAGAATGAATTCTTTCGTATCCTCAGGCCTCAAGCCTGAAATCATCTCGGCTATCACAGAGCTGGGATTCGTCATGCCCCTTCCCATTCAGGAGAAGGTCATTCCCGTCGTTCTCGAAAGCGACTCGGATATCGTCGCCCTCGCGCAGACGGGAACCGGCAAAACCGCCGCCTTCGGGCTGCCGCTGCTTTCGCAGCTTGATATTTCCGGGTATAATCCGCGGGTTCTGGTGCTTTCGCCCACGCGCGAGCTCTGCCTGCAGATCACCGCTGAATTTAAAAAGTATTCAAAGTACCTGCCGCAGATTAAAGTATGTGCGGCCTACGGCGGGGCGAGTATCGTCACCCAGATGCGCGAGCTCAAAGAGGGGGCGCATGTGGTGGTGGCAACCCCCGGTCGCCTTCTTGATCTTATCCGCCGCAACCGGGTGAATCTTTCTCAAGTCGCAAGCGTTGTTCTGGATGAGGCCGATGAAATGCTCAATATGGGTTTTAAAGAGGATCTCACCTCGATTCTCACCGCGGTGCCGTCGCAGCGCAGAACCCTTCTGTTTTCGGCGACCATGCCCCCCGACGTGGCCCGCATCGCCGCCGGTTACATGAGAGATCCCGTCGAGCTCTCTTCAGGTACCATCAATACCGGTAACGCCGATATCAGCCATGTCTACCACCTGATACTGCCCAAAGACAGATACCGTGCGCTTAAGCGCATCGTCGATCATAATCCCGGCATCTACGCCATCATCTTCTGCCGCACAAAAAAAGAGACCGCGGAGATCTCCGACAGTCTTGTCCGCGACGGCTATAACGCCGATGCGCTTCATGGTGATCTATCGCAGGTGCAGCGCGACAGCGTGATGAACCGTTTTCGCGGGCGCAATATCGACCTTCTTGTCGCGACCGATGTCGCCGCGCGGGGAATCGATATGAACGGGCTCAGCCACGTCATAAATTATAACCTTCCCGACGAGATCGCGGCCTATACGCACCGCAGCGGCAGAACGGGCCGCGCGGGCAAGAAGGGGACCTGCGTTTCGATAATCACGAAAAACGAGCAGGGTAAGATCGCACGGCTGACAAAGATCGTCAATTGTACCTTCGAGAAAAAACCGGTTCCCGGCTACCGTGAAATCATGAACGAGCACCTCTCGTTCTACGCCGACAAGATCCTCTCGCACGAAGTGCATGATATTCCCGAAATAGGTGAAGTCGAACAGAAGCTTGCCTCTCTTTCAAAGAAGGATCTGATTACCCGCCTGCTTTCGCTTGAACTGCAGCATATACTCATGTACTACAAAAAAGAGCAGCCTATCGAAGAGCCGCGTGATATGCAGAAACAGAAGTACCGCAGCGAATCGGCACGTCCGGCCTATCATTCGGCAAAGAAATACGGCGGCGAAGCTTCGCGCTCAGAGCGTTATGCGAAGAGTGAGAAGATGTCCGGCGAATCTTCGAATTCTGGCCGCTATGGAAAGACAGAGAAGCGCGCGGGCGAAGGTACGCAAAGCGGTGCCGGCCGGTTCTCAAAAAAATCCAATGATGGCGCGTACTCCGATCGTTTTGCAAAGGGACAGAAGCCGAAGGCCGGAGAAGGAAAGTTTGACGCAAAGAAGGGGCCGGTTAAGAAGGGCGGTTATTGAGTTATCAGAAAGATCAATGATCTGATCCCGTTTCCCGCTCTGTCTGACAGGGCGGGTTTTTTATCACTATTTTCCTGGAGTTAAGCCGCGCGCTGAATGAAGATCACTCTCTGTACGTGCACCTGCACGCGGGTGATTCGTATACGGTGACCTCATCGACAGCGGCTTCAGAAAATCCGGAGAGCTTCTGCTGAAGGGTTTTATAGATTAACGCGGCGATATTCTCGGCGCTGGGGTTTGACGAGGTAAAGGGATCGAGATCGTTGAGTACGCGGTGATCGAGGCTGTCCATGATCTCTTTCAGAAATCCCTTCAGTATTTTAAAATCGATAAGCATTCCGCAGCTGTCAAGGGCTTCCCCCCTGACCGTCGCGATCACCCGGTAGTTGTGACCGTGCATATTTTCGCACTTGCCGCCGTAATTGCGCAGAAAATGCGCCGAAGAAAAATCGCTCTCAACTGTGCACAAATACATGGTACCGTCCAGCCCCGGCCGGGGCGTTTAAAAATTTTGCGCTAGAGCGGTTTACGAATTGTTCAGAACACCTTTCTGGAAATTTTGTATAACATATCATACTTTCAAGGCATACAAACGGGGTAATTATTTCGCAAACCGCTATTGGTGCACTCAGATAAACTTCGCCAGCGTTCTTGAGATCTTCTCGACCTCGTTTCTGGTCAGCGTCGGATACAGCGGCAGCGAGAAGAGCTTCTTGGACATGCGGTCGGCATTGGGGAAATCCATCCCCTTTCTTTCGAGAATCTGATGAACCGGCGTCTGCACAGGCTGAAAAATCTCGATGCCGTTTTTCTTGAAAAATTTCACCGTCTTGTCCGCCGGTGCGTCGAAGACGAGGGGGAAATTCTGATAGGGGCACGATTCGTTGAAGGGAAAAAGAACCTTATGCGGGGTAAGCCGGGCGCGGTCGTAGTAGATGCGCGCGATTTCGCGGCGCCGCGTCACAAAATCCTGCATTCTGCTGATCTGCGACAGACCCATGGCCCCCTGCAGATCGGTCATGAAGTATTCAAAATTGGCTTTTGTAGAAGAGGATCGCAGTTCGTTCATCATGCTGTGGTGGCGGGCGTTTTTTGAAATAACGGCCGCACCGTTTCCGGTGGTGATGATATCGTGGGGGGCGAAGGTGATGATCTGAAATGCTCCCTGAAACGAATTGCCGTCAAAGTTCTCGCTTCCGAAAATTGCAGAGATGTCCTCGATGAGGGGGACGTTTGCCGCCGCAAGCGAGGCGAAGTTCCCGGCGATCCCCGGAGTGTGCGCAACGATGATAGCCGCCGTGCGCTCACTCTTCGCGTTCAAAATCTGTTCGCAGTCAGGGTAGAGCATCTGATCGATGTCGACAAGGACCGGAATCGCTCCGCACAGGGTGATCGCGTTAAGCGCAGCCTGACCGATGTAAGAGGGAAGTATGACCTCTTTCCCCCCCGCCTCGACGGCGCACAGCGCAAGGTGAAACGCCGCGGTCGGTGAGTGCACGGCCAGAAGATTTTTTGAACCGGTCAGTTCGGTCAGCGACTTTTCGAATGAAGCTACGACGCCGCCGCCTATGAGCTCGTCGTTGATCATGCAGTCAAGAACCCCTTCGAGATCCTTGCGTGTGATTGTCGGTTTGCTTGATACTATACTCATGTCGCCTCACCAGTTGTTTCTCTGTCAGTCAGGAACACCCTGCTGTTTTTGTGGTCAAGTTTTTTACACGGCGCAGCGCCGCCAAAATCCTGCGTTGAAGAACGCTCCGCTCATTAATGTGTTCGCGGGGGGAAAGGGAACAATCATTTTCTGGAGGGATCCGTCAACTGAAAAGGCCCTGCGCGAAGTATCCTCTTCCGCTCGTGATTATGTCGCAAAAATATTCCCGGCTTGCCGAAAAGAGATTAAAGCAAATTTGAAAATAGACCGAACAAGAAGTAGAGGCGACCTGAACGGATACTAGGCTGTTATGTTTTCCTGAGAAGCCATGGGCGGTACAATCGTCCGGCTGAGAAATCGTGAAATCCGAAAATCAGGCCTTGAAGAAATTGGCGGCACAGCCGTCGTAGTTGGCGGCGCAGCCGCTCATCGGAGTTCGAAAATCCGGGTATAACAGCGGCACAACGCCGGCCTGCGGACATTTTTCGAGGCTCCTATGTATAATCATATAATCAGACGCATCCCTTTTGATGAAATAAAAGGATCATCCCGGAGGAAAAAATGAAAAAAATTGAAAAACTTGTTCTGTTGCCGACTCTGCTGCTTGCAATGACACTGCTCTCCTGTGCTCAGGGCAAAAACATAACCCGTGATGAGACAGTACTCGAAGAACAGTCTGCCGAAGAGAGCGTGGACACTGTCGGGTACGGCGATGATCCCGGATTCACCAGCGACAGCGAGCAGCCTTCAGGCTCGACGTATCTTGCTTCGGCAAGTTCCGAGGCTACAGGAAACGCATCCTGGTACGGCCGCCAGTTTCAGGGACGAAGAACTGCTTCGGGCGAGACCTTTGACATGTATCAGTTTACTGCCGCGCACAGAACCCATCCCTTCGGCACGGTGCTTCTGGTCAAAAACCTTGATAACAACAAAGAGGTTCGCGTCAGAGTCAATGACCGCGGTCCCTTCAGAGATGACCGTATTATCGATGTCTCCTATGCGGCCGGCCGTGAGCTGGGGATGCTTGAGAGCGGGGTGGCCCGGGTCAGCCTGACGGTTGTCAGCGGGGGAAGTGAGGTCGCCGGCGCGAGCGCTCCGATCAGCGATCCCTACGAGGATGACTATTCAGCCGCGGGCAGCGCAGCAACCGGCGCCTATATTCTTCAGTGCGGTGCATTCTATTCGCGAAGAAATGCCGAAAAGCTTCAGGAGCAGGTCCAGGCGCTTGTCGAAAATTCAACTGTCGTTGTTCAGGACGGTGATTATTATAAAGTGCGTGTGACAAACATCGCAAGCGAAAGTGACGCCCGTGCGATAAAACAGCGCCTTCAGAGCGAGAATATTCCCGGATACATCATGAAAAACGAGTGACTGTCCCGGCTCTCTCGGCGGCGTTTTTCTTGTGAATTTTGCGGGGGGAAACTGCCGCCCGGGCCGGTTTGTCATGAGGTGCAGTTTCCGGATACGCCGTATCACCCGCCTGTGCGCCTGATACGGCACAAGAGCGCTCACAAAAACCCTCGGGGATTTTTATGAGCGCTCTTGTGCCCGACCGTCCATAATGCACAGAAAAAGCGCATTAATGATGATTTTTTGCACAAAAATCCTGCCAAAATCCCAATTTCCTATTTTTTAACAAATTTTATTGACAAAAAAAGGCACGTTAGAATATATCGGACAGACTATGCCCGCTTGGCTCAGTCGGTAGAGCACAACCATGGTAAGGTTGGGGTCACCAGTTCGATTCTGGTAGCGGGCTCTTGCTTCATCCTGCGAAACCAATACTGGAAGGTCTTTCATGAGAACAATAATATTGCTGCAGTGCGCTGAGTGCAAGCGCAAGAATTACGCAACAATTAAAAACAAGCGTAACACAACAGGAAAACTTGAGTTGAAGAAGTACTGCAAGTTTGACCATAAGCACACAGTCCATAAAGAAACCAAGGCGTAAGGTGAGTTCTTGTGAAAAAGTTATTCTCATACTTTCGGGACTCGTACGGCGAGTACAAAAAGATCACATGGCCAAACCGTGACGAGATCACCAAATTTACCGCTGTAACGGTGGTTACTGTATTCATTATTTCCATTTTTCTGTGGATCGTTGATTCTGTTTTGATGCGATTAATCCGTATTGTGATAGGGTAAGCGATGGCAAGACAGTGGTATGTAGTACACACCTATTCGGGACATGAGAATAAAGTTAAGCTTGCCGTCGAGAGCAAGGTTCGTAATCTTGGTCTCGAAGAGCGGATTGGCGAGATCATTATCCCAACTTACGAAGATCCTTATCTTGATAAGAAAGGAAAGAAGAAGGTACGTACCCGCAAGACTCTGCCGGGGTATATCATAGTGAACATGGATCTCGATGACGCTACGTGGAATATCGTAAAAAGTACACCCGGCGTTACGAACTTTGTGGGTAGTTTTGGCGATGGAAAGCCTAAGCCCCTCTCCGATCATGAGGTCAGCGCACTTCTGTTCGAGGATACTAAAGAGAAGACCGTAAAAGAGCGAAGCACCGTATCTGTTGATTTTGCTGTCGGCGAACACGTCAAAGTTATTGATGGCCCGTTTAACTCATTTGCAGGAATCATTGAAGAGGTTTTTCCCGAGAAGGGGAGACTTCGTATCAAAGTTGAGATCTTCGGCAGAGGAACACCTGTTGAGCTTGATTTTCTGCAGGTCAGTAAGATCTGACTATTACTTTTTTAATTTCTCCGGTTGATTTTCATCAAATATCGATAATGGCTGTGAGGCAGCCGTGAATCGTTTTTGGCGAAATGTCTTGGAAATTTGCATTTTAGTGAGGAAAAGATATTATGGCACCAAAAAAGAAAAACTTTTTGAAAGGCATCAAACTTCAGATTCCGGGTGGACAGGCAAATCCTGCACCGCCGGTAGGTCCTGCTCTTGGTCAGGCCGGTGTAAACATCATGGAGTTTTGCAAGGCCTTCAATGAACGTACAAAAGATCAGATGGGTACTATTCTGCCGGTTGTGATCAGTGTGTATGATGACCGTTCATTTGATTTTATTGTGAAAACACCGCCTGCTGCCATCCTTATAAAGAAGGTATTGAAGCTGCAGAAAGGGTCCGCCGAACCGAATAAAACCAAGGTCGGCACAATTACGAGAGCACAGCTCGAAGAGATCGCAAAGATCAAAATGCCCGATCTTAACGCGAATGATATCGATGCTGCGGTAAACATCATTGCCGGCTCTGCCCGCGCAATGGGTGTTGATGTTGCAAAATAATTTTTTTTGAGGATACAATGAAGCGAGGAAAACAAATCGCCAGTGCGAGACTGAAAGTCGACAAAACAAAGCTTCTTGAAGTTGAAGAAGCAGTAGCACTGATGAAAGAAGTCAAGTTCGCCAAGTTTGATGAGACTGTTGAGGTCGCGATCAAAGTGGTGCACAAGAGTTATCAGAATGTCCGCGGCTTTGTCACTCTTCCTGCGGGAACCGGCAAAACGGTTCGTGTGCTTGCTATATGCAAGGGCGATAAGCAGCAGGAGGCAAAAGATGCGGGTGCAGAATTTGTCGGCGCTGATGAAATGATCGAGAAGATTCAGTCTGAAAACTGGACTGATTATGACGCGGTTGTCGCCACTCCCGATATGATGGCTAAAATGGGTAAATTGGGCCCAGTTCTCGGACGTAAGGGTTTGATGCCGAAGCCTAAGGCCGGTACCGTTACGAATGATCTGAAAGGAATAATTCGTGAGCTTAAAGGCGGAAAGGTTGAATACAAGGCTGACAAGACCGGTGTTATTCATCTCGGAGTCGGAAAAATGTCATTTGAAAATGACGGTATCGTTTCTAACGTAAAGGCTGTCTATCAGCAGGTTGTTCGTGAAAAACCGACCGATGCGAAGGGTAATTATATCCGTTCAATGTGCATCACCTCCACAATGGGCCCTGGCATCAAGATCAACTATAAGGGGATAGACAAGTAATGGTACAACAATATAAAATTGATATGGTGAAAGAGATTTCCGAAACACTTGAGGGTGCTTCGAATTTCATTCTTACCTCCTATTCCGGTATTAAAGTCGCTGATCTTACCGCACTGCGCAGAAGCATCCGTTCGAAAGGCGGTAGGCTCAAGGTTGTGAAGAATAATCTTTTCAATCGCGCGCTGACCGACAAGGGATATTCTTCTCTTGAAGGGCAGTTGAAGGGGCCGATTGCCGTAGCTTTTGCCGGTGATCAGATAGGCGATGTCGCACAGGTACTTAAAGAGTTTAAGAAGACTCACGAGAATTTTTCATATTTTCTCGGTGTCATCGATAACAGTACTTACGATGAGAAGGCGGTACACCGTATTGCTGATCTTCCTTCAAAAGAGGTTCTTTTTGCGCAGATTCTGGGCGGCATCAACAGCCCTGCGCGTGTAATCGCATCAGGCATGAACCAGATAATGGCATCGCTTGCACGTGGTATTAATGCGGTTGCAGAGAAAAACAACGCATAATCTCCGTTTTTCGGTGTATTAGATAGAAGTTGGCGGGTCATTCAGGCTCCAGTGGCGGCGTGATCATCACGTTAATGCCTTGTCCGGGAAATTTGAAATGTTTACTATCAAGTTCCTTTATAAGTTTCCACACAATTGATGTGTTAACTTGAAGAAATTCACTAAGTATTGAAGGAGAAACAAAATGGCTAAGTTGTCTGTTGCCGAACTTCTAGAAGCTATCGGCGCGCTCACTCTCATCGAGGCTGCTGACCTCGTAAAAGCAATGGAAGAAAAATTCGGAATATCTGCTGCTGCTCCCGTTGCGGTTGCCGCTGCTGGTGGCGCTGCAGCTGCTCCTGTTGAAGAGCAGAGCGAATTTGATGTAATCCTTGCCGCTTTCGGCGAAAACAAGATCGGTGTAATTAAAGAAGTACGTACAATTGTTCCGGGTCTTGGCCTTGCAGAAGCGAAAGCTCTTGTTGAAGCTGCTCCTAAAGCTATCAAAGAAAAGGTCTCTAAAGATGAAGCCAATGAGATCAAGAAGAAACTTGAAGCTGCCGGTGCAAAAGTTGAAATCAAGTAACACCGTTTCTTTATAAACATGGTAGAGCAGGCGTGGCTTATCGGGTCATGCCTGCTTCCTGTTTTATCACAATCTTTTTCGATAAGCCTGTAACAGAATACTCAACAATTTCGTTAAACTGCTTTCGTGCGTGTTTCCTTTCTCGTTGAGATGCAGGCCGGTATTCTGGTAATTTGAATACAAATATCCATTAACTCTACTTTTTTTCCCGGGGTTTACAATGCGCAAAACCAAACCAGTAATAAACTTTGGAAAGATTAATCCCAGTATCGAGATCCCAAACCTGATTGAAGTCCAACTCGATTCGTATGACTGGTTCCTCCAGAGAGATGTTCCCCATTCCAAACGGCTTAATCAGGGGCTCAATTCCGTATTCCTTGAAGTCTTTCCGATTGAGAGCCCTCACGAAGATCTTATACTAGAATTTATTGAATATGAAATTGGTGAACCTAAGTATGGCGAGATGGAGTGCAAGGAGCGTGATACTACTTTCGCGGCTCCATTGAAATCCGTTATCCGCCTGATAAAGAAAGACAGCATGGAGGTCCGTGAACAGCTGGTCTATATGGGGGATATTCCTCTTATGACCCGTCGCGGCACATTTATCATTAATGGTGCAGAGCGTGTAGTTGTTAATCAGCTGCACCGTTCTCCCGGTATTTTCTTCAGCTTCGATGATGTGGAGCGTATATACAGCTCCCGGGTAATTCCCGATAAGGGCTCGTGGCTTGAGATCGAGATGGACTCCAAAGGTTTTATTATAGCCCGTATCGACCGCAAAAAGAAATTCCCGGTGACCGTTATTTGCAAGGCTCTTGGATACGAGACAAACGAGTCAATCATCAAACTCTTTTACGAGTCTGACAAGATCGAACTCTCCGATCAGGCAGCGTTCGATAAAATTCTCGGAAGGCGTGCGGTGGCGGATATCGTGAGTCCCGACTCAGGCGAAATTATTCTTGAGGCGGGCGGAAGGTTTAACATCGACACCGTTGACATCCTTAAAGAGGAGGGAATTAAAAGCGTAGAGCTTATTAAATTCCCGAATAATAAAGAGGATGCATACCTGGTTACCACCCTGCAGAAGGACAGTGATCTTCTCGCAAAGCAACGTGTATCGGGTCTTGAGGGTGAACCCACACCCCGTCAGCTTGCGCTACTGTGCATCCATGATATCATGCGTCCCGGCGAGCCTTCGACTCTTGAGAACGCCGAGGCTGAATTTGACCGTCTCTTCTTCAATCCCAAGACCTATACGCTGGGCAATGTCGGACGTTACAAGATCAATAAGAAATTCCGTTATGATGAGGATGACGAGTCAAGCACCCTTACTCCGCGGGATATCACAAACACCATTCAGTATATTCTTTACCTCATCGCAGAGGCTGATTTCTACACAGTCGATGATATAGACCACCTCGGAAACCGGCGCATACGTTCGGTTGGTGAGCTTCTGATGAATCAGATAAAGCTCGGCTTTCAGAGAATGGAGCGTGTTATCAAAGAGCGCATGACCATTCAGGATCTTGACGTGGTAACTCCGCAAGCGCTGATAAGCATTAAACCCATCACTGCCGTAATTAACGAATTTTTCGGATCGAGCCAGCTCTCTCAGTTTATGGATCAGACGAATCCGCTCTCAGAGCTTACACACAAACGCCGGCTCAATGCGCTCGGACCCGGCGGTCTCTCACGTGACCGTGCCGGCTTTGAAGTTCGTGACGTTCATCCTACTCATTATGGCCGTATGTGCCCGATTGAGACGCCTGAGGGCCCGAATATCGGACTTATCGCTTCGCTGAGTACCTATGCACGAATCAACAAGTATGGATTCATTGAGACTCCTTACAAGCGTGTTGACAAGGGCATAGTGACGAGTGATATCAAGTATATTACCGCCACAGAAGAGGATCGTTATTTCGTCGCGCAGGCGAACGCACAGGTGGACGAGAAGGGTAAGTTCATTGAAAACCTTATTCCCTGCCGATCGCGGGGGGACTTTCCTTACAGAAAGCCGGAAGAGATTCAGTTCATGGATGTCTCTCCCCAGCAGATATTCTCAGTCTCAACCTGTCTGATTCCCTTCCTTGAGCACGATGACGCCAACCGTGCCCTCATGGGATCAAACATGCAGCGACAGGCTGTTCCCCTGATCGATGAAGAGGCTCCCTTTGTGGGAACCGGTATCGAGCCCTTTGCGGCACGCGACTCCGGGGTACTTCTTCTTGCCGATCATGATGGTGAAGTCATCAGTGCCGATGCCCGCTACGTGCAGGTGAAGAGAAAATCCGGTGAAATTGACAAATATATTCTGACAAAATTCAAACGTACAAACCAGGGAACGTGTTTTAACCAGAAACCGGTAGTACACACCGGGGACAAAGTTAAGAAGGGCGATGTTATTGCCGACGGTCCCTCCACTGAATGCGGCCGCCTTGCTCTGGGTAAAAATGTCCTTGTTGCTTTCATGCCGTGGATGGGTTACAACTTCGAGGACGCGATCCTTCTTTCTGAACGACTTGTAAAAGAGGATATTTATACCTCTCTTCATATTGAGCAGTTCGAAATTGAGGCACGAGAGACGAAGCTCGGACCCGAAACCATCACACGGGACATCCCCAATCTTTCAGAGAAGGCCTTCAAGGATCTTGATCCCGATGGTATTGTCCGCACCGGTGCCTATGTCCGGCCGAACGATATCCTTGTCGGTAAGGTAACTCCCAAGGGAGAACAGGACATCACACCCGAGTATAAGCTGCTCCATTCAATTTTCGGAGAGAAGGCCCGTGAGGTACGCGACACATCCCTTCGTGTTCCAAATGGTATTGAAGGTGTGGTTGTCGATATCAAGCGCTTCCGCCGTGAGAATGGCGACGAACTTGCTGCCGGAGTAGAAGAGCTAGTAA
>Ga0209800_10001127_pt1 | contig 30583 bp, 21 predicted proteins | sample Higcelweek8metaG_FD_187174 | JGI IMG/M metagenome (GOLD analysis project Ga0209800, IMG submission 187174) | Freshwater pond sediment microbial communities from the University of Edinburgh, under environmental carbon perturbations - High... | ecosystem: Environmental > Aquatic > Freshwater >...
AAACCGGCGAATTACTTCTTTAGGCAAACGGGTTATTTCCCGCAAGTTTTTTCTTCTGATAACTACACTGTACATAGTCATAATATAACCTCTTTTAGATTAAATAGCAATATGCAATTTTCTACTATATATGCAAAATAAGGTATTAAAAGCAGGTTTTTTCACACGTATTCACACGAACAAAAACAACCAATAAATACTGGTCATTTGTGCTATTATAGTGTGAATCGCGTGCGAATGAATTAGCAGTCGGAAAGTTTTTTTATCTTTTTTAGCGAGAAGTTTGTAATGGTGATTTTTGTTTGTCTTGTGTTACCGTTGGCAGACAGTTCCATTCCATCAACAGGATTTTTAAGTTTACGTTTTAGTTTTTCTTTAAAAGCATTAAATTCATTCTCTTTGTCATTTTTACCAGTAATTTTTTTGTAGAGTTCGTGATAGGTTCCAGTGAACAATTTATTATTATTCTTTAATTTAGGCTTTGAACTATTTTCACATTGTTCACCAAAAGACCAATCATTTGCTTTGTTAAATTTATTCAGTGTTTTTATTGCTGGATCAGAAGAAGGAGACCCTTGGTACTTAATGGGTAAATGGTTATTTATTGCAACCTGCATTAAATAAATGGAATCTTTACGGCTTGTCTGGCTTCTAAAAAGTGCTTCCGTTTTTTCTTCAATCACAGGATTAAGTTTTTGAACTTGCTGTAATAAATATTGCTCTATAACGATCACTTCCCTTAGAGTACAACCACAAAACAGGCTTGGTTTTCTCTGTACTTCAAGTGATTGATCCTTTATTGAATTCACTTGTTCCAGCATCTTTAATCTATTCTTTAGTGATTCAAAGTCAATTTCATTCCATTTTCCATTTAACATTAAATTGTTACCTTCAGGATCAATATTTTCTAATGTTTCATAAATTTTTGCATCCAATGATACTTGAAATGTAATGTAGTCCTTGAATTGTTTCGGAAAATTTGGAACTTTATTGTACGCATAAATTGCAAAATGGGTATTGTTTTCTACCGGACTTTCTGAATATTGAATGGAACACCCCTGAAAAAGCCCTTTACTCATAATAAAGTCTGAAAGTGTTGAATTGCAGCTTATAAAATATTCTTTGAGATCACTCAAATAACAAACTGTACTATATCGGTTTTTGTTATGCAGACTTGTCACAAGTAAAGACAAATCTGAATACCAATTATGTAAAAAAGAATAATCAGAATCTTGTAAGAACATATCCGTATTAGCAATTCCCGGACACCACGAATTACTGTAACTTAGGCTTGTTTTAAAGGCTCTATCACAATTAAAAAAATCGAAATACTCTTTAGATGAAAGCATAACGCTATTAATTAAATCATCAAATGCGCCCAAAAATAACCCCCTTGCAAGAATGGTCTTTCCCCTGCAATTAAGAGCAACTAAAAGGGGGAACTTGCTGCAAGGTGCAAGTTATTGGCGGCCAGACCTTACCCCCTTTTATCAAAATAATAGATTAGCATATAAAAACGCATCATATGTCAAATATCACCTGAACCCGAAGGAAAGGGAACTTAATATTTTTTGTTTTTTTTTAAACGAAAGAGTGAGTTTTTTTCACCGGATTGCTCAAAATATCATCAGAAGTACCTTTTTGATATGTTACAAAACCGTACCAACCTAAAATGCAGTCATGGACATTTTATCATTAATCACCATTATTTCCGGTCAGATTCAAGCCCTAAATCAGTAATCAGATTGTTCTGACAGTCGCGCCCATAATTCACCAGTGAACAAGTCTGACAATCACCGCTGTTTTGTATGCAATAGCTTTTCATTTTCACGTTCCTTTTCGAGTGTTTTGTTTACAAATGAAATCAAAGTGTCCGGTTTTTTGGCCCAAGTGTCCGGTCAAAATAAGGGAAATGCAGCTTCTGAACGTCTCCAGAAGCCGCATTGTATTGGAAGGCAATGCGTTTGTGCTCTATTAATTGTTAAGTTTAAAGGGTCCAGTCAGGTGTCCGGTTTTACCCTGAAAAACAAGATTTTTGATAGATTTACAGGGGTTTCAGCTTAGGACGTTCGGAATCGGACAGAAATAAAAAAAGGCCGAAAACACTCTGATTTAAGCATTTTCGACCTTTATATTCAGTACACCATAGAGGACTTGAACCTCTGACCCGCTGATTAAGAGTCAGCTGCTCTACCAACTGAGCTAATGGTGCATTTTATCAAATTTGACCACTAAAATAAATCATCGCACAGGATCAGACAACCATAAAATTGATCTGTCAGGCGATTTTTTTATCTTTTTTCAGTGTGTACACCGGTGCTGCCTGCTTCAGGATAACTTCCCGCGAAACAAGAATCTCTTTTATATCATCCCGTGATGGTGTCTCGTACATTACAGGTACAAGCGCGGCCTCAATTACACTGCGAAGACCACGTGCGCCGGTTTTCTTCAGATGGGCAATTTTCACCACTTCTCGAAGAGCATCGCGGGTGATTGTCAGGCGGATTCCATCCATATTGAAAAGCTTCTGGTACTGACGGGTCAATGCATTTTTGGGCTCTGTCAGAATCTGCATCAGCGCCTCTTCATCGAGTTCATCAAGACCAAGAACCATAGGCAGACGTCCTACGATTTCCGGGATCAGACCGAAACGAATCAGATCATCAGGTTCAACTTTTCGTAATACTTCACCCATACGCTGTGTTTTCTTGCGCTTTATCTCTGCATTGAAACCCATACGGCTTTCACCGATACGTGCCTCAATTATCTTATCCAGACCTTCAAATGCTCCGCCGCAAATAAACAGAATATCACGGGTATTTACTTGTATTAGATTCTGCTCGGGATGTTTACGGCCGCCCTTGGGAGGAATACTTGAGACTGTTCCTTCAAGAATTTTGAGCATTGCCTGCTGAACACCCTCACCGGACACATCACGGGTTATTGATGGATTAGCTGACTTTCTCGATATTTTATCGAATTCATCGACGTATATGATTCCTTTTTCTGCTTTTGCGACATCGTAATTTGCTGCCTGAAGTAACCTTACAAGCATATTCTCGACATCCTCGCCAACATAGCCGGCCTCAGTGAAAATCGTGGCATCAACAATCGTAAACGGCACTTTGAGAAGTCGTGCAAGTGTCTGCGCAATCAGAGTTTTTCCAGTGCCGGTCGGCCCGACCATGAGAATGTTGGATTTATCAATCTCAACACCATCATCGTTACCCGGAGCTGTTCGCGACAGAATACGCTTGAAATGGTTATATGCGGCAACGCACACGCCCATCTTCACTTCATCCTGACCGATAACATACTGATCAATAAAAGTACGCATTTCACGTGGAGTAGGAAGACTGTCGAGGCTCAGATCAACTGGTACAGCTGTTCTCTCTTCACGCAGAATCTCATTGCACATATCAACACATTCATTGCAGATATGCACAGACGGACCAGTAATCAGCTTCCCGACATCATCGGGTCCTTTACCACAAAAAGAGCATTTAATTCCCGGATAGCGGGTTTTAGACGTCATACTTAATCTATTCCCTTACAGTCAGAATTTCATCAACAAGACCATATGCTTTTGCTTCTTCTGCAGACATATAAAAATTTCGATCCGTATCACGTGAAATAACCTCAGGTGACTGACCGGAATGTTTCTGTATAATTTGATTCAGTGAATTTTTAACATGGATAATTTCTTTTGCGTGAATGGCGATATCAGAAGCCTGACCGCCGGCACCGCCAAGAGGCTGATGCAGCATCACACGAGCATGAGGCAGGCAGTAGCGTTTGCCCTTTGTTCCTGCAGCAAGCAGAATTGCACCCATGCTTGCAGCCTGGCCAATACAGATTGTCGATACGTCCGGTTTGATAAACTGCATTGTATCGTATATTGCAAGTCCGGCAGAAACAACACCACCCGGCGAATTAATATAGATAGTGATATCTTTATCGGAATCCTCATATTCAAGAAAAATGAGTTGAGCCATTACAAGATCGGCGATCGTATCATCAATCTCTGATCCTAAAAAAATGATTCTTTCTTTGAGCAGACGAGAGTAAATATCATATGACCGTTCGCCACGCCCGGTCTGTTCTATCACCATAGGTATAAGAGGCATAATTATGTTCCTTTCGCATTTAGTCGTTACTGATACAAGTATACTATAACGAACTCATTTCAGGAAAGTCTTTTAGAACTAATACCTGATATTTATTTCAGTTCAACTGTCTATTTTCTTCAAAAATCAGGCAGTTATTTATTACAGCTGTCTTGACCTGAATTTAAGATTAAAACCGGCAGATCCTGCAAATCCATCAAACCGTGCAGGGTGCTGCGTATTGATATATTCGATAAAATAATATCTTTAAGACTGACAGCTATCAAGATTCATAGATTTGCAATATTTATCTGAATAAATTAAACTTTTTCCAACCACTTGAATCGCTGAGTTTAATCTGCAGAAAAAATTATGGTCTCCGGCATAGACCAGAGACCATTAAAAATCAATTACTACTAATCAAATACGGGCTGACCATGCAGTTTACGCAGTTTCGCCAACCAGATAATCGAGAGTCTTCTGTTCTCTGAGATCTTCACGAATTCTGTTGGTTGTCCCATTTTTTCTGAAAGTCTGCTTAAGTGTTTCAAATGGTTGATTATACATATCTGCAAGACGCTGAACTTCTTTATCAACCTCTTCCTGAGAAGCTTTGATATTCTCTTTTGCTGCGATAAAATCAAGAATTCTCTGACGTTTGATTGATTTGACAGCAGTTTCCTGATAATGAGCCGCAACTTCTTCACGTGGAGGAAGAGGTGTTCCAGGACGGTTATATCTGGTTGACTCATTGTACATGTAATCAATAAACTGTTCAATTCTTGCCGATGGCACATCAAACTGATTCTCATTAATAATTTTTTCAACAGCTTCGTTTTGTGCTTCAGTTTTAGCGCGGGAAGCCTCTTCTTTTTCAAGGTTCTCTTTAACATTTGCGCGGAACGCTGCTTCATCAGCAAAAGTACCCATTTTCTTTAGAAACTCTTCGTTTACTTCAGGCAGTATTTTCTCCTGCACCGCAGTAATCTTTATCTGAAACTGGCCTATTTTGCCGGCGATATCAGCCTCAGCATAATCCTTGGGGAATTTCACCTCGACATCAACAGTCTCCCCTGCGGCATGACCCATAAGGCCTTTATCAAAATCCTTGATCTGACTTTCAGCGCCAAGTTCAACCGGATATGTTGGATTCTGAACATTTGGACGTTCAACCCCATCCATAACAACTTTAAGATATTCAAAACGGATATAATCACCTTTTTTTGCTTCGCGGCTGACATCTTTAAATTCTGCAAACCGGTCCTGAAGACCCTTGACTGCATCATCAATATCGCTGTCCTTGATCTTTTTCGGTGATACTTTTACCTTGACTTTATCGTAACCTTTAATTTCAATTTCAGGATCAACTTCAATCTCAATTGCAAACGAAACCGGCGCATTTTCTTCAGCTTTCAGATCGTTCACTTTTGCCTGTGCAATCGGAACAATTTTATTATCATCGCATGCCTGACGGAAAGTCTTCTGAACAAGCTCATCAATAGCCTCGCCGCGTATTGATCCACCAAAACGCTGCTTAATCAGAGCTGCCGGGACTTTACCAGGACGAAAACCGGGCATTTTCAGCTCTTTTCTGTACTTTGCCATCTTTTCATCAAATGCGCTATTTACTTCCTCAACAGGAATTTCAACTTCAATGATACGTTTCCAGGATTCTGGAGATGAAACAGTTGCTTTCAAGGGACAATCCCTCCTGAATCAAAAATGTTTAGTAATTCTTATATACTCTGTCAGATTGCAACCGCAGCCTTAGTCTATGAAAGTACGCGGTTAAAAAATACGAAGGGGGGGAATCGAACCCCCACAGGTCACCCTACTAGATCCTAAGTCTAGCGCGTCTGCCAGTTCCGCCACCCTCGCTTAACTAAAAAAAGTCTTATTGAGCCCCAAAAAATAACTGTTTGCTTGCAAAAATCCAAGATAAGTTTTAGATAGTATCAAAAAAACTATGAAAGATGCCCCCGTTTTGCTATTTTTGAATCAAACAAAAGATTGAGAATATGGAACAAAAAAAAATAATCGAAGAAAAAGATCCACGGGTGCATGAACGTGTCACAAAACACCAGGCTTGTGAAAAATGCTTCAGACTTAAAAGTCAGTGCATCTGTGATAAAGTCACTACGAATGAAAACCATATTAAGGTTGTCATTCTCCAGCATCCGCAGGAACAGTTTAAAAAATTGAATTCTGCGCGTCTTTGTAATCTATTATTAAAGAATAGTAAGGTTTTTGTAGGATTATCCTGGCCAAGTTTCAAGAAAGTTGCCGGTGAATCCGAGCTCCCTTCTGAATGGGGAATTCTCTATCTCAAAGGCAGCACAGGCAGTAAAGATCCTGTTGAGGTGACAGGTAGAAAAAAAGAGAAGATCCCTCTTGCATCTGCTAATCTGCGTGGAATTATCGCCATTGACGGCTCCTGGAAACAGGCAAAAACTCTATGGTGGAGAAATCCATGGTTTCTGAAACTCAACCGTATCTCACTGAATCCGGAACATGAATCGCTGCGTAATCAGACAAAAAAAGAGGGGCTTTCTACTATTGAATCAGTTGCGCTTGCACTGAAACATCTCGGTGAAAAAGAGGAGCTTACCGACCTGATGGTAAAGAAGTATGAGGAACTTATTTTAAAATAAGCAGCAATTTTTATATAAATTCCTCTGTTCGCGGGCCATTTCTTGATCCCTCTTATCGGAATTTTGGTTGTTCCCTTGAATGGCTCGAAATCCGCAGTTCGTTATGAAAGCGGCGTGCACTCACCAATCAAAGAAGAATCCCCAGAAGATAGACATTAGTCAAGAAATTGCACAAACGCAAACAGAGGTTATTAAAAATGTTCTCTGCCTATTTTTCGTTAATATAATTAAACTTTAATCAAAATGAGAGAAATTACTGTATTGTTCTCCATGCATTAAATTTGTCTGTTACGTTTTTACTCTATTGCCGTTTCTGCTGTGTAATATGTTATTTTAGTATATCTTTCTATTACAGGAGTTTCAATGAGCTCATTTATTGTTGAAGGTAAGCACAAATTACAGGGAAGCATTCAGGTAGCCGGCAATAAAAACGAAGCATTGCCACTTCTGGCCGCCTCACTTATCAGTTCATCACAGGTGACATTTCACAATGTACCTGACATTGCAGATGTCCGAAACATGCTAAAAATTGCATCCGTACTCGGAGCGCGTGTTTCATCAATAGTTGACGGAACAGTAACAATAGATCCCTCAGAGATCACCTGTTCAACCCTGCCTCTTGAACTGTCAAGCGCCATACGTGCATCCATACTTTTTGCGTCATCACTGCTTGTCCGAACCGGCAGCGCGATAATTCGCCAGCCCGGCGGCGACATGATCGGCCATCGCAGACTTGATACACATTTTATAGTATTTCAGGCGCTTGGAGCAAAATTCCAGATTGAACGTAAAGTTTCATCCGAGATCACCCAGGAGATCAATTTTATTCTTGAGGCACCAAAGGGGCTTGACGGGGCGAATATCTACCTTGACGAAGCCTCTGTTACAGCAACTGAAAACGCTGTAATTGCAGCAGCAGGTGCAAAAGGAATTACAGTAATTGCAAATGCCGCTTCAGAACCCCACGTTCAGGGACTGTGCCGTTTTATTGAAAAACTCGGTGTAAAAATTGACGGCATAGGATCAAATGTTCTTACGGTTCACGGATGTTCTAAACCGGGGATGAATCCTGTGGAGCATACTGTCGGATGCGACTACATTGAAGCCGGCTCATTTATCGGCCTCGCCGCAGCAACGCAATCGGATATCACTGTGACAGGCGTTGACACATCAATAATGCGGATGGTTCTTTTTCAGTTTGAGCGGATCGGCGTTGCTGTGGATGTAAACGAAAAAAATCATTCCCTTCATATTTCCGGCCGTCAGACACTTAAAATCCGTAAAGATCTCGGAGGAGCTATCCCGCGCATTGACGACAGCCCGTGGCCGGGGTTTCCAAGTGACCTTATGTCAATACTACTTGTAACAGCAACACAATCGGAAGGAACCTGCCTGATTCACGAAAAGATGTTCGAATCGCGGCTTTTCTTTACAGATAAACTTTGCGGAATGGGAGCTCAGATCGTTCTCTGCGACCCGCACCGCGCGGTTATTGTCGGCCCGTCACCGCTTTACGCCGCTACTATGAGCTCACCGGACATACGCGCAGGCTATGCGCTTCTTATCGCGGCCCTTGCGGCAGAGGGCAAGAGCACAATCAACAACATCGAGCAGATTGACAGAGGGTACGAAAAAATTGATGAGCGCCTTATTGCTCTCGGAGCATCAATTTCGCGTGTCAATGAACGCAGAAAAGGATGATCTGTTTATAGTCAGTGACAAATCCCTCAAGGGTTTATTCTTTCCGAGCTGATTATTCTGAAACTGCTATTGCTTCTGAGCTTCTGTTTCAGAATAATCCGTCGAGTCGCAGAACTCATTAAAATATTTACACCCTATACACTCTTCATTCACATATTGAAACAATATTCCCTCGACCATGCCCTCTACTATCCAGCATGGGTCTTTACTATTTGTAATTTTCTTATAGCAGTCGTCGCAGTGTGATGCATTCTTGGAATTTTTTCCCTTCCAGTAAACCCAGCATGGGATTCTTGTCTTAACCACCCTTGGCGGCGGAGGTGCAGGTTTACTCGCTGCTTCAATGGCCTCGCTCTCTTTTTTCTTCATATCCTGGAAAAATTTTACAGCAGCGTCCTGATCAGCCGCAAACCGAAGTATACGGTCAAGCTTTGTACCTGTAATTATTCTATGTACTGTCTGCTGCGCGCCAACAAGAAGCAGTACACCCTTATTTGCTTCAGCTTCCTTATGAATTTTTATCAGTTCACCAAGTCCGCATGAGTAGATATTGGTTACATTCGATATATCCATAAGGACTTTATATTTACCGTTCTTTTTCAGACCTGACCATACCTGATCCAGAGCACGTGTTTTATCATTATTGATGGAACCCTCACACGTTACAACAGCAACATCACTGCTCAAACTTGAAGTGATTCCGGTATTCTGATGTATCTTCTGATAATACTGGCACTTCCGGCATTTCTGAAGCTGTTCCCGGTTTTCATCCTGATACACACCTTTTATTACCCAGCACTTTATATTTTCCATCTCAGACGGGGTATCTTTGTAGGTTTTCCAAACCATACAGGAGTTCCTGTCCTGTTCACTGCATCTGGTTATTTCAAAACACTTCACTGTTTATATCCTTTTTCTAAGATGGTGCAATCACCCTTAATATTTACATAACTTTAATTATTTCATTGAATTGCGCAGGCTGTCATCTGACTTATTCATTTAAAATGCATTCTTACCTATCTGCTATGCAAATAACTCCTGCTTAATTATAACAAAAGAGGCATAAACTTTGATATAATTTATGTCAATTAACCGTTTTTTTCAATAATGTCCTATAATATTATCACTTCAAAGTTATTCCGATTTTTTTTGAGTCTGTCATCTGTTCCCCGTTATCAGCACTAGTGACCTTGACAACCATTAGATATGTCCCGGCCGCCACGCGCCTTTTATTTTCATTCGCACAATTCCATATAAAACCATATTCCAGAGAATTTCCAACCTGTCTCAGAGAAATACCTTTTACAACAATATTCCCAACTGCATCATAAATTATCACCTGTCCAAAGAAGCCGCTACTGTTCTTTTTCAGATTTTTCTTTGCAGTTACAGTAATAATCATTCCTTCATCATAATTACCGATTAAATCCTTATATGTATTCCTGATACTCTGTGGAAAATCGGCGATTTTTATTTTGTCAATATTATAAGGGTTGGGATATACGGCTGTAACAATATTATTGCTGCCCATAAACTCTACTGCCGTTTTTCTTGACAAATCTTTTGACGGAGCAGCATTTCCACTTATATCAGTTCCATTGTCAACAAACTGCATAAGATCCCCCAACGTGATTCCATACTTATTAACAATAGACATGTCGGCAGCTATCCTGACAGTGTCAATATAATCTCTGTCTGATCTGATCGACCAGATGGAATTTATCAGAATTGCCGTCTCTTTCATATTATTATCACAGCAGTAGTAGACAAATGATTTTTCAGGCAATAAATTGACAAGAGATTCTCTTTTCACCGGCTCACTCAGTACAAGGAGCAATGTATCCCCGAGCGCTGGATTATCATTATAAAAGTAAAGTGCTCTCTGAAGCACAGGGCCTGCTCCATCAATAGTGACTTCATTGACACTTACATTGTATATGTCTGATTTGTCATTTATATAAAGAGGTATCGTTCCTTTAACGTCACATATCAACGCTGTCTGAAGAGCTCCGGACGTATCCTCATTTACTTTAATATTAATTATACTGTCTGATATACCGTTTTGTGCAGCAATTCCTGTTATGACAAAATTTTTGTTATCATATGATACCGCAATATTTACAAACGGACTCTGCATTGACGCAATTATGACAATACTGTCAAAATGAACCTCTATCATGTCAATGAACCCGTTTCCATCCGTGTCACGTGTATAGGCCCTGTCCACAAAATTATTATCTGCAACACTGATACCGAGGCTGTCGGATAAAAGCCCCGGGCTATTTACATAAACAGCTGTATTCCCGCCATCGATTTTAACTATTACCCCTTTTGCAATATTACTGTTATCTGATGATACGTTTACAACTTTTAAATTACCTGAAACCCATTCCACTGTGCCATAGGCGGGTTTTACGTAGTTTCCGAACCGGTCCCTGACAATAGCAAACACAGATGTATCATGATCTGCTTTTGTAAATGTCATAAATATTTGAGGAGCATCACTGTTCAGTTCCTGGGCTTTTATATCCGGACTGTTTCTGATGTCAAGATGGTGCGGATCACCCGGCATAACATATACTTTTGCGGAAGTACTGACTGATGCACCAGTCTCGGGGTCATAAAAATCTGCCTGTACTGTCACAGTCCTCCACGCACGTGCCGCAGTAAGGGCAGTGCTGCCTCCTGATGCAAACGTCAACGTATCACCTGTGACGCCATCAAGAATTATCCACTTGACAAGTCCAGATTTCTCATCCATTTTTTCATTATACTGATCAAATAACTCAGCAGTGATATTTACATTTTCCCCTGCCCTGAGTGTATCGCTGTCAACTCTAAGAAACATTTTTGATGCGACACTTAAAGTATGTGTCAACGAAGCGAACATTATTGCATCATAGGTGATCTGCTCGACAGCAATCGAATCCCTTAGAAATTGGGGTTGAAATGAGAGCGCTACGGCCCTGCGGATCAGTTTTTTCTTAATTGTATCCTGTATAGCAACAAGAACATTCAATTCATCGGGCCCGTTTAAAAGTGCTCCGTCATCATATCCCTGCTGATATGCAAGCATTGTTATCCATTGCGGATATAAAACATTGTACTTATCGGCATCTGCCTGGCAGCGTCCCTCTCCAACCGGAAAAAATGTTAATACATTTCCTTTTAATATTGAATCTGCTGCATTGGAAATTATTCCGTTCAATCCCGGATATTGCAGAATGGTTCCACTTGTGTAAATTTTCAGCTTTTCATCATTATTCCTGAGCAATCCAAGCCATAATGAGTCAACACCCATTGCATCCCCAAGCGGGGCAGGGGCGTTATCAATACTGTCAAATCCAAAAGCTGTTGTCCCCAGACTCGCAGCATCATCACCTATTGACACAATTCCAATCTTGTTCTGCACAGCATTGCTAAAAATTGTATCCAGTTCCTTCTCGTTCCACCCGTAAGACCACCCTGCATTTACATGTACTATAGCGTGCGGCAACAGACTGTCTCCCCAAAGAGAGACAATATCATTCCAGGTAGTTTTATCAGACTGTGAATTCTTAATTGACTTTACATTTCGAACAATTGAAGTGTCTATTGACTTAAGGGCAAACGCAAGAGTTTTCTCTCCGACCGGGCTTGTTTCATCTCCACAGGAACCAGTTGCATCATTCCAGATAAAGGCGATCCGGACACTGTCCTCATATGAAGAATTTACACGATACAAAGCAGCGGCACCTGAGAGCTGAATCAAAAATATCAGCCAGATTGATACTGACTGAATTTTGTTTATTGAATAATTGCCCATAATCTCCCCCCGATTACACTTTTACCCCGATATTTTTCCTATTTTATCTGCTGCAGCTAAAATAAACCAATCTGAGTATCATTGCATTAGAATTCGACTGATTCCATGACATTACTGTATTCATGAGTATTCACTGCATTATCCTGCAGTATGATCTGCAGAAACAGTTGAACTCCGCAGTTGAATCGTGGTGCTCTGCGGAATTCAGATTTAAATCAGGAGCATTCTGCAGGTACTTCACCGTACATTTGTTTTGTAAACCAGATCACTGTAACTCATGTTTTTATGTACAGTTTCTATAATAAACGAATTCGAAGCTATCCCGGAAAACGAAACCTTTGCGGTCCTGCCCTTTTCCACCTGAGCTGTTCTGAGCAGCCTTCCATCGAGCGTAAAGATATTTATGCGCACATTGTCAATAGCAGTTATAAGCAGTCCATCACCTTTGTGCGTGAACAGGCAGTAACGGTCTGTCGCAGATTTCAGTGATCCGAATTTTACAGATTCAATACCGGCACCCTTGAAAAGAGAATTATCCCATCCTGACACGTTATACTTCGGTTCAGTAAACTCAGGCTTATTCCACACCGATGGTTTAAACTTTGAGCCATCCTGATCTTCGCCCCACACAAGCAGTCCATCTTCATACGCCGGAATCTTTGCATGCCAGGCAGTATCGGACATGGTTGTCAACCCTTCAAATGAAGGGTCATTTGTTGGATCCCACACAGTCTGAGGAGCAGTTTCAGGAAGACCGATCCGGAACTGAACTTCGCGCCTGTATGCAGACTGACCTCCGGGATATATTTTTTCGCCGTCAAAACTTATTTCCGTATAGTAAACATCATCACCGGCTTCAGACTTGATCAGTTCCGATACGTTCAGAGGAGCCCCGCACAGGTTGCAATCTCTGTACTGCGCACTGACATCATCAAGTGTCAACCCGGCAGCAAATACTTCCGACAAATTGACATAATACCGGATTTTCAGATTTCTGGAATATCTTGCAGGCCAGGTTGTCTTATTCTGAACTGTCGCAGATATTTCAGTGAAACGGTCCCCCGGTGTATTTACTTTTGCCACCACCACATACTCTGTATCCCGCACAGCCGGGGAAGGAAAGTCTGCAAGTGGTGTACCACTGTTATCTTTTACAAGACGGGCAAGTACAGAACTGAAGCCGGCATTATAGTCAGTTGCAACCTCATTCTTAACTGCGTCAAGCCTATCATCTGTAAAAGAACCGTCCTGGCCCGGACCGCCTACAAGCGCTCCATACAATACATGCCGCGACACAACCGGTGTTCTTCCATTATCGTCAAGATACGGGCCGTGCATGCTGCGGTGATGCGGTCTGGAGGGAGGATTCGTGCCAAATCCGCAGACATAGCTGCGTTTGATTTCATTATCGCCAAGCGCAAAATCTATCTGGCTTTTTGCCCAGTTGTAATATAGCTCTTTTTTCTTTGACGGAACATCGCGGCAGTCGCTGTACACAAGTGCTCCAAGCGCAGTATTTGCCGCGTAACGGATCGGTCCCCACTGCCGAACCCATGCAAGACCTCCGGGGGTGTATGCAATCCCAAGGTCACCGCTCCAAGTGCTCCCGCCTGATTTACGTACAGAATATCCGTATGTCCACCAGTCAAGCCAGCGCTGCGCATCGGCGTGATATTTTTCTTTATTTGTAATTTTAGCCAGAAGTACATAGCAGCCATACGTTTTATCATCCCAGGAAAGCGCTTCCTTGAATTTCGGTGTTGTACTCTGCGGTTCTTTTGGTAAATATGCATATCCGGCTTCAGCTTTTTCAAGATACGCGGCCTCTTTTGTCGCAATGTAAAGCCAGATGGCAGCCCAGACAAGCTCATCCTCATAGCCGCTCCACGATTTATAAAAATCAGTTACATCAGTAATTGCTTCGTGATACAGGCCCTTTTTTGTTTCTGCAAAATTAAACAGCTCCCGTGCATGTTTTAAACAGAGATCCGCATACGCTGCATCTGTTGCACGGAAAAGCATAGAAGATGACGCAAGTGCTGCGGCAGCCTCAGCCGCAAGTTCACTGCCCGGATTCTCAGCATCAATTTTGTATGACGGCCTCTCATTTGGGAAAACTTCTGGTGCACCCCACCATTTATGATCTATCATCCCTATGCCGATCTGGCCATAGAACTCATCCGGTGCAGTGTGACATTTGATAAAATAATCAGTCGCCCATTTTATATTGCTCAGAAACCATCCCCATTGACCGATTTTCTGATATCCTGCACCATACTCAAGACCTCCCCAGGCAAGAAGAGTCACTGATGATGCCATTGGGAAATTAAACTTCATATTATCTCCGGCATCATACCAACCGCCGCTCAAATCCTGCCCGACGTCACTGCCATCATCGACCGCGGATGACCCGCGCCACTCAACGCGGTTGTTATCAGCCATTTTCCCGCTTCGCTGAACCTCATAAAACCACATAGATTTCTGAAGAACTTCCGCATAGTTGTAGTCTGCGGCATCTGACTTATTAATATTTGCAGTTGTCAAAAGAAAAAAAACGGATACTGCTGATATACTTGAATTACTAATATAACGTATCTTGTTCATATAATCCCTGTTGCTGTTCATGATACAATAATCTCTTCTGTTTTAGTAGGAATCGAAGCACTTCAGGTTCAATTGTCAAACAGGAAAGGCCTTTACATTTGCAAAAGCGGCTGCACATCGAGCCGGGAAACTGCTGTGGATTAAGCTTTCAGTAACACTTTATAGATGCTTGAACCATTGGAGGCTTTGAAATTGATCTTTTATAATTTTATGCACTCTTTTTTTTGGTATAAATGATGGCACAATACATTTTTCTCTCTTACTTTAACATACGATCTTTCTGGACTATGAATAAACCATACCGTATTAAAATAAGCGCAAAAGCCGGAGACGGCATTATAGGGATAAGTGATCTTTTTTTCAGGGCCGCTATTACATCAGGCTATCACTCGTCACTTTATAAAAGCATTCCTTCTTCAATAAGATCCGGTAAAACAACTGCAACTGTTTCAATATCCGCTGATATGATTTCCAGTCAGGTCGGAAATACTGACTGCCTTGTGCTTTTTGATACTTCAGATTTACATTTTGACAATGATATATCTTTACAGTCAGACTTCAGATGTATTATATGCAGCCCTTCCCTGACAGCACTGCCGGCTCATCTTTTCAAGTGGCGCGATTCAATTCTTTTTATTCCTGTCCACATTCTTAAACCTGTTTCACCTGCTTATTTTCTGCTTGGAACAATTTCATTTCTTTTTCATGTCAATTTAAAATCAGTACTCGAACTGATAAACATTAAATACTCATCGGGAAACGATCTGCTTAACTCCATAATATTAGATGTCAACGATGGATATATGTGGGCCTCGGAAACACTCGAGCCTTACGTTCCACGCATTCAGTCAGTATCAGATCAAACTCTCGAATGCATTGATGGAAATCAGGCAATATGCAGGGGAGCCATTGACGCCGGGTGCCGTTTTTTTTCATCATACCCGATTTCTCCCGCAACGTCAATTGGCGATTTTCTTTCCAGATCGCTTCCTGAATATAACGGCATTGTTTATCAGGCTGAAGATGAAATAGCCGCAATCGGAGCAGTATGCGGAGCATCATTCTCAGGAGTCAAATCAATGACTGCCTCATCGGGCCCGGGCTTCTCTCTGATGCAGGAATTCATCAGTTATTTATCAACCGCTGAAATTCCAGCTGTAATTACAGATGTTATGCGCTCAGGGCCATCAAGTGGAATTCCCACACATCATGGACAGGAAGACCTTCTGCCGGCTGTATTTGGCGGACATGGGGAAGAAGAGCGCATTGTCCTTGCACCGTCATCAATTGTAAACTGCTATCATACTACAATTACCGCATTCAACTGCGCAGAACAATATGCGTGCCCGGTAATTCTTCTGAGCTCTGCAGCGTTTGCATTCTCAAGTGAATCCATTGAAGCCTGTCTATTGACACCACGCGAGCCAGTCATTGTCAGAAAAACTGTTTCTGAAAACGTCAATACAACCTTCGAGCGCTATTCCAGCGGCAATTCTGTTTTTCCCGTACTTCCGGCTCCCGGCATTTCAGATTGTTCTTATATTGTCACAGGCCTTGAACATGACAGTCACTCTTTACCATCTGAATCACCTGAGAATCACCTTCTACAGGTAACAAGACGAATTGAGAAATGCGCATCAATTGAAAAAGATTATTCACATCTTATAGAATGGGACCTTGAGCAGACGTCTATTTACACATCAGATTTCTCAATTGCTGCCTGGGGAGCTGACATACCCGCTGTAAGAACTGCTGTTGCATCAATGCGCAAAAAAGGGTACTGTATAGCAGCGCTTTATCCTCAGCTTATTTTTCCTGTCTGCTCAATGGCATTTCAGAAGCTTCTTGATTACAGTTATCTGCTTATAATACCAGAATCCAACTGCACGGGTCAATATTCACAGCTGATAAAAATGAATCTGGGCTTATCACCGGTCTCTTTAACTGTTTCCAATGGCGAACCGATAAACCCTGATTTACTTGAGATAGAACTTGAATCCCTTGTTCAGAAGAGATTTATCAATGACTGAACCGCAGGACTTTCTAAACGGTAATTCCTCAAGCTGGTGTAAAGGGTGCTTATTCAACAGCACTCTATCCTCTCTTGTCAGGACACTTGCAGATTGTAATGTAAGTCCATCAGGCGTGAATATTATTTCAGGAATCGGATGCTCATCCAGGCTTCCATTTTTCATGAATTCATACGGCATGCATACACTTCACGGAAGGGCAATACCTGTTGCCTGCGGCGCACGGCTGGCACGGCCTGACATTCCGGTTATTGTAACTGCAGGCGATGGCGACCTGTTCTCGATCGGACTCACTCATTTTGTTCACGCAGCGAACAAAAATATCAATATTACAGTTCTCTGCATGGATAACCGCATGTTTGCAATGACCAAGAATCAATCATCACCGACATCAGAGTGCGGACACATGGGATCAATGACACCCGGCGGCAAGTATGAAAATGCATTAAATGTTATTGAACTGGCGATAGTGTCAGGAGCGACATTTGTTGCGCAGACAAGAGCGGCAGATGAAAATCACATGACTGATATGTTTACAGCTGCATTTCTGCACAGAGGTTTTTCATTTGTTCACATATTTTCCCCATGTCTTACATTTGGTAAATTGTCTTATGAGAGGGATTGCTCAAAGCAGATAATAGATATTAACAAAGCAGCAGATCGTGATCTATCAGACCGCAGAAGTGCCCTTGAATATGCTTCAACTTCGTTTAACAATGAATCAGAGGAGATTACTGTCGGCATTTTCCTGAAACGTTCTCTGCCGGTCTTTGAATATAGATAAGAGCAGATTACACCGATTTGCATTTAGACTAGAAATACATAAATCTGTTTTAATTATTCACTTAATAAGTGAACCTATTTGTAAACGCATCAATCCTCGCCCCCTAAATCGCAGGGGGACTTTAAGAATTTTCCTGAAGTCTGCGGGGGATTTAGGGGGCGAGATACAAAATTTACAATTTCATTTGCGTTTTTTAGGATAAGTCAAGCCTGAACTTATTTCATCTTCTTTACTATTACAGATTCAATAACATCAACAACTTTTTCAACACCATGTGACATATCGGCTTTATTCATTGCGTCAATCATCTTCTGACGATTGTTAAACACAACACTCAGTGCACTGATAAGTGATTCTTCAGATAATTCATCCTGATGCAGCACACAGCTGAACCCCGACTGTTCAAACGATTCTGCATTAAGGATCTGGTCACCTCTGCTTGCACTTGACGCAAGAGGAATAAGCAGAGCAGGTTTTTTAAGCGCGAGCAGTTCAAACAGGGTTGTTGCTCCTGATCTGGAAATTACTGCATCAGCCATTGCGAAAAGATGTGGCAATTCATCATTTACATATTCAAACTGCCGGTAATTCTTCTGAGTTTCACCAAGGTTGCCTTTTCCGCAAATATGGCAGACATTGTATTCGTCAAGTAATATCGGAAGTGATTCGCGGACAACTGCATTAACAATCTGCGACCCCAGGGACCCGCCGATAATAAGGATTACCGGTTTCTCATTATCAAATCCGCATATTTTTTTTCCTTCAGCACTGTTACCGTCAAACAACTGCTTTCTTATTGGAATTCCTGTCTGAATACCTTTGTCATTGGAAAAACTTTTCGCTGTTTCAGGAAAGCTGTAACAAACTTTTTTTACAAACGGTAATGCAAGACGATTTGCAAGTCCTGGTGTCATATCGGATTCATGTATAACAACAGGAATTCCAAAGAGCCGTGCAGCCCAGACTACCGGGCACGATACAAACCCACCTTTACTAAATACGACATCGGGCTTTATTCTTATCATTAGAAGTATTGATTGCAGAAAACCTGCACATATTCTGAAAATGTCAGTGACATTTTTTAAATCAATGTATCGTCTTAATTTTCCGGCACTTATTTTATGAAAAGGAATATTCTCCCGACTGATCAGTTCATTTTCTATCCCTTTGGCAGTACCGATATATTCTATTGTAAATCCATGCTCTTTAAGTGTTGAAATAAGCGCGATATTCGGAGTAACATGCCCTGCTGTTCCGCCGCCTGTAAGTACTATTTTTTTCAATTAACTCCCTAAATGAGAATGCTTGTTTATATTTAAAACACTCGAATTTGATGTTTTGTAAATCATATCTAATTTAAAGAAAATCAATAAATAAATCTGTTTTCATGATTCACTTAATAAGTGAGCCCATTTGTAAACGCATCAATCCTCGCCCCCTAAATCCCCCGCAGGGGGACTTGTAAGATTCTAATTTCATGAAGTCCCCCTGCGGGGATTTAGGGGGCGAGATACAAAACTTACAATTTCATTTGCGTTTTTTAGATTAAAATCAACAGACACTTCAGAATTTACAATACATAATCTGCAGATCATTAATCATGTCTGAAAGTCATACTCTGCACATCAACACCTTTTATTGCTTTAAGTGCTTTTACAAAAGCATCAATCTTACCATTATCACCAAGCAATTCAATTAATACAAGACCATTTGCTGAACATTTGTCTTCAGATATTTCATGAAGCCCGAGTCGTGTTTTAATATAACATCCAAACTCTGTAAAAACAGCCTGCACTGATGGAACATTTTCAACTCTGTTTGTAATATGAACGCCAACAATGTAATGGTCATTACTTTTTGACATGTATACTCCTTTTATTATTAGTTGACAATAAACACAACTATAAAATAATGAAAAGCGGAAGGTTTATCAAACCTATTTCTCATCAGAGTAATTCATATTGTAAAGCCGCAGTACTGAATCAGCACTCTTGTTGTCGCCTTTTGCCTCAAGCGCTCTGTAGAGATTCGAAATAACATTTTCTCTTTCGCCCTTTGGCTGCGACACCATATTTGAAAGTGCCTGTCTAAAAAGAGAAATCGCTTCATTGTATTTCTTCTGCTGAAGATATATAACACCCACTCTGTTCTGAAGTTCAGAGATCCTTGGATGCCGTGGAAACTTTTCAAAATATTTTAAATAATATTGTACAGCGTTTTCAGGACTTGACTTAAACTCAAGCTCTGCAAGCCTCAGCCATGTCTCTCCTGCGAAAAATCCACCAGGATACATCGCCAGGTATGTAAGAAATACTTCACGTGCCTCAGCCTTATTAGTCTCATTATCGGCCCGTATTTTTGCAATCGAGAACAGAGCATCCTCTTTTCTCAGTGATGTAACCTCCGGACTTTCAAATATTTCCTGATAGAGTGATACTGCATCTCTCCAGTTGCCTTTCGATTCTTTCATCTGAGCCAGACTGTATAAACTGTCAATTTCTGAAATTGCCTTTAAATCATCTGTATTACCAAGAAGTGCCGATGCGATAGTCTCCGGAGAGACAGTTTCGTTTTTATCTGATGGAAAAGTCCTTGAATTGTTATTGAAAACTTTAATTTTTTCAGGTTCTGTAATTTGTATAGCTTTCAGATCCAGACTCAACACATTATCTTTCTCAAGTGTAATAACTGTATCTACAGCATAATACCCACTTTTTCCGACCCATATATGATGCACTCCATATGGTTGACGAATCGTCAAAGGCAATGTCCCAAAATATCTGCTGTCAATTCTTACATCTGCATCAGGAACAGAACTTCTGATTGTTATTGCTTTGTAATTTCGAAGCTCATCTACATTAGGCACAATATCAAGATCTTTACGTTGAAGGATCTGACCGCCATCCTGAATCTTATACTCATTTGTAAAAAGATCAAACGCAAGACTTTGACCGGCTTTAACAACTGTATCACCGAAATATTTCGAAACAACTTTCACTTCACCTTCAAGCACCCGCGTTGCCATTTTTCCATAGAGATCAGGTTCAACCCTGAAATATGTACCCTTGACAATAATCTGATAATCAGGAGTCCTGACTTTAAACGACTCATTTCTCTTATGCGGATTCACCAGGAACGCCACACGACCGCTTGCAATATCACTCTTTAAGGCAGTTTTAGAAAATCCGACTTTATACCAGGCATGTTTTTTTGTCAACTTCTCCACTTTAAGATCAGAGCCATTCTGCAGTTCAACCAACCCGTGTGAATTGACAATAGAAACTGACCCGCCTTCTGCAGCTCTGAAATTCTCATTGACAGCATTTTCATTCTTTGACAGGACCTCATCTGCTGCACTGCCCTGAAGCTGGTATACAAAAGTCGGTAATATTGTCCCTGCTGAATTTTTCACTAAATATCCGCCGGCAGCAATAAGCACAAGAAGCACAGCGATTGACAGATTCCGCACTGTTTTCATTGTAAAAATATATGAATCAAGAATATTCCAGAATGGCTGTTTGTCAAGAGACAACAGCTTTACATTTTCACTGCCGCTCTCCAGCCTGTCAAAAAGTTTCTCTTCAATCGATTCCCATCGTGAAAAAGGAATTATTTCCTCACTCTTTACAATATATTCCCATGACTCAAGATTGCCTTTTTCCCTGATTCTTCTATCAAGAGCTTCTTCTGCAATGTCAAGATAATCCTGTATCTGAATCTCGTCAAGCTTAGTTGTCTGAACCCATAATTCCTGTCCGGAAACATTATTGATCCGCTCAAATAACAAGTCCTCGATTGTTTCCCATTTTCCCGGCAGCGGCTCAACTTCAGGTGCCATAAGGCTCTGTTCCCACTCAGGAATTTTAGTACAATTATTTATACGTTCGTCAATTTTAGTTTCAAGACGATCCCACTGTGATACTGATAAATCATACTCTGCACTTATGCATTCATTGGTAGGAACATCATATTCATTATACTGGGCAATCTGAGAAAACAATTTACATTCAACTTTTTCAAGAGTATCAGAACTCGGCATCTCGTCAAGCTTAAGCACTTCAAGCTCCTCAAGACGATCTGCCTCTGATATGCGAAAAAAAAGCTTTGATTCAACAGTCTCATAATCGACTGTTGAATCATCAATATTTTTCCGCAACTCCCTGTCGAAAAAGGAGTAACTGTTTTCTCTTTTTTCCATTATTCTTTATCCAGATTATCCAGAATTTCTTTTATCTGTTTTCTTGCTGTAAAAAGCCGCGACTTAACAGTTCCTTCCGGTATTCCCATAATTCCTGCAATTTCAGCAAGATCCATCTCACCATAAATATTCAGTACCAATGGAATACGTAACTTATAATCAACATTTTCAAGTGCATGCTCTACAAGATCTTTTAATTCAAGCTGCTTTAACGTTCCAGGTTCAGAATTCGGGACAATATTTTCAACATCTTCAAGATTTACAGTATCTTTAGGATTAATTCGTTTTTCTGCTTTCTGATATCTCCATCGCCTTGTACAGACATGTATTACAACTCTGTGAAACCATGTTTTGAATGATGAATCACCATGAAATGTCTTAAGCGACAAATAGATCTGGAAAAAGACTTCCTGAAGCAGATCCTCATGATCACCCTGAGGTCCTGTAATTTTATATATCAGATTATAAGCATAGGAACGATACATATAGAATATTTCTTTAAATGCGCGCTGATTCCCAGACATGCATTCGTCAAGAAGCTCTTTTGTAGGTTCCAGTAGCGTCTTATTCATACATGAGTCCTCAATTATTTTTATCCCTTGATTTTCCTTTGGAAATTTTACCCTGTTACTGAATATAGTAGTAATCATAACTTGCGGGGTTCGTGTTGCATGCTCACTAACAATAAATAAATCACACATACTTTTCATACAACACTCAATGATACATTTTAAGGACTGCTCAGAGATCAGCTTTAACTTAAGCTTTCTTCTGAAAAAACTCAAAAATCCTTCTAATTATATCATCCGAGCAGACATTGTCAACTTCTGCGTGAAATGAACGAACCAGTCTATGCCTGAGAACAGGAAATGCGGCTTTCCTGACATCTTCAACATCTGCGGTAGGCCTGCCGTCAAGTAAAGCGTACGCTTTAGCGGCAAGAATCATATATTGTGATGCACGGGGTCCTGCTCCCCATGTCAGCAAATTCTTTATTTCCAGCGGGCATTCACTTTCTTCAGGTCGCGTTGCCCTGACAATACTGACTGCATATGTTACAACCGAATCAGCAACCGGCATTTTCCATACGAGTTCACGAAACTTCACCACATCATCAAGTGTCAATACAGGCTCTATTTTTTCATTATTTGACACTGTAGTTGCCTTTACAATCTGAATCTCCTCATCACGGGCAGGATATCCAATGTCAATTGAAAACATAAACCTGTCCTGCTGTGCCTCAGGCAGCGGGTAAGTCCCTTCCTGCTCTATTGGATTCTGAGTGGCCAGCACCCAGAACGGGTGGGGAAGATTGTAAGTGTGCCCCGATGATGTAATCTCCTGCTCCTGCATTGCCTGCAGTAAAGCAGACTGTGTCTTTGGCGGAGTACGGTTTATTTCATCTGCCAATACAATATTACTGAAGACAGGGCCCTTTACAAATCTAAACTCCCTGACTCCGCTTGCACGATCCTCATGAAGAATCTCTGAACCTGTAATATCAGAAGGCATCAGATCCGGAGTAAACTGAATACGATTGAATTCCAGACGCAGACAACGTGCAAGGCTCTGAATCAATTGCGTTTTCGCAAGACCAGGTACACCGACAAGAAGACAGTGTCCACCGGATAAAAAACATGCAAGCAGATCATCAATTACTTTTTCCTGCCCGATTATCTTCTTTTTCAGTTCCGACCTGATTCTGATAATTGACTTTTCAAAATACTCAATTGATTCCGCTTCATTGTCCATTTGTATGCTCCGCATGTTAATTTTCGTTCAGATTATAAATACATGTATTACAGTTTACCATACAACATATATCTTTACTTACGCATTAATCTGCTCTTTTGCTTTTCCAATGTCACTGAAATTTATTTTCATCGCAAAAAAGAAATAAACTCCCATTAAAGTTACGATTATATATCCTATAGCATGATACAAAACCGTTATTGCTGCAGCACTCTGTCCTGGAACACCAAGCAGGCTCAATCCTTTTTGTAATACAGCATGAAGTGTGCCCACATATCCCGGGGACAGCGGAATTGCCGCACCAAGTGCTGCAAATGCAACACCGAATATACTTTCAATCAGAGCAAACCCCTCTAACTTTACTCCTAATAACCAGATCATTCCTGCATAGCAAAGTACAATTAAATATGAAAATATAGCAATAATAATTACTTTTCGCCAATCAAACAGCCAGTCAATATTAGACAGAAGCTCAACTTCGAGTTTTTTCAGTTTTCCCTGAAACTTGACTGGTGCATATCTGATTATTTTTTCAGTTATCATTCTTGTAAACGATGGCTTTATTGAATAAAAGACAAAAGAAACAATTACTAAAGTAAAAACAGATAAACTGATGATTCCATAAATATAAAGTCCTTTTAATTGCGTAAGCAAAAAGATGGGTATAAATATAAATGACAGATATATGGTAGAATCTATTACCCGTTCAAGAACAAGCGCGCCTATACTTTCAGCTATTGTAAATTTATTCCGATGCCACAGAAGGACTGCTCTTACAGCTTCTCCAATTCTGGCCGGCATTATATTATTTACTGCGAATGAAATTACACAAATGGGAAAAAGCCCTTTTTTACTTACCGACTCCCTTGATGGAAGCATGTATTTCCATCTAATTGCTCTTAGCCAGAGGCTTAACGGACTTAAAACTGCAACCAGAGCGATGACCCACCACTCTGTCAATCTAATCTGATTGCCGACCTCAGATATGTCAACATCCTTGAAAAATATATACAATCCGCCTGCAGCGATTACAATCCCACCCGCGACCTGCAATACTGATGATAACTTCATAGATCCCCGTGATATTAAAAATCCTTTTCACTTTTCAGCAGCTCTGAAACAGATACTTTACTGTAAACTTTATATGATATACTAATAATACTTTTTATACTGACCAATTCAAAATTATTTTCTTATAGGATTATTGAGCCAAAACTCGAGTTTCTATCTCGGCATGTTTAATAATAATTTAGCAAAAAATCGGCTAATTTTTAAAGTGGCAGTGAAAGTTGGAATTCCAAAATTTTTGTACAGAAAGTTTTTCTGTGTATTTCGCATATACCATGCTTTTCAATAGCCTTGCGGTGAGCCTCTGTAGCATAACCTTTATTCTGATTAAAATCATACACGGGATATTTCATGTGGTATTCGTCCATCAATCTGTCGCGCGTAACTTTTGCTATTATTGATGCAGCGGCAATTGATGCACTCAACGCATCCCCGCCAACTATAGTTTTTTGTCTGGTTTTATCAATGCCGGGAATTTCCTGATTCCCGTCAACAAGCACCAGTTCCCATTTACAGTCAATTTTCTCAAGTGCCTTTTTCATTGAACTGAGTGAAGCCTGCAGTATGTTTATTTTGTCAACTTCTCCGTGCGTGCAGGATGCAACAGACCAAAAGAGAGCCTTTTCTTTTATTATTTCGAAAAGTTCTTCCCGCTTTGATGAAGACAACTTTTTTGAATCATTTATTCCATCAATATATCGGCTTGAATCAAGACATACTGCGGCAGACACAACCGGCCCGGCAAGCGGTCCTCTTCCAACTTCATCAACACCAACAATTATCTTACTATATTCTTTTTCAATTGTCTGATCAAACGCAAACAAATCTTTTGTTTTTTTCTTTACAGTCCGTTCAGACATTTCCGATTACTCTTCGTCCGTCAACACAAATTCTTCCTTCAGAAATCGCTTCAACTGCCTTCCAGAAATTATCATGCTCAACTTCCAATACTCTTTGGGCAAGAGTGTGAGGATCATCATTATCAAACACAGGCACAGTTACCTGTGAAATAATAGGGCCATGATCATATTCTTCATCAACAAAATGTATTGTGATACCGCTTATTTTTGCACCGTACGCTATAACAGCTTCATGCACCCTTGACCCATACATTCCTTTTCCGCCAAATGCCGGAAGCAACCCGGGATGAATATTGACAACACGGTTACGATACCTGTTAATAACCTCAATGGGCAGCTTCTTCATATAGCCTGCAAGAATTATCAGATCGATTCTGTCTGATTCCAGTATTGAAAGCAGTTTTTCTGTATATTGGATTTCTGTTTCAAAATGTGATGGTGCCAGATGGATTGATTTTATACCCTGCCTGTTTGCCTGTTCAAATGCACCGGCAGAACTGTTATTACTAATCAGAAGCACTAATTCCGCATGAAGTTCGCCGGAATTTCTTTTATCAATAAGCGCCTGAAAATTACTTCCGCCGCCTGATGCAAAAATCGCACAACGCATTGACATATTAACAATTCCTCTGTTTTACAGTTGCGATTCGGCCGGTCTTTCTATCTTTGCCACTTCACCACTAAAATTAATTGTATACTTTATACCGGCCCATGTAATTGTATTTGTCAAAAACGTTCTGAAGTAGCTCAGCACATGTGTAAATCTCATCATGGGAAACAAGGCAATAAACTTAGGCATTCTATGCATTTTTCCCAAAAACGGATAAAGCATGACAGTCAGTATTTCTCCGATGTAAAAAATAAGGGCGGCTCCTCCGCCGGCGCTATAAAACGAATGGTTTTCAGAAATTGACATAAGCATAGCAAAAGGAAGTGCAAAAAGAAGTAATGTCGCTGCAGAAGCAATAGGAAACACCAGGAATAACCAGATCATTTTAAAATGAGCTTTAAGATACATAATCTGTCTTTCGAACCAGTTCACGGTACTTTTTACTGTCGGCAACAGATCATCAGTGTGCGTAATGCAATGAGGAACAAGTACAGCTTTTTTTCTGTTCTTATTAATTATCTGTGATAAACTCATATCATCCACACCGGCTTTTGCCCAATTATCAGCAACATTAAGATCTTCGAAATCTTTTCTGCGTATTGACATTGACCCGCCCCAGAGCCCTACTCCGCCAAAACAGCATGCACCGACAAATGCGACATACATAAAAACATTGACATATGAATGTGTCAATTCCCCGACAGTACCATTTTTAGCATGAAGCCACCTGAAACCGCTTGTAACGGCAACCTTAGGATTAGAAAGCGGCATTACAAGCTCTTTAAGCCATTTTTTATCCGGATGAATATCTGAATCAGCAAAAACATAAACATCTGGTTTAGCAGTAATTTTCAATGCCGCAAGTAAATTATAGTTTTTCTGGGCACAGTTTTTTGAAAGTCCGGCAAAAGCTATTTTTGCATTTTTATGAGAAGCGATAATTTCCTTTATTATTGGAACTGCAGTATCATTTTCACTCTCTGTTACATAAACCACTTCGTAATTGCTATATTCAAGCTCAAGAAAACCTGATAGATTTTTTCCAAGATCCCTTGGAATACCTTTACATGGAACAATAATTGAACATTTTGGCGTGTAATCCTTATTGTACTTTGAACGTAGTCTCTTATCATACCAATACTTCTGGTAAAATATCGTAAACAGTGTTGCTAAAATATCTCCTACAACTATAACTAATGCTGCAATGCAAAGAATATGAATAATCATTGTCGATCCAAAAAAATTCGAAACTGCCAAAAAAACCTCCTGAAAGAAAATGCTATAAAATAGAACCTAACTGCCCCATAAGGCAATAGACAATCCATTTTAATTTTTACCGTTTCATTTATCACATCAATATACTATTACAATTTATTTTTAGGGCTGCTTTTTAAAAATACTATAAACACATTGTTTAATATGTGTTTTTTGAAAACAAAGTGTATTAAAAATATCTATTTCGGTATTTAATTTTTCCCGCTTTTTACAAGATTTCTGCCACCTTTTTTTGCTCTGTACAGTGCTTTATCTGCCAGGCTGAGTGCATCCTGAATACTCTGACTGCTATCTGCACGTTCTGCTATTCCACAGGAGATCGTTACTGAAATCTTTTTATTCCCCGATTCTGTCACCATCATTTCAATATCTTCCCGTAATTTTTCCATGATTTTAACCACAGTTTTAGATGTTTTCCCAGGGAAAAATACAGACAATTCTTCACCGCCATACCTGCATGCAATTCCTTCCTCAGGAACAGCAGTCCTGTTTACAGCCTGAGCAACCGCAAACAGTACATCATCACCGGCCTTATGACCATATTTATCATTTACATTTTTAAAATAGTCAATATCAATCATTGCAACAGTAAATGGCAGACTCATATTAAGAGGCGCCTGTTCAGAAATGATTTTACCGCAGTAATCCCTATTGTAAATTTGCAGTAATGGATCAATCATGACTCTGTTTTCCATTCTGGAAAACCAGTGAAGCATTATTCCTGTCAATGTAACCAGTTCCATTGCCAATATCATTACAACCTGCATATTATCTGGCGACTGGGAACCTATACCCATAGTCCAGACAACAGCATTTACAACTGCAATACCGGTTAATAATCCGCCGATATGAAAATCTTTTTTTAAGAACTTTACACTAATCATAAAAACACATAGTGCACAGACCGGACCGATCCAGTAAGGGAAATCAAAAACACCTTTAAAATCGATGTATTTTACCCATGAAGTCGCATGATCCGAAAGAAATCCTATATCAATTAATATAATCTCAACTGTAAATAGGGCAAGAGTAATGCTGCGTGCAATCTGATACTTGACAAATGTCTTAACAGTTAAAACAATGATTAAATTTACAAATATCAGTAGAAGCACAGCCCCGAAAAAACCATCCGGAACTTGTACGGGTGCATTAAAAGAAGTTGCAGTCCATGGAAAAAACAGACTTAACCCTGTAAATCCGCCAAGATACCCAAGTAAAAAAACCTTTAAATTATGCACCCGTGAATAAGATAGATTTCCAGCTATTAAAACCAGTATTGAGCAGATTGTACCGGCACTATTAATGAATTTTGTTGACAAAAACAACTGCGAGTAATTGCTGTTCAGCCAGATTATCACTCCAATAAGAACAATAGCGAAAGAAAAAATGCGAATTCCCCACCTGTTCTTATTTATCATTTACAGATCCGTTCCATATTACAATTCTGTTAATTTTTCTGATTAAAAACTACATTGTCAAATTTATCTATGCAATATTTTATATCTAAAAAAAACGGGTTTGCATTAACAAATGCAAACCCATTTTTTTAGTAATAAAAATTTAAATTATGGTCTTTTCACACCAATCAGAAAATCAGTCTCAAGCCCCTGCAATTCTACTCCAACATCCCCTGTAGATCTGGGCTTATCTTTCAAGACCATTCTGTATGTTCCGGCACCAACAAGTCGACCTTTATTGTTGCGGCCATTCCATTCAATATTCATCTCTTTGTCAAAAACAATTTTATCTTGTGACCATACTTTATTTCCCATTGCATCATAAATTGCAACACCTGATATCTCAAACCCTACTCCGGAAATCACTTTCTCAGGTCTTAATGAGATATGAATCTTTTCCCCATTTGCAGGATTAAAAGGGTTTGGACCTTTTTGCAATTTGAGATTCATTTTGAAAGCATTGATTTTTACAACAACTTTCTTATTATTCTCGACACTCTGAGTGTTTCCATTCTTATCAGTAATTCTGTCAGGATTAATATTAACTGAATCTCCTTTAAGCAAGACTGGATACTTATCCGATCTTGTTATAGATTCAATGATATACCACTTTTCCTTTTCGCTTGTGGACTTATTTGCAATAAGTTCTTTAAGCATTACAACACAAGTTCCTGACGGAGTATAGAACAGATAAGAATCAGCATTGAAATCAGAATTAACCGGTTCTGAAAATTCAATTTTCAGGCTATCCGGTTTTGATGCATCAGTGCCTATATCCCCAGGAAAATATTCCGCTGAAACAATTACCGGACCAGCTTTATCAGCTGCTGAACTTACAGCCTTATCACCTGCAAATTCACTATTTGTCACAGTAACTTCAAGAGCTCCATTTGTAATATCTTTCACATTATTAAGATTTTTTTGGAACTTTCCATTAATATCAACACCAATTACATTTTTATTGTCAAGATAATTAATAACATCAGCTGCTCCAGAAACACTATCATCAAGACTAATATTGTTTATGGCCCACTTTGCACCAATTTTAACAGATTCTTTGACTATCTCTTTATTGAATATTATTCTCAGATAATCAACAACGCCATCGCCATTATTATCATAATAGAAAGACGAATCAATATCGGCTGGAATCTGTTTCATATTTATTGTAACAGGCCGGTTATCTTTATGAGCCTTATTTCCATTCTCATCAACAATTGTTCCGGAAGATAGAATCTTTAACTTATCACCATAAGCTGGAGATTTATTTCCATTGTTGGTTACAACAATTTTTACAGTATCACCACCGGTTACAACAGCGCTTGTGATAGTAATATTAATTGTTTCCGATACGCCGCCAGTTTCCTTTATTAACTGCAGTGTCGATCCTTCAATCGTACTGGCAGTAACAGTCTCTGTGAATGTAATCATCATTGTATCATCACCATTGGCAGCAAGACGTTCGAGAATTGTAGCTGATTTCAGAAGCGGTCCTACACTGTCAGCAATTGCAAATTCAGGATTCTGCGATGCAGCTTCAGGAGTTTCTGGATTCTTCCAATAGGCTTTACCAAGCTGATTGGAACCACTGTTTGTGGTAAGACTCGTGTCAAAACCTGAAACTTTAACAGTAATATGTTTTTTATTTGCTGGATCAATAGTCATCAGGGATTTGTCAGTAA
>Ga0209800_10001128_pt1 | contig 30538 bp, 19 predicted proteins | sample Higcelweek8metaG_FD_187174 | JGI IMG/M metagenome (GOLD analysis project Ga0209800, IMG submission 187174) | Freshwater pond sediment microbial communities from the University of Edinburgh, under environmental carbon perturbations - High... | ecosystem: Environmental > Aquatic > Freshwater >...
TTACCGCTTCCGCTGACCCCGGTAATAACTGTAAATTTATCACGCGGAATCGCAAGATCAATATTTTTAAGATTATGTTCACGTGCGCTGCGGATTTCAATTGATGATGAACACACAGGAATAGACTGTTTCTGGGGGGCTTTAACGGACATCTGCTTTTCAAATGATTTTTTATAATTTGCAAGTGCAGTGCCAGTATGGTTTTTTCTGCACTTGACAAGCTCTGAGGGTGTGCCGCAGAAGACAATTTCGCCGCCGTTTTCACCACCCTCCGGCCCGATATCGATTATCCAGTCTGAATTGTTAATTACATCAAGATTATGTTCAATTACAACTACAGAATGTCCCTCGTCAATAAGCACCCTGAATGCATCCATCAGCACTTTGATATCAGAGAAATGCAGCCCTGTCGTTGGCTCATCAAAAAGGAACAGTACGTTCTTACTCTTTGATGTCTTCCGTTCAGCAAGATGTCCTGCAAGCTTAAGCCGCTGCGCTTCGCCACCGCTCAGTGTTGGAAGCGGCTGACCCAGTTTCATATATGAAAGCCCTACGTCCCTGAGCGGTTCAAGAGATTTTTTCAGTGATGAGTTGTCAGAGAAAAAATCAACGGCCTGGGCAACTGTCATTTCAAGAACATCGCTTATTGACTTAGTGGTAATTTCAGGCATTGATTCCGACCTGATCTTTACTTCCAGTATTTCACTTCGAAACCTCAATCCATTGCATTCCGGGCAGCGCAGGTAGACATCGCTGAGAAACTGCATTTCCACCCGTTCAAATCCATTACCGCTGCATGACGGACAGCGGCCGTTGCCGCTATTGAAACTGAATGTTCCGGCTGTGTATCCGCGTTCCCGTGCAAGCAACTCATTTGCGAATATTTTTCTTATTATTTCAAATGCCCCTACATAGCTTGCCGGATTCGATCGTGTTGTTTTTCCGATAGGAGCCTGATCCACAAGCACTACATCCGAGATGTTTTCAAACCCCAGTATTTCTTTACATTTACCGGGTTCATCGCCACATGGCTTCCCCATTTTCTTTTGCAGACCATTGAAGCATACATCCTGAATCAGTGTTGACTTTCCGGAACCACTGACGCCTGTGATGCAGACAAGTTTACTTAGAGGTATATCGACATCGATGTTTTTCAGATTATGTTCTGATGCGCCGCGAATTCCGAGAATTTTTAATTTTTCTGATTCTGATGGTTTACTTTCACAACGAATCTGTTTTTTGCCGTTTAAATACTGAGCAGTAATGGATGTTTTTGATTTATATAGTTCATTTATATTTCCGTAAAAAACCACTTCTCCACCATGCTCACCGGGTCCGGGGCCCATATCAATTACATAATCGGCGGCGGCAATGAGTTCAGGGTCATGTTCAACGATTATAAGCGAATTGCCTGCGTCCCGCAGTCTGTGAAGTACATTTATCAGTTGTCCAATATCCCGTGAATGCAGCCCGATACTTGGTTCATCAAGGACAAACAGTGTATTTACAAGAGTAGTGCCGAGTGCAGTTGTCAGATTTATGCGCTGTACTTCACCGCCGCTTAATGTACGCGATTGTCTGTCAAGAGTAAGATATCCAAGCCCGACTTCTTCAAGATATTTAAGACGCACCCTTATCTGCTCAAGTACTATTTCCGCTGCCTCATCAAGAGGCGGAGGCAGTGAAAGATCCCTGAAAAATGACGATAGTTTACATATAGGCATATTCATTATTTCGTGAATATTCACACCGGAATCACTGCCTATTCTCCAGTTCATCGCATCATCTTTAAGCCGTGTTCCATGACATGCACCGCAGACATAATACCCGCGGTATCTTGAAAGCATGACGCGGATATGTAATTTATAGCTTTTAGATTCAAGCCATTTAAAGAATCTCTTTATTCCGTACCACGTTCCATCATCGTACTCTCCTGTACCGTCAATCACCCAGCGTTTGTGCTTCTCTGTCAATTTGTCCCATGGTGTTGTTACAGGAATGCCGTCTTTCTTTGCAAAGAGCATCAGTTCATCCTGACACTCTTTAAAACTTGGAGTCTGCCATGGTTTTACAGCTCCGGCGGCAAGGCTTTTTGTTTTGTCAGGTATGACAAGATCGTAATCTACGTCAATTATACGGCCGAAACCGCGGCATGTCTCACATGCGCCGATAGGCGAGTTGAAGGAAAACGTACCGGGAAGAGGTTCTTTGTAAAGAATATCGCAATCAGGACAGTGAAGACCCGATGAAAAACGGAATGTGTTTACAAACTTCTTTTCAGTAAATCTCAATTCATTAACAGATGCAAGTGTTTTATACTTTACATTATCGTACTTTGCGATATCAACCGCAGATTTATCAGCTGTGCACCGGTAGATTGTTATCTGACCCTTGCCGTGATGCAGGGCGGTTTCAAGGTCCTCTATAATTCTTTCCCGCGTTTTTTCTGTAACTGTGGTAATATCCTGAATCACCTCGAATGTTGTATCCGTTGTCTCAATAAAGCGCGAATACCCCTGAGTCTGCAGCAGTTTCTCAATTTCAGGTGCGGTATAATTTACAGGTACAGTTATTGTAAATGTAATGCAGATATCGCTTCCGCTGAGAGATTTGAGAATTTTCCTATAAATTGACTCAGGCGAATCTTTTGAAACTGTCTTTCCGCAAGATTTACATATCAGATAAGAAGCGCGCGCAAAGAGGAGCTTTATGTGATCATTCAGTTCAGTCATTGTTCCGACAGTGGATCGTGATGTTCTGACTGTATTGGTCTGATCAATTGCTATGGCAGGAAGCATCCCATCAATGCTGTCAACAGAAGGACGGTCCATTCTGTCAAGAAACTGTCTTGCATATGATGAAAAAGTTTCAACATAACGGCGCTGTCCTTCAGCATAGATTGTATCAAAGGCAAGCGAGGACTTCCCTGATCCTGAAACGCCTGTGATTACAATCATTTTATTAAGCGGAAGGTCAATTGACAGGTTTTTGAGATTGTTTTGTCTTGCACCTGTGATTCTTATGAAATTACATACCTGACTCTTTTGCATTTTTCTACTTAATTTTACTGAGTTATTTTACAATTCTTAAATTACCATCCCGACAAGGCAAAAAAACAAACCTTAACATATGCAGTGAGAGGTTGAGGTTAAGAATGAGGTTGAGTTATTGACACGATTTTTTCCTCATCCTCATTCTTATTATTCCTTAAAACTCCGCATTACCCGGAAAACGCGGAAACGGAATTACATCTCTTATATTCTGCATACCTGTTACAAGAAGAATCAGGCGTTCAAAACCAAGACCGAATCCCGCATGAGGTGTTGAGCCGTACTTTCTCAAGTCAAGATACCACCAGTAATCTTTTTCGTCAAGACCCATATTTTTAATTTTCTGAACAAGTACATCATGCCGCTCTTCACGTTCGCTTCCGCCGATAAGCTCTCCGATACGCGGAACAAGCACATCCATAGCGCGAACAGTCTTGTTGTCATCATTGAGACGCATATAGAAAGCTTTTATCTCTTTAGGGTAATTATACACAATTACCGGCTTTTTAAAAGTTTCTTCAGCCAGATAACGTTCATGTTCAGACTGTATATCGCTTCCCCATTTTACTTTGTAATCGAACTTGTCATTATTCTTTTCAAGAATCTTGATTGCATCTGTATAGCTGACCCTTTCAAAAGGAGACTCTGCAATATTTCTGACTCTGGTTAATACTTCATTGTCAACACGTTCGTTAAAGAATTCAAGGTCGGAATAGTTCTTTTCAAGTGCATATTTAGCTAAATATCTTACAAAATCCTCAGCCAGATCCATATCATCTGCAAGGTGTGCAAATGCAACCTCAGGCTCTATCATCCAGAATTCAGCAAGATGGCGTGGAGTATTTGAATTTTCAGCACGGAATGTCGGCCCGAATGTGTAGATTTTTCCCAAAGCCATTGCGTAAATTTCACCTTCAAGCTGTCCGCTTACTGTCAGACTTGCAGGTCTCTGGAAGAAATCCTTTGAATAATCAACTGAACCGGTCTCTGTTTTCGGAAGTTTATCCGGGTCAAGTGTACTGACGCGAAACATCTCACCCGCGCCCTCACAGTCACTTGCTGTAATAATGGGTGTATGAACATAACAGAACCCGCGTTCCTGAAAAAATGTATGCACAGCATAGCTAAGAGAGCTTCTGACACGTGCTACAGCACCGATTGAATTGGTTCTCGGACGTAAATGTGCAATTTCGCGGAGGAATTCAAATGAATGTTTCTTCTTCTGCAAAGGATAATCCGACGGAGCAAAACCTGACACTTCAATACTTGTCGCATGCAGTTCAAATTTCTGCCCCTGAGCCGGAGAATCTTTTAACTCACCGTCAATTGACACACTGCTGCCTGTTGTGATTTTCTGTACAACAGATTCGTAATCAGCAAGTGTATCAGGTGCAATAACCTGCAGGTTTCCGACAGATGACCCGTCGTTTACTTCAAGGAAACTGAATCCTTTTGCATCGCGGCGGGTCCTGACCCACCCGTCAATGTGAATAATATCACCGGCTTTGTCAAGCTTTAAAATCTCAGCAATTCTCAATGTACTCATATTTTATCCATTTTGTTAAGTTTCAATCACATTCTTCATTCACAGTCATAATCAATCAGCGTCACAGGATTATATTTTCCAATGACCTTCTTATACCCTAAGAACGGCAGTCCGATAATTGAAAATATTCCAGTGACCTGAGCGCCAGCGCTTTCGACCATTTTTGCGACCGCAGCAAGAGTGCCTCCGGTTGCGATAAGATCATCAATAATCAGATATCGTTTACCCGCAGTAATATCTGCCTCATGAATTTCAAGTGTAGCAGAACCGTATTCAAGATCATAGCTCTGGGAAATAGTCTTTCCCGGAAGCTTACCTTTCTTGCGCGCCAGTACAAGCGGAATACCTTTATTATATGCAAAGCAGGATCCTAGTAGAAATCCCCGGCTTTCAATAGCTATCACTCCGTCAATTTTATCATTTGCATACTGCGCGATCATTCTGTCGACAGTATATCGATAAGCATCCGGATTTGTAAATATACTTGTGATATCGTAAAAAAGAATTCCAGGTTTTGGAAAATCCTGTACCTTTCTTATAGCCTTATCAAGATCCATTTGTGCACTCCTTGCGTTTATATGGCAGCAGGTTAAAATTATTCAACTTTCAGCAGTCCTCGGGAGATATCATCAGACAGACCCAACCCTTATCCTGTTTGATTCAATGCCCGGACTTATGACACAGTTCAACTTTAAAATAAATTTTTGAACACAAGTAACCAATTATTATAGTGATAATAGTTTTGATTTAAGGCAGATTGTAGTTTTATGCAGTCAGCTTCTCACTGAATTCATAAAGTGAGGAGACCGGCTTAGGTATTTTGTGTATATCGAAAATTCTATTAAATTTTGTCGCGATGAAGTATGCGTTTTTAAGAATAATTTATCAGGATATCTGATATTAAAAAAACTGACATGTCTATAAATAGTAATTATTATATACATTTATGTCTAACATTATTTTCAATACATATGCATCAATAGTTTTCATAAGGTGATAAATTCCATGAAATTAAAAGTAACTTTCCTGACTTTTTTTATTGTTTTAATGAATATCAGCTGCTCAGTTCAGAATTATGCGATGAAAAAGATAACCGCTGGTCTTGCAGGTGGTGACGCAACAGTTTTTACTGCTGATGATGATCCGGAGATGATCGGCAATGCGCTGCCTTTTACAATAAAAATGTATGAGACCCTGCTTTCAAAGGATTCTACAAATCCCATGCTTTATCTGATAACCGGAAAACTTCTCTGTCTTTATAGTCAGGGATTTGTTCTGTTTCCATCAGATACATTGCCAGATTCCATGGCTATTCAGAAAAAGGCTGCTGGTAAAAGGGCTAAAAAACTTTTTCTACGAGGTCGCGACTATGTACTGAAAGGAATCGAAATAAAGCACCCCGGGTTTACATCTCTTCTTAATTCATCAAAACCGGAGTCTGCCATTCAAATGACAAATGCAGGAGACTCCAGTTTTCTGTATTGGGCAGGGATTTCATGGATGGGCGCAATTTCATCAGACCGTTCTGATCTTGGACTTGGAATGACAACAAAAAAGGCAATATTACTTCTGAAGCAATTATCATCAATCAATGAAAATTACAACTGTGGAGCGCTTGACGAATTTTTCTGCACCTTTTATTCATCAGCGCCAAAATCTTTTGGCGGTGACACTTCTCTTGCAAGAGTTCATTTCAATAGAGCAGTTCCGCTTGCAGACAATTCGCGCGTTTCTCTTTTTGTTGCAGGGGCTCTGTCACTTTCCCGGAAGAGTAAAAACAAAGATGAATTTGAATTGTTTCTGAACAATGCTCTGTCAATTGACATAAATGCATTTCCATCAATGAGGCTTCAGAATACGTTGTATAAAGAGCGGGCGAAATGGCTTTTAGATCATTCAGAAAGGTATTTTCCTGCACCTGCTGCACCTGAGGTGCAGGCAGCTGAGTAATTCTCTTTTATCACAAACAAATCAGGAAAGTACTTCACCGATAATGTCAAGCAGCTGCTGCTTGCGGTATGGTTTCTGTATAAACTTTTTTACACCATTATCCAGAGCACTCTGTGCAATACTGTTAAGAGTGTATCCTGATGACAATATAGCAACTACATCTTTATTAATTGATTTTAAAGCAACAAATGTTTCTTTACCGTCCATTACAGGCATTATCATATCAAGTAATACAAGTTTTACCTCCTTGACATGTTCCTTGTAAAATTCAACCGCATCCCTGCCATTTGAACAGGCATGAACATTATAACCTCCGGATCTTAGAACATCAGCAACCGTTTCCCTTATAGTGTCTTCATCATCAGCAACCAAAATCATCCTGCCGTCTGCATCCTGATGCTTTTTTATTTCAATATTTTGTTTTTCTTCTTTTAAACAATCGGCAGATACAAGGGGCAGGTATAAAGTCATTGTTGTACCAAGCCCAGACTCTGAATAGACTCTTATCGTACCATGGTGACTCTTGACAGTTCCATATACTGCGGCAAGCCCCATGCCTGTTCCTTTGCCTATTTCTTTTGTTGTAAAGAATGGTTCAAAAAGATGTTCCTGTACAGTCCTGGACATTCCAGTACCTGTATCAGTGACAGATAAACTTAAATATCTGCCGGGACTGATATCCAGATCCATCTTATCAGTTGCATCTCTGTCAATATATTGCACATCTGTTATTATACTGAGCTCACCACCGTCTGGCATCGCGTCTCTGGCATTGATAGCAAGATTAAGTATCGCATTTTGTATCTGTGATGAATCTCCGGAAATGTTTGCAGGATCTGCTTTTAATGAAAATGTAATCTTTATTTTTTTATCCAGTGAGTGGCTCAGTAATGATACGACCTCCTCGACGATTGCATTTACATTTATTACAGTTTCTGTCAACTTACCTTTTCTTGCGAATGCAAGCAATTTACGTGTCAGATCAGCTGATCTGTTGACAGCTGTAATCATTTTCAAAACATATCCGGTTAATTCATTCCCATTCAGTTTATCAAGCAAAAGATCACAATAACCAGCAATTCCTGCGAGCTGATTATTAAAATCATGTGCAATACCGCCTGCAAGCTGACCTATTGACAATAATTTTTCTGTCTGTTTCTGCATCTCATGTAATTTGTCTTCTTCTGTTATGTCAACATAAAAAGCGACAGTAAGTTTTTCTTCTGTAATGATAATTGGTGATGTATGAACCCGGCATTTAAAAATCATACCATTCTTTTTTAGACAATCATGCGTATTTAAAAGAATTTCATTATCTGCAGAACTGTCTGTTTTACTTAAAACAGTCTCAATGTTCTTAAATTCACCTTTTGGAAAAAGTATATCTACTGACATATTCGTCAGTTCATCTTTTGTATAGTCAAACATCTGACAGAATGTATTATTGACATAATAAATCCTGTTTGTACTTTGTCTGACAATAAGAATACCGAAAGGTGATGTCTCAGATAATATTCTATAACGTTCTTCACTCTCTGCAAGGGCTTTTTTCACCTGCTGTTGTTCGAACAGACTTCTCTTTAACTTTTTATTGATTCTTTTAATTGTTATAAACCATACAACAAAAAAGAGTATTGTGGATAATATTAAAAATACTGCAGAATACACAAATACCCTCTTCAATGTCCAGAATGGCATCGCCTTTCCGTACCAGCGGATTTTTGCATCAAGATATTGTCTGCCCGCAGTATATTTTATTAGAAAAGAATCAACAACATTCTTAACAAATAAGGAGTCTTCCTGTCTGAACATATATGCACGCTTTAAATCTATCAGCGGTTCACTTATCAGTTTTATTTTATTTGTCAACCCGACATCAATTAACTTTTTACGTATTACAGGTTCTGAATTTACAAATGCGTCAATATGACCTGAAATAAGATTGAATATTGCAGACTCAACAGTTATACTATATTCGACTATAATTTCACTGCTATGATTTCTTACAACTGTTTCCGAAACACTTCCTGGAATAACACATACCTTTTTACCTTTTAAATCATCAAGATTATTTATTGTATTATTACTTTTTAAAACAAAAATATTTATTGGATCGGTTTCCATTTCATGTGAGAATAAAAACTCTGTCATTCTATTTGACTCTATTCCAATACCTGGAATAAAATCAGCTTTTTTATTTCTTATTGCAGCTGATGCCGAGTCCCAGTTCAGGCAAATTATATATGAAATGCTTATGTCTGCCTCTTTGGCAAACTGATTCAGAATATCAATTGCAAATCCGGCAGGTTGTCCGTTTTTGTCAATTATGTATAATGGTGGAAAATCTTCAATAACAGCGGCTGTCAGATGTTTCTCTTTGTTCTGTGCAGAACAGATACCCGTCAGATAAATAAATGCACAAGTTAAAAATATAAACGTTTTCATTTTAACAATCCTGGTTCAGATTCATTTATTTGTTAAAAAATCATCTGCTGAATTATCAATTGTTCCATATTCATAGTTATCGTTGTATTTCCAAAACAAACAAGCTTATGATCTTAACAAGTTTTAAACTGATTTTTATAGTATACGTTAATTGCTATTTATGTTACTACAGTTATCCTGAAAAATATCCAGGTAATATTAATATCATTACCTGGATATAATAGGCCTGAAACATAAAAATTTACATACTTTTATATATCGGATTAGCAAAATTGACAATACTGGTATAATTACATTCAATTGCCGGAAGATTGTATATGTTTATTTTTGAAGTAAAATTATCTAAGAATGAAAAAAATAACCGCAACTTCAATTCAATTTTTTTCCAAAATCAGTTTGAATCCGGAAAAATGACCTCGCTGGATAATCAGCTCCCATTTGATTGCTTAACGAAAGTGATGCTCCTGCGAGATAGGAAACTATTCCTGTTGAAAATCTGATTCCCCCTGTGAATTCCATATAAGAAAAGCCAACATAGTCAAAACTATTATATGTATACAACCACTGATATGCACCGCTGACATCAAGAAAAAATGAGAGCTTTTTATGAGCAATATATTCAAGCGTCACTCCCCCTTGACAAAACAGTTTGTATGATGTCTCCTGACCGATTCTTTCAGTATATTGAGAACTTAATATTGACGTTGAAGAAATAGCGTCATAAAAAGAATTTACTTTCGACACACCTCCGAAGATTTTAGGGTGAACACCGAAGTCTCTTAAAATATAACTGTATACAGGCCCTACTTTGTATGTATAATACCAGGAATTGTCATATTTACCTGATTGGGCATCGGAATGCACCCTGATGACATGCTCTGTTCTATAAGTTTTTTTATAAAAAGGTACTCCTGAAAACTGAAAATTGACAGACCATTCCGGAAATTTCAGATGAACATTATCTCCTTTTAATTTTAAACTGCAGAGAGGATTTCCTTTACATCCAGGTTCGATGATTTTATTATCAGCAGTAAAATCAGATCTTGATCCTTCCATATATTCTGCTCTGTTTTTTTTCGAATAATTACCACTCAGAGACATTTCAAACCGACTTGGAGACTCGACAGATGTAGTTATGGCAGGATCAATTCTATTTGTAACAACTGATAAATTCTGCAAATAATATTGCGTACAGCCAGATAATAAAAGCAGGCAAATTAATATGGATGTTTTAAGCACGCTGTCATTACTCCCTTATCTACTGAAAATCAACAGTAATATTATGTGTCTACTTAATTAATATATATAAATTTTTTGATTGTTATAAAATATACAGGAATTACTACAGACAATTTGTTTTCTGGCAGAAAACAAATTGTCTGTATTTTCATCATTTCCACATTTATTTTAATAAAGCGATTTCTGAGTAATTACCGGTTGATTACAGATGTCAATCTGATAAAATCGATTATTCTAAAACACTAATATTGACGTTAACAATACTCTGAATTTAAAAAATATGATACATTATTTCAATATCTTCCGGATCATAATGCACCGGAAGATATTGTGTAATTATATAAGAAGTCTTATTGACATTGTAAGATAGCGGTCAGTTACCAATATTGGAAATGCTTTTAATCGCCTGGGGACAGGATACTTTAACGTATTGGACCTGTGGATTACTGGTCATTTTAAACCAGTTTATATACCAGTCACACCCGCGCATCAAGTCCTTCTTATCTCCAAATGCCGCATTGCACATATTACGAATGCAGGTAGCATTATCTCCGCATGTACTATGAAACCCGCCATACTGTACCCCAAGAGGAGCACTCCCCCACTGACTGGAACAACCATTAAATGCACCGACCCCGCCACCCGGTATAAGCAGATCAAAGGCGTCTGTTCCGCCATCTCCAATATTAATAACCTGAACAATCATCTGTTTACCTGAAAGAGCACCTTGGAAATCAAGCTGAAAACAATCACCGCATTGGGTTCCTGAATTATTAAAAGCTGCCCAGCCATAGGATACTTTACTGTTAACTTCAATTGGTGCATAGTCCCAGCATTGATATGCAGGCCCGCCGTTACAACCGCTCTGAGCACTTGCATTATTCAATGTATTACCACTTTTATCACACATTCTCATATTTGAATTCCATCCGCAATGCGGCTTGCAGCAGTCCCAGTATCTTGTAGTTTTAGCTGTTTTACCATTTACAACAGGTGGAAGACCGATTTCATTACTTATAAGAATCACATCGGATAAATCAGTTGAATAAGAAGTAATATCTTTTTTTACAGTCTGATAACCATTTTTACTTATTTCAAGTACATCAACAGCAGTTGCCGCAGCAACAGTCTGTTTCATCAATTGACTTTTTGAGTCTTGTCCATTGACAACAAAAGAACCAGTCTGATTTTTAAGATTTAAAATATTGAATGAACTTAATCTGTCACCAATCTGTAATTTTACAATATACATGGCAACAGGTAAATTCCCAGGAAAAATGGCAACATTGTATGTTCCTTCATTAGTTCCATCCTGTAATACTTTTTGAACTCTCTGACCTTTAGTATCAAAAATTTCAATATTCACTTTTTTTTGATTTTCAAGTACATTGAAAGAAAGAATCCCATTTTTAAATGAGATTCCATCTAAAACAGAATTATTCCTGAGATTACGTACTGAAGTGATATCAAAAACAAATTTTCCATCACTATTTGTAGTCAGTGACTTTTGTGCATTGGATAATTTCACAGTTGCCCCCTGAACAGGAGTACTCTTATCATCAACTACACGTCCCTTGAGACTGACAGTCTGTCCATATACAGTTGAGAAAATAAATACTGAAAACAATACAGCAGAATTAGTGATAATTTTTATCATTTTTCTCTTTCTCATAAATTTTGAATCGGATTTCTTCAGTATGTCTTTAGTATTAAAAAACATACATCAGGTTCAATCAACTATTTTTTGTTCGTTAACATTTAATTGTATTCATTTCCAAAGGACACATGAATACAATCGTCCTTGATAATTTAAAAACAACTTATAAATTAACAAAAAAATATAATTTCTGCAGAAGAAATTAGATGCTGCTGAAAATTTCAACAGACTAAATAGGTTTCCGATTCAATAAAAACGAAACAAACTCCTTTTTTACTCATTTAGCGTATCTAAAAGAGACTCTTTTTATGAAAAAAACAAGAAAAATGTTTAAATAATCATTTTTTTTATTTTTTTTGAATATTTTTGTATACAATCCGCTTAACATCAAGTATACTATTAATAACTTGGAAACATTTTTAGTTTTTTGTCTCTTAGTTTGTGATTGAATGTTAAAGAAAATAGTTTTGTACTTATTAAGATGACTTGGCAACTGTCTGTTAATTTATAGTTCATTGTTTTTTTAAGATCGTAGATGATTGTAGAATGTTGATTCGAAAAAAAGTAGGGCTTAACTCCAGTCAGATCCTCCAGGGCAATAGCTTTCGTTGTATCTTCTCTTTCATATCCAATTTAAAGCAAATCCAACAAAGATAAATTAAACTGATAATCCTGTATATATATAGCGCCATCTCTGGCACACATGCGAATAAGGTGCAACTGCAAATTATCGTATTATGTCGGTTTTTTAAATATTTGTATCGATTTCAACAGAATTTTCTGAAAACAATCTAAAGATGGTAAAAGTGATTAATATTTTGAATTAAATAAATTTGTCTGCAATTACCAGGGTGGTAGTTACAGGCTTACTCTCATTAATATAAGGAGGCACTATGCCTAAGAAACTTTATGTAGGAAACCTTTCCTTCAACGCTACTGAAGACTCAATCAAAACACTGTTCACACAGTACGGTGAAGTCATGTCAGTAAAAATCATCACTGATTCAATGAGCGGAAGATCACGTGGTTTCGGCTTTGTTGAAATGGAAAATGCTGACGATGCAATCGCAGCTCTTAACAATCAGCAGTTCGAAGGTCGTACACTGACAGTTAATGAAGCTCGTGAAAAAACTGAAGGCGGACGTTCTGGTGGCGGCAGCAGAGGTGGTTTTGGCGGCGGAAGCGGCGGTGGTAGCAGAGGTGGTTTTGGCGGCGGAAGAGACAGTCGTGGCGGCGGTAACGGTGGTGGTGGCCGCTGGTAATTTTCCAACGACTCTTTTAAGTCAGAGTCATTGTGTCGATAGCTTATGAAAGGTGAATATTATGACTTTCATGGTTGATCGCAGCAGAAAACTCCATTGGTTCAATTTGGCTGTCAACGGTTGGTTCCCTGGGATATCTATTTATACAGGGTCTGAATATTCGGTGGCGGCCTCTGAACCTCTCATGTCTGCCAATACATTAAAAACGTTTCAGGATTCTTAACATTTAAAGTTGCGCATTATTAAATGTACTTCTTCAAAGTTTGAAAATTCTGAAACGTTTTTTATTTAATACCTATTATATTAGCTTTTGTCAATTTTGCATTCAAGATGTTAATCCGTCAATTATTATAATGTCATGTATGCTCCTGTTTATAATTACATCAGATCTTCACTTGCACTGTCAAATCATGAAATTCCAATCAGTTTATATTTATCAGAATTTTTAGTTTTTTTACCCATCATTTTTATATTTTTTACTATTTACATTTTATCAATTAAAAAGTACAATAAAAGAAATATCTTTAAGTCATAGTACTTCTACTATTGATAACAGACTGGATAACTCATGTTGTCAACAACATTACCGAAAAAAAAAGTTCTATATTCCATTGAAAACACAACTGCACAACCACCGTTTCTTTTTGGTGAAGTTCAGGCATGGAACAGAAAAACTGAACTTCAACCAGCTTCAGATTATTTTTGCACTGAAATCACTCTTCCTGCCGGTGTCTATCAGTACAAATATTATGCTGATGGTAAATGGTTTACAGACCCGAAAAATCCGGATACAATCACAATACAAGGCAATGAAAACAGTATTTGTGTTGTAAACGGTATTTCAAATCCTGTCATTCACGCTCCCGGTATTCCGTTTTTATGGTGTACAAAAAATAATGTTTTATGCATAAAAGCAATACTGAGGTCAGACAAGAGTGAAACTGATCTCTATCTTCGATGGACAGATTCCAATATAAAAAATTTCACTCGTCTTAAAATGTCAAATATCAATCACGACACCAATACGTCCTGGTTTAATGCTTCAATTGCACCGGCAAGCAGCAAAATCACCTATTTTTTTGAAACTGTTGTTAATGGCCATTCATTCTTATACGGGGAATCAGGCAGCAGTCTCATTCCTTTTTCAATTAATATTCCTGACATTCGTCAATCAATACCTTTCTGGTGGGAAAATGCTGTAATTTATGAAATCCTGATTGACAGATTTCACAATCCTGATAAATTACAAGACATTACGGTTTCTGCTGAATCACGTTTTGGAGGCACTATCAATGGCATAATTGACAGCTTAGATCATATCAAAACACTTGGCGCGACTGCTGTTTATATTACTCCGATACACACATCAGACTCTGTTCATCGTTATGACGCGGTGGATTTCACACAAATTGATGAAAACCTCGGTGGAAAAAATGCTCTTGTCAATTTACTGATTGGACTTCACAACAGAGATATGAGACTCATTCTGGATATTTCTTTCAATCATGTAAATAAAAACCACCCTTTTTTCATGGACATTATCAACAATGGCGCAAAAAGTGAATACATATCATGGTTCAAATTCGATCCAGTTTCTAATGGTGATAATGGTAATTTTATCTATAAATGCTATAATAACGATGTCAATCTGCCGGTTTTGAATATGGATAATCCAGAAGTACAGGAATATTGCATAAGTGTATTTAAAAAATACCTTGAATACGGCATTGACGGTTTCAGAATTGACGCTGCTGAAGAGGTTCCGGACTCTATGCTCACAAAAATTGCTGCAGAATCCGCGAAAAAGAAAAACAGACCAGCTCTTTTTGGAGAAATTATTTCACCACGATCATTCAGGTATCTGGAATGGATGGATTCTCGAACGGATTTTTCTCTATTCAACCACGTACGTTCTCAATATATGTCAGGTAAAAACATTAACTGTATTGAATTGGCTCGTATTATTTCAGAACAGGAATTTTTTCGTGGCGGCCCATCTTGCACTACTGTCAACTTTCTCTGCAGTCATGACACTGACCGCCTGTTCTCATTTGTTGACAATAAAACAGATGTTTCATTACTCTATACACTTCTTCTAATGTTGCCGGGACAACCTGTTATCTATTATGGTGAGGAAATTGGACTTAAAAGTGATATACCTCCAACCGGGATTTTTGAATCAAGTCTGCACGACCGATTGCCTATGATCTGGGATGAGACAAAATGGAATAAGACAATCTTATGTATTTTGCAGAATCTTATAAGACTGCGGAAAAAAAATACAGGATGTTTTACTGAAGGATCTTTCAGTAAAATTGACGCAACAGAATCGTTTCTTGCATACAGTCTTACCCATAACCATCAGAGTCTGGAAATTTATCTTAATTTCAGCACTCAAAAGTGTTTCAGGAAGCTTGACATAATTAAACACACTTCCGTATCCATGCAATATTCATGCGGCTCGGCAGAACTGTCTGGTGATTTTCTTTACCTGGGTGATAAAAGTGCAGCTGTAATCTGCAGATGCGTTGACATCAAGGTATTCAATAGTAACTCACAATCAACTGACAAAATCATCAATGAATCATTTCGCAGCAATACTGCATTAAAAACATTTCCGTATATTGCATATATTTCTCTTACAGAACAATGTAATTTACATTGCAGACACTGTATTACAGGTGCAGGTGAAAAAACATCAGGAAATATTTACAAAAATGCGCAACCCTGGCTGATTGACGCACTTATTCCCAACCTCAGCAGTTTTGATTACCTTGGTTTTTCTCATGCAGGCGAAAATATGCTTAGTCAACATCTGGAACCACTTGTTAAAAAATTCGTATCTGCAAAAGTAAACTCATCGCCAACAGTCCATCTGCTTACAAATGGTATGCATAAACGGGAACTATTTTCCAGTATCGTTAATTACGGTGTAAATTCACTCTCAGTTTCGCTTGATGGAATATCTGAAAAATCAAACGATATGCTTAGAGTAGGATCAGACTATTGCCATATTCTATCAATTTTAAAGCACTTGTCAGAGATCAAAAAAAACGAACGACTCCGTTTCGGAGTATCTGTAACTTTGACAAAATGGAATATTGGTGAAATGCCTGAACTTTTCAGCAGAATTATTGAAAATGGTACAGACTGGATAAAACTTGAAGAATTGTATCCGGTGAATGCACTTGGAAAATCTATATGCGTTCCTCAGACTGATAAAAGAATTATTCCGCTGATTGAAAAATTGGATAAAATATGCATTGATTCCGGAACAGTATTCATTGACCACCTTGATTCAGACAACTGGGGGATGCCTTGTTTGAAAGAATATGAAAGTTCAAATTTCTGGAAAAATGACAGTTATGCCAACAGTGTCAATCTGTTTCCATGTCATTTACCATGGAAAGTAATATGTATTGAACCTGATGGTGATGTTAAACCGGTTTCATTTTATAATCAAAGTGCAGGAAATCTTTTTTACCAGAGTTTACAACAGATTATTGAATCACAGGAATTTGAAATACAAAAGAGAAAAGCATTGATTAAATGCTCTAAAACAGGTGTAAAACATAATTGTCCGTTTCAATAACTCAATTGCCGATTTTTCAGCCAGTTTCCTCTCAGTCAATGACAAAGAAGAAACTGACTGAACTTATCTGATTTCACTGCCTTCAATTAAAGGCAGTTTATAATCCTGATTAAAATTGTTGTCCCAATAAGTAACATTATTCTCGAGATTTTTATAAAAAACAGCGAACTTCAGATTGTTCGATATCGTATTATCGATTTTCAGCTGAGGCAGATTGAATTCCCAGGATTCGGCACCGTAATAGAGTACCGGTCCCTTGTATATTGCATCGCATTCCACCCATGGGCTTGTACCATTTACACTATACATAATTCCAACCTGTTTGCCATAACTGCGATTATTGACATAAATTTCACCGCTTACACTTGCACTGGCCCCGCCGCCCCGGACTGGAGATACTCTTGCATAGGTAGAATTCATCACAACATTTCCGCCAACAACTGACTGATCAGAATTCAACAGATAATTTCTACCATCATTATTATCCCAGTCAGTTTGATTTCCTTCCTGACAGTACAGATCAAATTCATTAAAATATGGAGTTACTCCAGGTGTTGAATGATATTCAAAAATATCATAATCACCGTAGTTTTTCTGAAATGCAAGTGCCATATCCTGCCAGAAAGGATACGCCTTGTAATGAACGAATACCCCTTTACTATAAGTAACATTTTTTACTTTTGCGCTTAATACCATCTGGGGGCTTGATCTCACAGATGATTGAAGTGTCGCAACTTTCAGACGAATAAGACTTGACATATAAACTCCTTTATAATTTATGTATGATAATATTTTGATTTGATGACCCAAATCAAAACAGTTATTACATTAAAAGATTTTATATAATACTGTTGCGGTTTGTAAATATCAACTGATTTGTGATTATAATAACAATTATTTATTTCAGACAGATATATTAAGAATCGAAATCTTTTAAATTGCTGATATCATTAAAATCCACCTGTTTATCTCTTAACAACTATTCATTGGCACTTCTAATACAAATCCGCCTGTAATTTCAGATGTTTTCAATTGACATTATAATACTGATAAATTCACTTGATTATATATCTTGATAATTATTGTAATTTTTTTGTTGATTTTAATCAAATTTTATTTAATAATTCTGTTTGAGTAATAATTGTTCATTAACTTGACATATTTACATAAATACAATGAATATGCCATGCTGAATATTCATGGATATACCAGCCATGCGAAAATCTCATAAAAGTTGACAGTACAATACATCTTCGTAATAAGTGACAAAATGATGAAAAAAAACGTAGTTCATCACATTCATGATAAAGGTAATTACGAATTAGGGCTTAGATATTCTGTATATCTCCCCAGCAGCTACGGGCATAGAAAAAAGCAATATAACATTTTATATCTTCTTCATGGAGCCGGAGATGATGAGTACGGATGGATCTGTAAAGGATATGCACAGCAGATTCTGAATGAACTTGATTGGGATTCATCAATAGTAGTAATGCCTCTCTGTTTTCTAAACAAATGCGAAATGGTAAAATGGTCTCCCCCGTCCCGTTCGGATTTCGAATCATTCTGGTTTAGTGAACTCGTACCATCAATAATTGACAACTACCGTGTTTACACTGATGGAAGTCATCAGGCAATCGCAGGACTCTCACTTGGAGCTGAACAGGCACTTGACCTTTCATGGTGCGGAAAATCTTTTTATGCCGGCATCGGCTGCTTCAGTCCTGTGTTCAGTCGTCAACCAGTTGTATTTGATAATTCTTTTTCAGAAATGATTAAAGAGCGCTGGCCTTCCCAGAGTAACAATAAACAATCAGACGTGCTCAGATTGTTTTACCTTGCATGCGCGGATAAAGATCACCTTTCCGCTGAAACCAGCCGCAGTCTTGCTGAATTCATGTCAGATAAGTTATCTGCGGCAGGAACATCATTTATAAGTGATCTTTATACACCCGGTTTTCACGAATGGAATTTCTGGCGATATGGATTAAAGTGTTTTTTACAAAACCTTGATAAATTCTGGACACACAACAACTGACAAGGAGAATTATGATGATTGACAGACTTAAAATTGTACTTTCTGATGTCAAAGATGAACCGTCACTTGCTGCATCATTGACAGACAAATCACGTATACTTGACGAAGTGGGTCTTAACAGCCTGCAGCTTGTCATATTTCTCATGAAACTCGAAGATGAATTTGATCTCGAATTAAACTACGAGTCCTTCAACCTGCATCATATGGCGGATCTTTCAACACTGGCCGACTATCTTGCTAATCTTAAAATGTCAACAGGAATACCGGCATGCTGACAGAAATACAAAATAATAAATCACTGAACTTTACATCTCCATGTATTTTATCTCCACACAGCACTTTGTGTTCAGCCACATTTAACTCTGAGAAGTTCTGGTGTGAAACAGATACAATTCATCTTCCTGCAATTATTGATCCTGCACAGGAACGAATCGTTTCCACTCTTGATGAACTCATGTTTCCTTTTTGCCCGGATTCAGAAGATATATTGTTGACCAGACATGAATTACTGCCCGGTCATCTTGACTATCTGCGATCTCTTGGTTTTAATTTCCAAAACAGGGTTGTAGGTGTCGACATAGATAAATCAACTCATGAACCTGATAAATTGCGGCATTATTATTACTCGCCATATGCAGTACTTAATGACTGGGAAACAACAGTGAAACAATGGACTTTAACTAACAGCCTGCCGCTTTTTGATACTGTTAAAACAGTAAATTCTAAAATTTACTCATGGCAGCTGCGCTGCGATATAACAGATAAACTTGGAGCCTCGTGTTTTTCTTCCCGTGAAGTAGGAGTTGAGTCGGAAGCAATTCTTGCACAAGGCCGCAAAGTACTTATAAAAGAAGCTTTCGGTGTTTCAGGGCATGGAAGTGTACTTATTGACGGAAAAAAAGCATTGGAGCGTATCTGCAGATATATTGAAAACAAAGAAAAAACAGGTGGAAAAACAGCGTTTGTCGTTGAACCATTTCTTACAAAAACAGTCGACTTCTCCTGCCATTTCTCGATTAATGTCAATGGTGAAATTAACCTGTTTGGCGTGCAGCGGATGCGTAATCAGGGCTTTTGTTTTAATAAAGTTGAGCCGGCAGAAGACAGTCTCATCAATCTGCTTGACAATCAAGGTTATTTTGAGGTAGTTGAGAAAATAGCTGAAACGTTATTTAATGATGGGTATTACGGCCCTGTATGTCTTGATTCAATGTTGACAACTGATGGAATTGTCCAGATAGTTGAAATCAATGCCAGAAAGTCAATGGGCTTGATCAATCTCAGTTTTAACGCTCATCTTGGAAATCCGACTGAACGCAGCGTCCTTGGTTTCTACAACCTGCGTGTACCGGGTAACTTTACTTTTGATGACCTTTTGTATAGGCTGCACGAACGCAGAATTCTTCTCAGCAGAACAAACTGCAGAGGAGCAGCACTGCTTAATGCCGGTGGCTTGACAGTAAACATCGCTGATTCTGCTTTACCTGAATCCCCTTTTGATATGCAGTCAGCTGATTCCTGTAATTCTGTTACCGGTGTTGGAAGAATTTATTTCTCAATTCTTTCAAATTCTGCCAACGATGAAAATGATATTGAAAAAGAGTTGACAAATATTCTTCATGAAACTGGACTTAAAATTTTTTAGGAAATTATGAACAATTCAGAATCCGGACACATTGCAATACTTTGCTCAGGTGTAGCACTTGGGGTATACAACCCGGCGCTTACACTTAGAAGCAGATTACTTGACATCGGCAGACAATGCCGGATTTACGTACTTGAAAATCTTCACAATGTTGCAAGACGTGAAAATATATTGCAGGCAAAAAAGGCCTTTCACAGAAATTTTTCTCTTGCCTGCAACAGCCAGAAAATGGCCGGCAACATTGCTGACACATTCGAATCAGATCTTATTGATAAATATCTTGAGCAATGGATTCATGATGGTATAACCACTTTCTGTATTTTTTCAGGCTTCTGGCTGCCAATTGTCAACATGTTCAAAAAACAGCACTCTCATATTCAATACAACATTCATCTATGTTATATGGATGCAGTTCCGTCTACTTCATGGAAACTTTTTGTCAATGAATCAACAGGATGTATTGAACACCGGATGTTTAATTATCAGAAGAAAGAAGTTTCATGTCAACTTGCAGTCTCTTCACAGAAAACGCCGCCTTTGATAAAAAGAAACAAACGCTTTGTTATTCATGGCGGCGGTTGGGGTATGGGAACTTATAAATTGGCCATTGATGAATTGTCTGATGCCAATTTGTCAATGGATATTATTTGTTATGAACAGAATGATATTATTGACAGAGGTGATACAGTGCGTAATTTCATGATTGATCCAGAATGGAAACCATGGGAACAGATCAGCGGCGATTATACATTTCCTCCATTTGCAGAAGTTAAGAAAGGAATAACACCTGACTTTACAATTCCTGATAATCATCCTGACGTCTATGATCTTGCATCAAGCGCCATGGGTATTATCAGTAAACCTGGTGGTGCAACCCTTCTTGATTCATTTTCATCAGCAACTCCCCTTATATTCCTTCCAGAAACTTTTGGAGAATACGAAAAGAAAAACGGCGAACTCTGGCAGACTCTTGGTTTTGGTATTGATTTTTCAACATGGAAAGCTTCTAATTACTCGACATTACTGCTCAATGACCTTCATCAGAATATTTTACGTTACAAGGAAAACAATAAACCTCCCACGCTTGAAGAGGAAATTGCCTATGCAACCTGAAACAGCTGTTTTATTAGATCCGGCATCATTTAATCGTGTTAAAAAAAATATCATCGGTTTGACTTCAGCTGTCAGGGGACGTAGAAACTCTCCTGATTATGGTTCGCCGGTTCCACTTGATATCGGTGTGGAACTGACAACCCGCTGTAATCTTCATTGTAAACATTGCTTTTTGTGGAATGAAGACGGGTTGTATAATAATACAAAAGGATTTAATCACAAAGAACTCTCATTTTCCATAATGGAAAAAGTTCTTCATGAAACTTCTTCTCAAAAATCAAATCTTTTTTTCTGGGGAACAGAACCTCTGCTTTACCCCTATTTTGATGAATTGTGCCGTGTACTCGAAAAAGACAAACGATGGACAGTGATCTGTACAAACGGAATTCTTATTGACAGGAAAATCGAACAGTTGACAAACATTTCCGATAATCTGGCAATTGTTATCAGTGTTGATGGATTAGAGGCCGCACACAATGAGATTCGTGGCAGGGGAACTTTTGAAAAAGTCATGAATAATATTAAGAAACTTCAGAAAGCCAGAAACGACGGCAGTTACAGAGGTCTGATTACTATACATACAGTATTAAACGAGAAACTTATACCTGACCTGTATGAATATTGCCTTTTTGTTGAATCTCTTGGTATCAACTCTTTATATATCGGGTTTCCATGGTATATTAACAGTAAAACTGCTGTGATGATGGATAATTATGTTGCAAACTGTTTTGATTTTTTACCTGTTGATTTCTCTGACAGTAAACCACGCAGCTGGCACTCATACTGTCATAAGCTTGACACATCATTAATTCCTATATTGAAAGATCAGATTGACAAAATTACATCTCATACCTGGAAACTGTGGTTTCGTTTTCAACCGGCACTCGAAACACATGAACTTCAGGAATTCCTCTCTGGCAGCGAAAAACCTGCACAGGCCAGAACGGAATGTTACGCAGTTTCCAACCGCATGGACATTCGTGCTGACGGCACTGTTACCTCATGTCAATGTTATCCTGAACTTATTGTAGGTGATCTTTCAAAAGAAAGTGTTCAGGACATATGGCATGGTGAAAAAATAAACAAAGTTCGCAGAACTATTGCCAAAGGTCTTGCCCCGGTTTGTTCAAAATGCATACTTTTATATCTTAACGGGAGATAAATTATGACAATCAATCTCGGATTGCTTGGTGCTGCCTCAATAACCCCGCGATCAGTAATCACTCCTGCACGTAAACTTGATAATATTACTATATCAGGTATTGCTTCATCAGATATCATGCGTGCTATGCACTTTGCAGATAATAATGACATCCCGCATGTCTTTGCAGATTACAGTTCACTTCTTGCAAGTGATGAAATTGATGCAGTATATATCGCGCTTTCCAATCACCTTCACGCACAATGGTGCATAGAAGCAGCAAAGGCAAAAAAACATATTCTTGTAGAAAAACCAATGTGTCTTAGCAGTAAAGAAGCTTTACAGATTCAAGAGGCTGTGCAGCAGAATGGAGTTCATATACTTGAGGGTGTCATGACTCAGCATCACCCCTGGGAGTCACATCTTCGGACCATTGTGCTTCAGAAACATCTTGGTGAACTGACTCATATAAAAACACGACAGACATTTCGTCTTGAACAGAACGGCAACTATCGGTTCTGCGGCAGATTTGGAGGCGGTGTATTTTTTGATGAGTCCTGTTACTGGCTCCGATTACTGCAGTCTCTTGACCTTATGTCAATTGAACATGTTGACTGCGAAGCCGGATTTTCAATGGATGGTGATGTTGATGCAACTTACCAGGTCAACGCATTTTCAAAAAACGGTGCTAAGATTGAAGCTCTGTTTTCGTATGATATGCCCTATGAAGCAACACATAATCTGATATTTACAGAAGGTAGCATAAGAATCCGCAATTTCCTTGCACCGTCACTTGGTGATTTTCGTATTAAAATAGAAATAGTGCATGGTTTGACAGGCAATAAGGAAATCGTGACATTTGATCCTGACAACTACTTTCTCCGTCAACTTGATTTCTTTTCAAAAGTTATAACCGGCTGTCAGGAAAATATTCCTTTGTCGCAATCTGTTGACAGAATTTCTCTGATGGAGGAAATTTATTCAGGAGCAGGAGTCTGTTTTATATAGATAAATATGGCTGGTAATATTTTTTTTTTCGATCCATGCAACTTGTTTATATAAATATTTATACCGGATTTTCGGTCTTTTTCAGGTTTAGTTTTTTTCCCGGAGAATTATTATAAATAAAACATATTTTATCAGGTACATGAATTGTATGACACACTTAATTTACTGATGAGTTATTTACAAATACCCATAAAAAGGCCAGTATCATGTCTTCAAACAATACTTCATGGCAGCCTATGCATGGCAAGGGAATGCCATCACATACAATTTCGGGGAATATTCAGGCACTTTATGGACTTTACAGTCCTGAGCTGAATGACAACCGCGACATATTCGCTTATCTGCCGCCCTCGTATGAATTTGGATCTGCAATATATCCGGTCATTTATATGCATGACGGACAGAACCTGTTCGATCAGGCTATCAGCTACTCCAAAGAATGGTGTGTCGATGAAATAATGGAAAATTTGAGCCGTGAGAAATATGAGGCAATTATTATCGGTATCTCAAATGGCCGTGATAAAAGGATGATTGAATACAATCCATACTTTACATGCAACAATGTCAATCAGGGAGAGCTTCACCTCCGGTTTATAACCAATACTGTCAAGCCTATCATTGATTCAACCTTCAGGACCAGACCTGAACGTATTGCGACAGGTATTATTGGTTCATCCATGGGAGCTCTCGCAAGTTTGTATGCATTCTTCCATTATTCTCATATTTTCGGTTCTGCCGCAGCTATAAGTCACTGGATGTGGATACAGGACCAGATTTCTCCGGAAGTTGTCTTTGACAATTTACATCAAGCAAAATTTACACAAGGTAAACTGTACATTGACATCGGAGACAGCGAATATGTTGATTCATCCGTATGTGGTCAACCTGTCAATCCTCAGCGGATAATATCTGATTCAAGACAGTTGAAGGATTTACTTGTAAAAAAAGGTTATACTGAGGAAAAAGACCTGCTTTACAGAGAAATAGGCGGAGGTGGACATTCAGAAAATGACTGGTCATCAAGACTTCCAGATATATTTAAATTTTTTCTGTCAGATATTTAAATTCATAGTAAATAAAGCTTCAATAAAAACATCCGTATTCATTCCCGGCTGCTTCCAGAAGACCATCTGTTTAACAAAGTATCAGCTGAAGGAACTGTACTACTCTGCGGAACAGGTACCATGATTTTATGCTCAGTCCTTATAGCTTTGAGCAGCTGCCTCTCAGAGAACTGTACTGGGGCTGTTGAGAACTCCGGGACATTGTAGCAATTTGTAAATGATTCATAAAAAGCCGGATCTTGCTGCGGCATTATAAACGGCTTGTGAGCATTTCCTGATGAATCAATATAGCTGATGTAAGGATGAGTGAATATACCGCTGCTGCGCTTTGACGAAAAAAGAACCCAGCGGCTGTTTTTAGACCACGAATGCCAGCTTTCATTGAATTCACTGTTAATCGGCAGTTTGCTATATTGACGTGTTGCGATATTCATCAGATAAAGGTCGCTGCTTATCTGTGTATGCGGATATGCACCATAATTCTGCATGCCAAAAAGGCAGAATTTATTATCAGGTGATATTTTCGGCTGTACAATACTGAGTCCTGTTTCATCAGTGCTTAGTACTGTGTCAACTGCACCCCAGCTGTCTCTGACTGCATCGTAAGTAATTCTCAAAAGGCTGTATCGCGTTTTATTGAAATTATCCGGCGGCTCTTTACTGTAATCACTCCACAAAACCGGCGCGCTGCAGAAGTAAAGATAGCGGCCATCTGCAGACCAGGCCGGCCAGGTACTGAGCATTCCATCCTGATTGAGCTGCGGCACAGGTATAACCTTACGACCGGCAATATCGTAGATAACAATACTCGATTTGTTATCAAAAACATCGATAAACTGTTTTCCGACAGAGTGAAAATACTGCTGCACCTGATATACTGAGAATGCAATATATCTGCCATCAGGATGCCAGGCTGTATGACCGAGTCTGGACAAAAGTGTAACAATAGTGTCACCATCGGCAATGAGCGTTTCACTGCCATAGGTATTGCTTCGCACCTGCAGTACAAAACGGTTAGGATTGTTATTCATTGGAGTATGACAATTGACACATTCCAAAACATGATTCTGTGTGTTGACGAGCACTTTTTCTGTAAATGAAGTCAGATCGCGTTGACATTCACGAAGATCCCTTGAATAATTGTATTGAAAACCAATCAGGCGATATGTACAGTAGCGGTCAATTGATTCTGCCGCAATACAATTATCAATTGTATTATACCGTTTCCAGACATTTCGTTCACCGCGTGCATAGATCGTAATGTGCACTGTTTTTCCGGCGTTTTCAGAAAGAAGCTTTTTCCAAGAAGCAGCATCAATATTGAATTTACCCTTTTTACCCCAAACAGTAACAGCAGATCCATTTACCGATGCGATCTTGGCAACACTTGCTTTACTGGAATCATTCAGATAGAAGTTCAGTGGTGCGATGTTTGGCGGTATTGTGATGCCTGCGTAATCCGGGCTTACAACAGGCATTCTATTGACATCTGTGCAATTTCGTCTGATCGCCGCAAGATCTGTGCGGCAGCCGCATATCAGTGCAGTGCAGAATAAAAGGATAATACTAAGATATCTATTCATGTAAAGCCCTGCCTGTATGTTTAAATATGGAAAAATAGAAATACGAATCTCCAAATTCCGGTGCAAGCCTGGCAGCAGCTTCCGGATCATTCTCTATTTGTGAATATGCATTGAAAAATCTGTTGAATCTTTCAATTGTCTCCGGCCGCAGTCCGGAAAAGAAAACTTTTGAAGTTTCCTGAAACGATTTCATGGATTGGTAAAGGCATAAAGCTTCATCCCAGTAACGCGGAAGTACTGCATACCCGAATGCTGAGGCTTCACCCGCTAAAACTGATAAATCTTCGAGTTGACCTGTGATAAGACAGTAGGTCATCAGATAATCATAGGCCATTTTATTGTCATGATTACTTTTAAGCAGGTTCATGAGAATCTCATCAAAGTTGACATTATTATACACAAAATAATCAACGGTGTCTTTATTTGTACTCATTGCAGCAATACGTGGTTCTGAAAAACATGTTTCATTATTGTCAAGCACATACAACAGCCGCTTAGCCTCAGTGCGATAAATTGGCATACTTGCGAGTTTCTTCAGATAAACTCCGGCAGCTACACTATTACCTTTAGCTGCCTGAATAAGCGCCCTGCGATAGATGATTTCTGGGTATGGTCCCATTTTTTCCATGATTTCGCCGGCAATCTTCTCTGCTGTATTGACCATTCCAAGATCCATTGCAAGATCAAGAACAACAAATAACTTAACAAAACCATTTGTTGCTGTACTTTGCAGCATGAGAAGCGGCTCATCAGAGAACACGGCCTGCGGAAAGGTAAAAAGCCTGTCACCTGCCAGGCCGGTCCGGCAGAGCGCATGGTCAGTGACATGCACCATGAAAAATTGCAGTGCGCCGGCTTTCTGCGGAAAATCAGCAAAAAGTAAATCTGTCTTTTCATGAAGAATTGCGTCCCACCTGCTGTTCATGACATTATCTACAGTTCTGGCTATTGTGCGTGTATCCCGATTCACAGGATCATGGCACAACCATATGAAAAAAACAGCCGTTCCAAATACAAACAATACTATACATATGATAGCGTATTTATTGGCTTTCTTGACATCTTGCAATATCACGGGTCGATTTACAATAGTAAAGATCATTGCAGCAAGCGGGAAAAAACATATCATGACAAGCGGCATACCGGATTGCGCTGTAAAATCGCTCCAGCGTATGGTTTTGTCAAGAGGGATAATGTAGAAATCTGCCAGAAATAATATCGCAGCATTTAATGCTGCCGCGATAACTAAGGGCACAATGTTGCGTTTTTTATTGAAAAGTTCATGAATAACAATAAAAACAAGCAGGAGTAAACTTCCCCACTGAATTAAATACCAGGCAATCCAGAAAAGCATTGACAATACTAATATTCGTCTAAAAATCGAACAAGTATGCATACTCTGATATAAGACCGCTAAAACAAGAGCACCGGCGACAGGCATAAGAAACGCGCAATCGCGCAAGTCGTACCTGGCACAGATAATTATTATGAAAAATGCCGGAACAAATCCTGAAACAAATGGCCGCGCGACACCGATTCCCTTAATGTAAATTGTAAATATTCCGTAGAAGAAAAGCGCCAGCCCCGTAACAGCAAGTGCTCCCGCAACAGGATTATGACACAGATTAATTAAGAGCGCAACTGCAGACTTTGAGAAGCCACCCGGAGAAATAATGATTTCGCGCAGATAATCTTGCGTTAGTTCAAGAATATAAAGATTTCGAAACCATGGGTCTGTATAAGAAATATTTTTATGCGGAGCAGCTTCCTGTGCATGTATGGCAGCGACATAATTGTGGATGTTCATGCCGCTGCTTGAATAGATAACCGATGGATTGACATGTGATAATACGAAAATAAAATAAAAGCAAAAAAAGAGAAGCATGATACAATAGCGAATTAAACGCAGGTCTGGCATCTTTATACCTGACCTGACAACGTTTTTTCTGCCACCGGCACTTTTATCTTTTTCTTTTGAATTAAGCTTAATAACCATTTCGTAACTTATGATTTTAAAGCACTGAACATATCTTTAATCTTTTTATAACCAAGAATTATCTGAGCTGTGTAGCACCCTGATACACAGACACTATTTACGCCGCCACCAGGTCTTGACCATTGACCGGTAAGATAAAGTCCCTTCACTGGCGTTTTTGGACCAGGCCAGTTCCCATTGTCAGTCGAAACTGACCAGCCGATCATCGCACCATCAATAGTTCCGGTATAACGATTAAATGTATGCGGACTTGCAATACTTACGATTTTAAATGACTTGACATTATCTATAAACGATTCTGCGGTATTTAACAATTGCTCTGCATATTGAGCTTTGTGTTCTTTCCAGTACTCTTTGGTTTTAAAGGGTGCAAAAGAAATAATCGTTCCGCGTTGTAAACCTGTTTCGCTTTCAGATTCACTAAGCGGAGGTATCATGAGATAAAAACAGCTTACCTTCCCATTGTCAACATCACTATAGCACTCATCAACATCGTTTTTTGTGAATACCATTGACTGATTGGCACGTATCCCGTCAGGGATTTTATCAGAGGACTTCAGATATACTGAAAATGCGGCATGAGACGGCTTCATGCTGCCTATTTTATCAAGGTATGTTTTCTTGATACCATCTTTTATCATGCTTTTAAATGTTGTCACCGGATTTACATTTGAAATAATTACCGGAGCGCTTACAGATTTTCCATTCGACAACTCAACCGACCTGACTGTATTTTTGTCAATTTGAATTGACTTGACTTCTGTATTTTTAAAAACAGCTCCATTTGTTTCTGTAATTATTTTTATCAGAATATCTGCTAATCTCTGATATGTCCCATTGCAGTAATAAGCACGGTCATCGAAGTAGCTGATTATTAAAAGTGCCCATGAAAAAAAACTCATTTTTGATGGAGGTGTTCCAAGAAACATAGTTGTTGCATAAAAAATGGATCTCAGCTCCGGCTTTTTTATAAATTTTTCAACGACTTCAGTAACTGTTGCATTCTTATATTTCATAAGTAAAGGAAATTTAAACGGCACTTGAATTGCATCCAGAATATTTGGATAAAGAGGGTATGCCATCATACTCTTTTTACTGTCAAGAACAAGCTCAAGAAGCTCCTTGATTCCATTCGAATCTTCAGGTGAAAACTCTGATAGTTTCTTAGAAAGATTGTCAAATCCTGAAGGGAGTGAAATTTGAAAATCCGGAAAATGAACTGAAAGAACCGGATCAAGTTCTGTGAATAATTTTGATGAATCAATGTCAAAAAGACTGAAAATTCGTGGTAATACCCCTCTGATTTTTTCATCAAAGGAGAGACAGGCGCCTACGACATGAATACATGAATCAAACTCAATACCCTCACGCACAAATGATTGTGCACAACCGCCAAACCGTGAATGACGCTCAAACAGAGCAACCTTTTTACCAGCTTTTGCAAGAACTGCAGCTGATGTCAACCCTGCAAGTCCGCTTCCAATAATGATCGCATCATACGAGTTATTTAGATAACTACTTGAATTCATTTGAAATAAACCTTTAAAGAAGAACCTGTTAATGTATTATTTTCGACAAAACTCATAATAGATATTCCAGTAGATAATCCATTAGCAAGTCACTCGATTATGCAAATATACTAATTTTCGGGATGAATTGCTCAGTAAACATAAGCCGCGAGAGTCTTATTAAAAAAATTAACAGACATAGTTTGACAAACAATACTTGACACACAATAACAGATCGACAATTTTTATTTTCAATAAAACATAAGGCATGTTATTCCAAAAATTTGAGTACTCGGCTTGGGAATGCAGGGTTTTTGATGTTAAACGGCAATTGCAGCTTCATTCGGACAGAATGCTGCGCACCTGAACAATAATGAAATTTTTTTTATATAATCTCTACTGTAAAGTCTATAATACTATTACTCTATAAACATTTACAGTAGAACATTTGATAAATCAACCCGATAGGTTACCGGTCAGTATTTCTTTCAACCCATGCTGCAAATGCATCAAGAAATTTCTTTAAAAATATGCGGGTTGATTCATTTACAAGATATTCACTATTGTCAAACAGGTTCATTACATTTCCAATATACGCTTCAGGCTGTCCCATTGTTGGAATATTCAAAAACGACAGCGTCTGTCTTAATTGATGATTTGCACCGAACCCGCCTGTTGCCCCTGGTGAAACACTGATCACA
>Ga0209800_10001129_pt1 | contig 30470 bp, 20 predicted proteins | sample Higcelweek8metaG_FD_187174 | JGI IMG/M metagenome (GOLD analysis project Ga0209800, IMG submission 187174) | Freshwater pond sediment microbial communities from the University of Edinburgh, under environmental carbon perturbations - High... | ecosystem: Environmental > Aquatic > Freshwater >...
GTTCATCTCTCCCATTTTATTGGAGAAAGCAAAATTGTTTCAACGGAAAAATTAAAAAAGTACTTAAAATGAACTTGAGTTTTGAGTGCCTAGAGTTGACGCCTTGAATGAAAAACCAATTTCACATAATTAAGGCCAACGGCCTTCAAGAATCAGCACAGGGCAACGCCCTGTATCAACCGAGTTTACGTGAACCCAAGCCCCAACGGGGCGTAAGATTATTAACACCCGGCATTGAATGACAAATTATTTTAGGCACTCTAAGTACTCAAAAATTTAGGCACTTATAGTTTAAAAAATCAAAAATCATGAAAAATCTAATCACATTAATTTTCGTAATAAGTTCAACATTGCTTTTTGCCCAAGATGCAAAATCGATTATTGAAAAGAACAAAACCGAAATGGAAGCTACCGATCAGGAAGTAAACTTAACCATGCAATTAGTTGGAAAATCGGGAAGTGTACGCGAACGCTCGCTGGTTTGGAGTACCATGAAAGCGAAAACGGGGCTTTCATCGTCGTACCTGTTGTTTAAGTCACCAGCCGACATTAAGGGAACCGCATTTCTTTCGCAGGAAAATGCAACCGGCAACGACGACCAGTGGCTCTATTTGCCAGCGCTGAAACGTTCGCGCCGGATTTCATCGAACGAGAAAGGTCAAAGTTTTATGGGCAGCGACTTCACTTACGACGATTTGGGCGAAGAGGATCTCAATAAAAGTACCTACAAACTCCTGAAAATAGAAGCGACTGAAACCGGTACCCTACAAGTGATCGAGGCTGTTTATACCGATCAGCAGAAGATCAAAGAGAGTGGTTATTCCAAGCGGATTATCACCATAAACGAGAAAACAAACACAATGGTAAAAACTGAATTTTATGGCACTGAAGGTAAGTTGAGAAAGGTTTTGAAGTGCTCTGAATTCAAACAATTTGGCGATCAGAAACGATGGAGGCCAATGCGCTACCAGATGAAAAACATAGAGAAGGGTACGGAAACAATTCTGAAATTTGGCGACTATAAAATTGACAATGGCATAGATGCCAACCGCTTTACCATCCGTAATCTTGAATCGAATTAAGCATATTCACCATGAAGACAATTATTTATATTGGGTTTCCTGCACTGTTGTTGTTGGCAGGAAACCCCACTTTTTCGCAATCGAATATCGAGATTGGGGGGCGTTTGCAATACGACCACATTTCTTATTTCGACGAAATGCCCAACAAAGTAAACAGCAGGAACGAAGGATTCCTGCAAGTTGAATTGCACTCGGCCAAAGGCGAAGCAACCCATTGGAAGGCTGTAACCGAAATGCGCGAAGACCTTTCGGACAAAAGCCGTAACCGCTTTTGGATGGACGAGCTTTGGATGAAGCAACGTTATGGCAAGCTTGATATTACGGCAGGCAAGCAGCTCATCAACTGGGGCACCACCGATGGCATGAACCCCGTGAACAACATCAACCCAATTGATTACAGCGACTTGCTTGATACCGACGATGAACGCATTGGTGTTTATGGACTTCGGGGCCAGCTTTTTCTCAACGCGTTCGACATCGACTTGTTTTGGTCTCCCGTTCCGGCAACAGGGAAATTGCCCGGGCTCACCAGTCGTTGGTTTCCCTCGGCTGAAATGATGGGCATTCCTGCACAATTACTGCAATCGGGGGCAACGCTTTCCATTGACGATGCACCACCTGCACTTAAGCTGAACGATGGTGAAATTGGAATGCGGATGCGAAAACAGTTTACAGGATTCGATATAGCCCTGAGCTACTTCAATGGTTACGATCATTTGCCAGAATACAAACTCGACGTATCGGGAATGGCCTTGCCTTCAAAGCAAATCGTTCTCCGAAGCGAATACCGGAGGCAGCAAGTGCTGGGTGTCGAAATTGCGTTGACATTGCCTGCCGGAATTGGATTTAGGGGTGAATCGGCACTGTTTATTCCAGAAAAGGGAACAGCGGCAAACGACCGTTACCTGCAAACTGTTGTGGGTATCGACAAAAATGTGACGTTAGGAAGCAGTTCGCTCCTGCTTATTGCCCAATACATTTACGATTACAACATCGAAGGCAATGAATATGCGAAGTTTGATGTTCGGCACCTGTTCAAAAATTCCATCATGGCCAATGCCGAATGGAGCTTTAACAACGGCTTGTCGCTGAACTTTGTGGGCGTTTACAACATCGACAGCGAAGACTTTTACCTGAAACCCGAAATCAGTTACACCACACCCGGCGGACTCAAATTCATTGCAAGTGCCGATCTGCTCGAAGGCACGGATGAAAGCTTCTTTGGAAGTTACACTACCAACGACCGTGTGCAATGCAAAGTGGTTTATCAGTTTTAAATACTGAAAGTCGTTCGAAAAAATGTACTAAAACGAAAGAAGTCGTTCGAAAAAGTGTGTTGAACAAAACAAATGTCTTTTCAACATAGTATTTCAAGTGCTAGAATTGGATCCATGTCCGACTTCAGAAAAGAAGATTGGCTGACCAATTTACCGTTGTATGCTATAAATGAGATTGGGGATGATTAGTGTTTGAAAGTCAACTACTTTTTTTAATTCTAATTGGATTAATTCCCAATATTACGCCATTTTTAGGAGTAATATTCCAAATATTACGCAAATTTTGCTTTTGAGATCAAGATGACCGATCATGTAGCCAAAACCGATGCCCGTCATCTGAAGGATTTAGAAGATATTTTGGATAAACCTCTTCTAAAAGCTTTTATTCTATCAAACGATTCATCGACAACATATTTCGATGAAAAAGTAGTTGCGATTTGTGCCCCCATGTTTTTAGGATAATCCATGAAAGGCAGACAATGTCCAGCGACTTCACTATCATTAATAAATGATTCATATTGGATATTAATGTTGAAAACTTCTCAGTCAAAGAGCTGAATAATCACCAATTAGCAGTTGTGTCTTTCCCTAATTGAGACTAACTTTAACTCGCAATCATAAAAAAACAGTTCTGCTAAAATCACCTCAAAAGCAATCGGTTATGAGTAACATTAAACTATTTGAAGAAAAGAAAATAAGAAGCCATTGGGATGTTGATGAAGAACAATGGTATTTTTCTGTGATAGATGTAGTTGAAGCATTAACTGACAGTGCTAATCCAAGGGACTACTGGTTTAAAATGAAAATCAGAGTTAAAGCTGAAGCTGATTTTGAACTGTCGACAGTTGAAGTTAAAAGCTTCTGATGGAAAGATGCGAATGACGGATGTGGCAAGCACCAAGGTTTTGTTTCGGATTATCCAATCCATCCCTTCTCCCAAAGCAGAACCATTTAAACAGTGGTTGGCAAAGGTCGGTTACGAACGAATTCAAGAGCTGAATGACCCTGAACAAGGATTAGATAGGGCACGGGAAAACTGGCAACGATTGGGGCGAAGCGAAAAGTGGATTCAACAGCGTATGACTGGGCAAGAAACCCGCAACAAGTTGACCGATTATTGGAAGGATGCCGGAATCAAAGAGCGCGATGAGTTTGCACTGCTTACCAATATCATTTATCAGGAATGGACAGGTTTAACGGTGAAAAAACATAAGGATTTAAAGGGTTTGGATACTCAGAATTTACGTGACCACATATTTGAGACTGAATTAATATTTTGGAATTGAAAAAATTGCTAAGTCACTTTAGGAAAATAGTATATTTGACAATTATATATGAAATCAAAAATTTGACATTAGTAATTGATACTTTTACACCATAAGGGATAAATAATTCATGTTTTAATACTCAAAAAAATTAGAAAATGTGGATAGAAACACTGGTAATTGAAAATATAAAATGCTTTGAAAAGCAAACTATACGATTTGGCTCAACTAAAGGTGCTTACCCTTGGATAACACTATTAGGCGAAAATGGAACAGGTAAAAGTACAGTATTACAAGCTTTAGCAATAATGCTTGCTGGACCTGAAGGTGCAAATCAACTAATCAAACCGGATAGTTGGTTAAAAGACAATAAAAAAAGGGGTGTATTGAATATTTGTTTGCATCAGGGAGATAGCGATCCTGGATCATTTGGTGGTCAAATATATAAAGAAAGAAAGAAATTTTCTTATACTCTATATGTCACTAGTATTGATCCAATTATAATTAATAACCGAACTTATACGGAACCTGTATTTATTGAAAATACAAGTAATACAAAATCTTTATCTTGGCTTCGCCAAAATGCATTATTGCCTAAAGGAAAAGGCTGGTTTGGTGCTGGTTATGGTGCATTTAGACGCTTAACCCGTAACAATCGAATAATTGTTCCATCTCTTCAGACTCCATCCAGACTCACGAATTTTCTTTCTCAGTTTCAGGAAAATGATCCACTGGAAGCTTTTGAAACATGGATGGTTTATCTTGATTATAGAACATCAAAAAGTAATGACCCTACTGCAGCAAAACAGAAAGAATGGAGTATAAAGGCTATCAATCATTTATTACCAGAAGGAAATTCTTTTGATTCAATTGATGCTGACGGACGTATCTGGTTCAATGTTAATGGTGAAAAAGTTTCGACAGTAGCCCTTTCTGATGGGTTTCGCAGTATTTTGGCCCTTTCAGGAGATTTGGTTTGGCGGTTGATCAATTCATTTCCCGAAAGCAATGATCCTCTGCAAGAGCAAGGAGTAGTATTAATAGATGAATTGGATATCCATTTACATCCAACATGGCAGCGAACAATCGCAGGTCTTTTAAGACAAACATTTCCCAATATTCAGTTTATAATGGCGACTCATAGTCCATTAGTTGCAGTTGGTGCTGGGAGTGATGCAATTACCTACCGTTTTTATCATAAAGGAGAATCTACTATTGTTGAGCCAATTGAAAACTTATATGCAATGAATGTAGATAGAATTTTACAAAGTCCTGCATTTGGTTTAGTTTCAACATATTCACCTGAAATGCAAGAAAAAATTGAAAAATATTATAGGCTTAAAAGAAAAAGGAAACTAACACCCGACGAAAAACAAGAATTGCAGGTCGTAATTCCTTTTGTTGAAGAAGCTTTAGGTAATGCAGCACAGGAATCAGAAACAGAGAAAAGTTTGAACGAATATATCAAGAAAAACTGGAAATGATACAAGTTGCTAGAACTGAGAAGCCTGAAATCCTTACGAGAAAAGAAGATCTTTGGAGATCAGACCTTAAAAATGCACTTATTGAATTTAAAATTAATAACACCCCAATAACCAGGAGAAAATTGGATGCTGCTTTTAATAAATACAAACAAAAGCAAGTAAAGAATTCGCTTCTAATAATGTTCTCTAGCAAATGTGCTTATTGTGAAAGCCATATTTCACATATTGGATTCGGAAATATAGAGCATTATCAACCAAAATCAAAATTTCCTGATTTGTGTTTTAATTGGGATAATCTACTTTTAGGTTGCGAAATTTGTAATAGTGTGGTATTTAAAGGTCAAAAATTTCCTGAAGATAATGATGGTGGTCCATTTGTCAATCCAGTTAAAGAAAATCCTGATGATTTTTTTGATTTTGAATACGATAAAGATACTGGAACTGCCAATGTGATTCCCAAAAACGAAAGAGCAAAAACTACTGAAAAGGGGTTAGGATTGAACCGACCTGAATTAGTAATACACCGAAGCAGTATTGTACGAAAAATGGTTTTTGCTGCACTAAAAGCAAAAGATGGTGATGATGCTGGAATTGAAGAAATTCGCAAGTGTTGCCGAAAGGAGGATGAATATGCTGCTTTTGCAAGAGCTTTAGCAAAGCGATTCAAAATTTTATAATCAAATTTCAATTAAATTTTTCAACAAAGATAATTCTGCTTCAATAAATTTCAAGCATGGATTTATCGTCACCTATAGCGAGCATGGACTATCATGAACTTCTTGAAAAGTACAAGGCTTTATTATCTGAGAATGATCGGCTGACAGAAGAAATTAAAGGCTTAAAAAAACAAATTAGTATAGAAGCCAACTTAATCCGTGACAATGATAAACCTGAAAAATTAGAACAAAACTCTCAGCAAATAGGGATAACCATTTCATCAGTTAACAAAAACTCCCCTTCTTCTGAAAAAATCCAACTCTTTAGATCCCTCTTCAATGGGCGCAATGATGTTTTTGCTAAACGGTGGGAGAACAAAAAGAAAGAAACTTCGGGCTATTCTCCGGCTTGTTCCAACGAATGGAAGCCTGGTATTTGTCAAAAGCCAAAAATATCATGTGCCGATTGCAAGTTTAAAGAGTATATTCCACTGGATGAAAAAAATATTGAAGCCCATCTTCGAGGACAAAACAATTTGGTAGTTGGAATTTATCCATTGCTAATGAACGAAACCTGCCATTTTCTGGCTATTGATTTTGATGACGAAGGCTGGCAAAAAGATGTAGCGACACTCAGGGGAGTTTGTACCTCGTTCGATATTCCGATCGCCATTGAACGTTCGCGTTCGGGCAACGGTGCGCATGTGTGGTTCTTTTTTGAGCATCCCATATCGGCTTTACTGGCACGCAGATTCGGAAGTGCAATGCTCACGTATGCCATGAGTAAACAGCACGACATTCCGTTCAAATCATACGATCGGCTTTTCCCGAATCAGGATACTATGCCCAAAGGTGGGTTTGGCAACCTGATTGCTTTGCCCCTTCAAAAAGCCGCACGTGGCAACGGGAATAGTGTGTTTATCGACGAATCATTTCAACCTTACGACGATCAGTGGGCTTTTTTGTCTTCTATTCCAAGGCTTTCAGAGAAAAGGGTTGAGTACCTGATCTCAAAGCTATGTGACGGCAACGAACTTGGAATGCTGAAAATGGATACTGAAGAGGAACAGAAACCGTGGGAAAAGGTGAAAATTGAACTACGAAAAGATGATTTTCCACCTCAAATTATCATTACAAAAGCAAACATGCTTTTCGTTCCTAAAGAAGGATGTTCACAACGGGCATTGAACCAACTGAAACGATTAGCCGCATTCAAAAACCCCGAATTCTACAAAGCCCAAGCTATGCGAATGTCAACATTCAATAAGCCCCGCATCATCTCATGCGCCGATGAAACGACTGAATATTTATGTTTGCCCCGAGGCTGCGAAGCTGAAATAATTGACCTTGCCAATAAATTCAATATTCAAATTAACTGGGAAGATAAAACCAATCATGGAAAACACATCGATGTACAGTTCAAAGGCGAGCTGCGTGGTGAGCAACCGAGGGCAGTTGAGAAAATGCTGGAACATGAAAATGGTGTTTTATGCGGCACCACTGCCTTTGGGAAAACAGTTGCTTCCATAAAATTGATCGCAGAGCGGAAAGTAAACACTTTGATTTTAGTGAACCGCATTAGTCTGATTGTACAATGGAAAGCCAGGATTGAAGAATTCCTTACCATCAACGAGTCGCTGCCCGATACGCCAACAAGAAAAAGGAATAAACCCATAAGTCTTATCGGTCAATACGGAGGAGGGAAAAAAGAGTTGACCGGGATTATCGACATTGCCGTGATGCAATCGTTGAGCCGCGATGGAGTGGTTGACGAATGTGTGAAAAGTTACGAGATGGTGATTGTGGATGAATGTCACCATGTTTCGGCTTTCAGTTTTGAGCTGATTTTGAAAAACATTCCAGCTAAATATGTTTATGGTTTAACGGCAACCCCAACACGAAAAGACGGACATCACCCCATCATTACCATGCAGTGTGGCCCAATCCGATTTCGTGACGATGCCAAAAAACAGGCTGATAAACGCCCATTCGATCATTACATTATTCCGCGTTTCACTACTTTTCGAATTCCAACATTCGATGAAAAAGAGTCAACCATCACTGATTTGTATGCCGGGATACTCGGTGATGAAAACCGAAACCAGCAGATTATTGCCGATGTGTCTCAATGTTATGAAGAAGGACGAAACTGTATCGTTTTGACCGAGAGGACAGCTCATGTCGAGTTGCTTGCCAATGAACTTCGAAAACAGATTCCTGAGGTGATTTCAATAACCGGAAACAGAAGCGCAAAAGAAACTAGGGAATCATTGGCACTTATTACGAATTCACCAACCGACAAACCAATGACTCTTGTTGCAACAGGCCGTTATATTGGTGAAGGTTTTGATGAACCCCGGCTTGACACCCTATTTCTCGCAATGCCTATTTCATGGAAAGGAACATTGCAACAATATGCGGGAAGGCTTCACCGCCTTTACGAAAGCAAGAAGGAGGTAATTGTTTATGACTACGTTGATGTTCATGTGCGGATGCTCGAAAAGATGTACCACAGGCGGCTTTCGGGCTATGCATCAATTGGGTACAAGATTAAAGGTGATATACTTTCGGAAGAAGGAGGAAACATCATCTTCGACAAAGACAATTTCCAAACGGTTTATTCAAACGATATTCTCAATGCGTCCAATGAAATTACCATTGTTAGCCCATTCATCACCAAAAAGAGAACAATCCAAATGAGTGCCGATCTTCAACGGACTATACAGAATGGTGTTGCTGTAACGATTGTAACCCGACCCGAAGAGGAATACAAACCAAAAGATTTAAATTCTTGGAATGACACTGTTGCCATTTTGAAAAATACAGGTGCAACCCTGCTTTTCAAACCCAACATTCACCAAAAGTTTGCTGTTATCGATCAAAAGATTGTTTGGTACGGCAGTATCAACCTGTTAAGTTTTGGAACAGCAGAAGAAAGCATGATGCGGCTGGTTAGCGGGAATATTGCTTATGAACTATTGAAAACTAATTGATTTTTTTTAGAAACTTTAGTGTTGAAATTACTTGTTCGTTGCAAATTAACCGACATTGATAAATTCCTTGTTTGAGTGCACTTAAATTTACATCCTTTCTGTTTGCACCTATGGCTATTTGATCATTGGCTGTTTTAAATACGATTACTCCCATTAGGTTAACGATTTCAATAGAATAAACCCCTGAATTGTAACCTGTAAATTGAAAACAGGCAACTTCATCGACAGGCGAGGGGAATAATGTAAAATGCAAATCATTCTTGTATTTTTGAGATAACCCCGATTGTTTGTTTGATTCAAAAGCACCAATATCAGGAGCCGAACCACTATAAGGTATACCTATGAATGCCCCACTTAATGTTGTTGTTGTCCCGGCATCAGTCAAATCAGACCCTTCGATCAAGTGCATAAAGTTAACATCAGGCAATGAACCATCCGCTTTGCGGGGGCTTGCCAGCTCATTAATATCTACACTCATAAAATCGTCATCGGTTACGGTAACAGTATCTGTCATTTCATAACAAACACTTTCACCGTATATCCAATCCCATGTGTTGTGCGACTCGGGGTAAGGATAATCGTTGATTAAAACTTGTCTTGCCGTATTTCCGTAGCTGATCGAATTATAAAACTCGGTATTGTGAAAGGGTTTATTCACATTTCTAAAACTTGTTGGTCCTTCTTCATTTTTATAGAAAATACTATTGTAAACTCGTGCATTATTTCTGTAATCGTTAAAATCCAACTCATGTATTGCAAACCTTTGATTGCCTGCCGAGATGCAGTTGGACATGATCCAGTTTGGGATTTCAATACTATCGCGAACAGCGCCTAATTTAAATCCGTTCCCATCGTCGGGAACATAAATGCTCATGAAATTAACACCATTCTGAAAAGCCCAACAGTTTTTCAATATTTTCTGGCCCGAACCGCTTAGGTCAATTCCATCATCAGAACAATTCCAAAATCGACACCCATCAATAACGAATAATCCACCTTTTTCCAAATCTCCTTTTATACCATCGCCCAAATTAAATTGGTGTGGCATTAACGTATCTGCACAATTGTAGAAGTCGCAATTAATCACATACGAAGTATCGGTGGGTATGGCGTAAATAGTATCCAGGCAAGTGTGATCCTCACAATCCCATTGGTTTCCAACCGAATCTTTCATTGTTCCATAGTAACCAACCACACTTGTTAACCACATACCCCTTCCGCCAATATCGTGTATCGACATATTTTCAAAGGTGATATTAGAACACATATTGGTTGAAATGCCATTAACCTGTATCCCAAACGATTTCTGCCAAACATTTCTAATTTCTAATCCCTTAAAATGGATGTAGCTTACTTTTTCGTTTAATGAAATAGCCTCCAGATAATTGCCAGTTACAGTTACTTTTCTGCAATCCAATACTGGCGTTTCTCCTGGATAATTAAAATAACATATCGGATTGTTTGCCGTGCCGGAATGGCCACGTTTAACCCCAAACTGATAGGCAGCGGTAGGGTCGATTAAACAAATAGCATTTTGAAATTCTGTAGTTTCGGGATACCAAACACCTTCCCTAAAATAAACCGTATCTCCGGCATCAGCCGTTTCGAAAGCCTTTTGCCAGGTTCCCCATGGAGCTCCAATAGTTCCGATATTGCTATCGTTCCCATTTGCTGCAACATAATATGTTTTAGCCGTAACTATTGGTGAAAAAAGCAACAATAGGATGAATGTTATAAATCCTTTTTTCAAAACGGTGTGTTTATAAGGTTAAGTAATCTAACTGACCAGCATTTTGAAATCAAAAATAATTATGATTTGGTCAATACTATCATTATCTCCTGATTTTGAAGTTTTTTATTCTAACATAGATAGAATCAGGCTTGGAATAATTACCGGAGCACTAAATTTTATGGTTTATGATAGTTTTCGTGAAGGTAAATTGGTATCGCCTTGCTAGCTTTTGTTCAACCAAAAGTTCGCTGTCATCGACCAAAAGATTGTTTGGTACGGCAGCATCAACCTATTGAGCTTTGGAGCAGCCGGAGAAAGCATGATGCGGCTGGTGAGTACGAATATCGCGTATGAGCTTATGAGGGCGGTTGAGTCAATTGGTTGAATTAAATGGCGTACGTTTCTGCAAATCTGTAATTTTTTCTTTACAAATACGCGCATATCTGTAAAAATATAGTTACACATCAGCAAAGCGTCGAATTACTCCGGGTTCAGGAGCCCAAGGACGCTTATACCAAGAGTCCCGGGACTCTTACACCGGGAGTCGATGGACTCTTACACCAAGAGTCGTAGGGCTCCCGATTTATTGCATCAACAGTGAATTCATAAAAAAAAGAAGCTGCCCCTTTGGGAGGCAACCTCTTCATGTTTCCATATTGATTAATAAAATCTAACTTAATTACAATGGCTTAATTTGAGCTGAACTTTTTCTGTTTTCTGAATCAGATGAAGTGATCTTGATTTCATCTTTTGAATTGCCAATTTTAATTAATGCTGTAGCAATTCCAGCTTCAGTCGTAATTTCTCCCTGGTTCATCAACTTCGCATCTCCCTCAACTTTGAAGTCGATTTTTACACCATTTACAGGGACTACGGTTCCGTTGGCATCAACCAACTGTGCATACACAAACACCACATCGTTGCAGTCTGCTTTAGGCGCACGGCGGCTTTCGTCAATCTTCAATTCTATTTTGGCAGGTACTTCGGGCGTTTTCACACTGTGAGTGGCAACCTCTTTTCCATCGATATAAGCTTTGGCAACCAGTTCACCTTTTTCATAAGACTTCAGATTAAATGTGAAAGGCGGGTGGTTTAGATTATTAGAAATAGCGTTTGTGTCGGGTTGTTGTTTGCCAAGGCTTTTACCATTCAGAAAGAGTTCAACCTGCTTGCAGTTACTGAAAACCCGCATATTTAGCGGTGATTGTTCATTCCAGTACGAGGCTATGAAAACCATTGGTCCGCTTTGGTAAAGTTCTGATTTCTCAGAGGCATCGCGTTGACTTTGGTAAAAGTAATAACTGAACTTTGGCAACCGGTCGATGCTCATGATGCCCGATGCTTCCAAATCATTGGCGCAACCCCGGTTGTAATCGAACATCACCCAGTAGCCATCGGCAAATGCTGTGGTGTTGAAGTTGTCGTTGTGCGCCTCTTGAATATTGGTGGCTTGTTGCAACAGGCGCGTTTCGCCGTCGGTGAGCAATTGCCGGCTTGTACGGTCAACTTCCTTCAGGTCTCGCCATAATTCCTGATTGAAACCAGCGTTCATGGCAAAATATTCCCAGTCACCATATTCCGACACGCTGTAAGGTTTTGCTGGTTCTTTATAATGTCCAAGTCGGTGTTGTCGGGCTTGAAGGTAAATGTCGTAACCATATTCCTGCCATCCTGCTGAATAGCACTGGTCGCCGGGATATTCTTCGTGAGTAATCTTTTGAAGTTGGTCAATGAATGGTTCATCCATCCATGACTCGTTGAGCGATAGTTCCCACGCAATCACGCACGGGTGGTTGCGGTCGCGACGGATCAACTCTCGTCCAGTTTGAAAAATTTGCTGCTGAAATGCCGGATCGGTTGAGTAGTATTGCCAGCCTAAAATGGCATCGAGAACAACCAACCCCAACTCATCGCATGCATCCATAAAAGCGGGGGAGTGGGGGTAATGTGAAAGCCGTATGTAATCGAATCCCGCCTCTTTTATTTTTACGGCGTCGCGGTATTGGGCTTCGTTGCTCAGCGCATAACCGATGTATGGGTATTCCTGATGGCGGTTTACCCCACGAAGGAACATCTTTTCTCCATTGATAAAGAAACCCTCTTTCTTGATTTCGATGCGACGAATCCCGATTTGTGTTTCTTCTTTATCGACCACATTGCCATTTTCCAAAATCTTTGTTCTCAGGGTATATAGCTTTGGAGATTTTGGCGACCAGAGTGCTGGATTTTTGAGATTAAGTTCAGCGGTATAAGGTGCGTCTGAATTTGGGGCTAATTCATATTTGATCGACATGTTTGAAGTTACCATTTTCGGTCCATCCCAAATTTCATTGACTACTGTAAATGCTTCAGTAATGTTGTTTTCATTGATAATGTGGGTACTCACCTGAATCGTTGATACTTCTTTTTCAACTTTAGGATAGGTGACAAACACACCTCCGCTGGCAGGCTTTGCAGCAAGTATCGGGTCGGTTATATGCAACGGGTTTTTGATGATCAGAAACGCATCGCGATAAAGACCGCCATACATGTTGAAGTCGAGTATTCGCATGGGTTTTGGCCCGGTAACAGCATTGTCGTTATTATCTAACCTGATCAATACACTGTTTGTTTCATCAAACTTAGCTGCGCTTGTAAAATCGAAAACAAGGGGCAAATAACCACCCAAATGCGAGGCTACTTTTTGCCCGTTTACCCACACATCGGCCACATTCATGGCGCCGTCGAACTTCATAAACAGTTTTTTCCCTTTCAGGTTTCCATCCAGTTCGAAGTTCTTTTGATACCAGCAGATACCCTGCCACTGGCTGTCCATCACCTTGGGTTCTAGCTTTGGGGTGTGGGGCAGCAATACGTTTTCCCATTGTACATTGTCGATACCTGTTTGGTCAAGAGCTTTATCGGTAATGGTAAATTGCCAGTCGCTGTTGAAGTTGGTGGATGGAATGGGTTTTTCACATCCAAACAGGCCAAATAGAAGTATGATTGTGAGAACCAGATTAAGTCTCATTTGTAAGTTTCTCATGTTTAACAATTTTCTTGTTATACTCTTATTAGTTTTCTAATGACCAATGACTATTTACTCGGCCTTTTTAAAGGCCTTTATGCCTTTGTGTGCATTTCCTTCTTCGTCGAACAGACTACGACCCAAAAAATAGATCTTGGGATCGGAAATCAGTATCCCTTCGGGTTCCCAGTAAAATATTCCTTTCACTTTTGGATATTTGTGAGCTATACTGTCGAGCGCGACCAGAAAGTCGTATTGACCTTCGGGGGTTGGAGGAAAAGGTTTAACATCAAGTACCCATTGGTCGGGTTTCGGATAATAACCGTTGGCATGATAGGCCGTTTCAACAATGATGATCTCTTTGTTGTAATTGGCCGACATCCACGCGAGGTTCTTTTCCAGATCGGCAAAACTACCGTGCCACCAGGGGTAATAGCTTTGCCCGATGATGTCGAATTCAACCCCTTGTTCCGTTATCTTTCTGAAGAAATATTCGGTTGCACCTTGGTCGCCACCTTTGTCAATGTGGATCATAATGGGAACTTTGGTTTCACTGTATGCATCTTTTACCCCTTTGATCCCGGCTTTTAGAAGCGTACAAAAATTCACCCAATTTTCACCTTTATCGGTATAAATCTTCCCGTCGGGCCAAATCATCCCCGGGGTAATTTCGTTTCCAACCTGCACCATATCGGGCAAAACACCCGCAGCTTTCATTGCTAAGATCACATTTTTACTGTAAGTGTAAACGCTGTCGGTGAGAGCTTCAAACGAGATGTTCTCCCAAGCTTTTGGTTTGATTTGATGTGACGGGTCAGCCCAGGTGTCGGAGTAATGAAAGTTGAGCATCAGCTTCATTCCGGCTGCTTTAATCTGTTTCGAAAGGTCGATGGTATATTCCAGTGAATTACAAACGGGTCCATCATCGTTGGGATTATTGAAAAGGCGTACCCTTCCGTAATTGTATCCGTTTTCTTTAAAAATTTCGAGACCGGGTTTGGCTTGCCCGTCGATTTTATAAACTCCACCTCCGTCTTCAATTTTTTTCAACAGAGAAAAATCACCCCCATAAATAAACGCGGGTGTTTCGTTGATTGTATCCGGCTTGCAACTCATCGTGACTATCAGCACAACGGGCAAAATTATATTGAATATTGTTTTTCTATTTTTCATCTCTCTGTTATTTCTGTTTTTAAAAATTGTATGCATAGTTCATGAAATCAATTCCGGGTAACACATTCCCGTCAAAATCGAAAAATGAATTCACCTCCTGACCATAACCAAGTGATGAGTTAACCCAAGCTGGTTCCCAATAGAAGACACCACTTCCTCCCGCAGAAATCACATTTTGTGTGAGGCTTTTCATATAATCATGCTGACCTGCCTTTGTTACCGGAAATCCGTTGAACTCAATTTGAGTATTGTACACTTTCCCATCGCGCGAAGCATTCGTCCATTGGTAAAAGGTTTCTACCACCATCACTTCTTGCGGAAATTGTGTTTTCAACTGACGGATAACCGATATCAATCCTGAAAAAGTAATGGTTGCCCACTGGTCGTAATACGAAATACCCATGATGTCGTAATCGGTTACCCCGGCGTTTTTCAGGTTGTTAAACCTCCAAACGGCTCCGGCATTGTCGGCATAATGAATGATGATTTTGGGCTTAATAGTCGATGTAGCTGAGAAAGTACGAACAGCTCTGATTCCTCCGTTTAGAAGGATTGCCAATGATTCTGTCGTTGCTCCCAATGGTAAAAGCATTCCGGGGTTGATTTCATTTCCAATCTGAACCATTTCTGGTGTTAGGTTTTGGTTTTTTAAACTGTTCAAAACCGAAAGAGTGTAATTGTATAACGAATCTTTTAGCACAGCTAACGACAGCCCCTTCCATGCCTGTGGAATTTTCTGATTGGCCGGATCGGCCCAGGTATCGGAATAGTGGAAATCAAGGCAGACTTCCATCCCCGCGTTTTTAGCCCGTAAAATGGTTCTGGCCACATCTTTTAAACCGCAGTAACCCGGTTTGTAATACTGACTGTATCCGTCTTTCGCATCAGGATTATTGAATAACCGAACCCTGACCAGGTTACATCCGTGATTTTTAAAAATAACAAAAGGGTCACGAATCGCGCCGCTGTCTTTATACACCGCACCGAAATCTTCAACCATATTCACCGCCGAAAGATCGGCGCCGAAATAGAAATCGTTGGTAACAGGTGTTGGGTCATCGGGATCATGATTTTTCTGGTCGCATGAAAACAGGAAACAGGAAAAGACTAAAATTCCAAATCCCAAGAAAAAGTTATAAAACAGAGAGTGCGGTTTATTCATCCGAAAATAATTTGTTTGTTTAATTGCCGGATGGAACTCACATGACTTATTCTCATCCGTGTTTGTGATTGTGTGTAAACATGTTCGTTTCATAAAACAAAGGTTAACCTTTTTTTATTAAAACGTAAATTGAAAGTAGAAGCTGTTTTTACTGCTTTAAACAGCTTCTACTAATCTTTATTATTCGGTTACAACAGGGTTTGTTGTATTTAATTTACGGTGCATTTACCGCTGATAAAATCGACGGTCATGGTGTAGGTGCCCATTGTAGCGTACCAATCGGCCACAATATTTGCTCCTCCGAAAGCTAATGCACTTTCGCTGCCTCCAAATTTGGCATCCCAATTATCGGGATATAGCAGGAAGTAATACCCCCAAGGAGTGGTAGCACTGATAGTTACCTGTCCTGAATACACACCTGGCGCTGTTTTTGGAAGAACCGCTGATGTGAAATCCCACTTGTCGTTGAGACCCGATGCATAAATTTGTTCGCCTACGATGCAGTAAGTTCCTTTTACAAAGTTTACAATCAGTGTATAAGTGCCGGCTGCGAGGGTTGCATCGTCAGTTATATTGGCGCCGTTGTATGATAAAACACCTTTTGCACCACCAAATTTATTCTTCCACTGGTCGTCGATAAATACCTGGAAGCCCCACGATGAAGCCTTTGTTATTGTAATCTGTGACGAATATACTCCGGCAGTTTCTGTTGCTGTCATTTCAGCCAACGTCCAATCATCGTTAAGGCCGGTAACGTAAGCCTTTTCCACGGTGGTAAGGCTGTAAGTTTTATTTTTAAGATCGGATTGAATCAGATAGAGACCAGCTGCCGGGGCAGATATATTTTCGCCATCTTTATAACTGAGTGTTCCTGTGTATGCGTCGCCGCTTGCCATTTTGTAAACATCGGTCCAATTTTCAGCTTCCAATCCCATTTGGTAACCCCAAAGAGAGTTGACAGTAACAACTCCCGCGAAAGTAGAGTCGTCTTCACTTATCAGGTTCAGATAGTTATTAAAATTCCATCCACCAGAGATACCATCGTCGATACCAGGCAGGTACAGGAATTTGCTAATTGGTTCTACAACAACCACTGCACCTGCCGTGATTTCGTAGGTCCATGCTTTTGGATTACTCAGGTTGATTTTAATTGTATAATCGCCGGCAGCGCCCGGAACGGTGAAGTTTCCTGTTCCATTGAAAAGTACATTATTGCTACCATCGGGGGCGAAAGATACAGTGCCGGGAATGGCGGCAGCATCATCAGTGCCGGTGACTGAGTTATAAAGTGCGCTGACACCTTTTACACTGAACGAAGCATTTGCTGTTGTTGTTGTGAACGAAGCCATCCATATCATATCACTGCGGGTGAAGGCCATATCAGCAGTTACATCGCCCGACAATGATAGAGAAGAGATGAAGGTTGCAGTCCATTTTTTAGCGCTGGTGCTAAGTGTTGTATAATAGCAGCCATTTAATCCGGGAAACCAGAAGTTCCATATTGGAGTTGTGCTTGCATTGTTGTCCATTACAAAAACATAACCATCAGCGCCATAGTTGCCCCAGATAGTTCCATCACCTTCGAGCAAAAAGTAATTCTGCCACGCTGTTGCGCCCATAAAACCTTTGTATTCTCCATCGCTGTTGGCCGAGTAAAGAGTAACTCCTGTATCAACCTTGTCTTTATCGAGGATAAAGCCAACACTCATATCAATTGAATAAGGAGTGATGTCCACTTTTGCCACGTTGCTGTAAACCGGAGCGGTATTGTTGCCAAGCCTTGCTTTGATGCGGAAATAGAGAGGCGAGCTTTTAAAGGCTTCCAATCCGAGATTCTTGGTAATCGTGTTCAGTTCAAGGGTCGTGTACGACACTGTATAGTCAGATGCTGAAGCTTCTGTTATTGAAGTGAATGCTTCAGCTGTTGAAATTTCCAGAATCATCGAAGGAATTGATGCTGGTATAGCCATTGATGTATCGCTGATTACCAGCGCTTTTTTGCTCCATGTGAGAGTAAGCGCTACCGATGTTGCATTGTCTTTTTCAAGTACAACAGCTGATTTGCTTGCTACAAGGTCTGTCGATTCGAGATTTGACACCGTAATTAAATCGCCATCTTTCTCGCATGCGACAAATAGTGTCGCTAGCAGCAGGACGAATGTGAATATTTTTGACTTCATATCTTTCTTTAATTAGTATCCATTAATAATTCTCATTTTTAAGATTCGGGTTTGCCGAAAGTTCCGAAGATGGAATAGGATAAGTATTATATTTGTCTTTAACACTTGTACCGTCCTTTATACCACCCTTCCATTGCCAGATATAGCTGTCTCCGGTGAATTTTCCAAAACGGATAAGGTCGGTACGTCGCGAGCATTCCCAGTAAAGTTCGCGGGCACGTTCGTCGAGGAAGAAATTGGCGGTAAGGTCGCTTATCGACACTTTTCCTGAGATTTCAAAGGCATCGCCAAAGGCACGTTGACGCAGCGCGTTTACATAGCCAAGCGCCTCTTCTGAACTTGCACCGGTTCCACCGCGTACAACTGCTTCAGCCAGCATAAGATAGACATCTCCAAGGCGGAACATCGGGTAATCGGTATCTACGCCATCGGAAGTTGTAACAGAAGCTTGTTCGCCGGCATCGGTCAGGTTCGACCATTTGGTAACCAAATAGCCGTTAGTCTGGTTCGTGCAATCGTCAACCTTTAACGTTTGGCCTTCTTTGAAAAACATGGCACGCGTATCGCCATCGGTAAAAAGTGTAGGCACCTCGCCGCGAATACGGAACATTCCCCAGCCGTTGGTCACTCCATAATCTGATGGCTTGTACCCTGAATCGTCTTTTGTACTGCTCACTTCACCGCAAACAAGATAGGTTGTTGCACCCCAGCTCATGACGTGGTCGGCATCGACAATTAACGGAAGAATGATTTCGTTGGTACGCAAGTGGTTATCGGCGTTGAAAAGTTTTGCATACTCAGGTTCGAGCGAATAACCATTGTCGATAACCTTTTTGCAATAGGTAACACAATCGGTGTAGTGGTTGCCGGCTTCGTATACTTCAGCATTGAGGTACATCTTTGCCAGTAAAGTCCAGGCTGCTGCTTTTGGTGCACGGCCATATTCGCACGACGCTTTGTCGAGCATCGTTCCTTCAATATCTTTAAGTTCCGATTCGATAAAATCGAAAATCTGTTTTGAAGTATAACGTGGTGGTATATAGGCGCCAACAGGATCGTTTTCGTTGACAAAAGGTATGTTGTGATACAAATCCATTGCGTGATAATAGGCCATTGCGCGAAGGAATCGGGCCTCTGCACGGAAGATGCGGATGTCGCCCTGTTCGGCTTCGGTAAACCCTGATATTTTATCGTCTGCTGCATTTCTTAAAAATTCGTTGCAGACAGCAATGGTGTAAAAAAGTCTGTAATACATGTCGGCGACCCAAGGATCTGAAGCATCCCATGCAAGAAAGGTAAGATCAGCAATTTTATCGCCTTCGATCCATGTCGAAGCGAGTTCATCGGTGCCGGCTTCCTGCATATTGAAATAGCAACGCATGTAGTCGTAGCCCATATTACTTGAAAGATCCGCATTTGTGCCACCCTTTTCCTGCCCGGCAGTAACATACAGGGCATAAAGCTTGGCCAAAACCATCTTGTAGTTCGAAGCCGTGGCGTACACCGTGGCTGATGTTGTTTGAAGCTGTGGTGTTTGGTTCAGATCGTCGATACACGATACCGACAACATGAGGCAGCTTACAAGAATTATATTTAGTAACTTTTTCATTTTTATAACTTTTTTAGAATTCAATACCAATACTCAATGAGAAAATACGCGGACGTGGATAGAATGAATTGTCCATACCTTGTGGTACTTCAGGATCGACACCTGAGTATTTTGTGATCGTGAATACATTCTGAACCAAGGCCGAAAGATTGAGACTGAACGCTTTGTTTATCTTTCCAAAGTTGTATCCCAGCGAAAGGTTATCCATCTTCAGGAACGAGGCATTTTCAACATAGTAATCCGATAGGTACTGGCGGCTTTGGAAACCTGTGGACAAATAGCTGCGGTTAAGATTATTGAGCTGATAGCTATTGTACGACATGGTGTTGTAAGCGCCTGTTGTCATTGCCATTCCGTTATAAACATAGTTGCCAATGTTCGCACGTAAACTTGTACTGAGGTTCCATTTTTTATATCTCAACGAAGTACTAAAACCAAGAATATAGTCGGGAGCTGGTGAATGGTAGCGGTAAAGATCGGTTGAGTTGATTTGACCATCCTTATTCACATCAGCAAAAGCGCCTTCGATAGGTTTGCCGCTTTCGTCGTACAATTGGTGGTAGAGATAGAACATATAAGGAGCATAACCTTCGGTGAGCACCTGAAAGTTGTAACTGTCGATGGTTGGACCGGCCAACGTGTTTGTAATTGTTGTGCCTTTTACCATCGATAGATTTTTAATGGTCTGAGTTTGCCATGTAGCATTAAAACTCATTTCCCAGGTGAAATCTTTGTTGTCGACTGGTATTGCATTCAATGAAAATTCAAAACCTTTGCTGTCGACGTTGCCAACATTTGTGAGAATTATTTTGTCGAAGTTGGTTCCGGCAGCAGCTGGAACCCTTGCCAGAAGGTCTTTTGTTTTGCGGGTATAGTATTCTACACTACCCGACAACCGATCCTTGAAGAAGCCAAAATCTAAACCGAAATTGTATGCTGTTGTAGTCTCCCATTTCAGGTTCGAAACATAAGCTGAAGGGCGGTAGGTGAAATAATAGGTGTCACCAAACATATACTCGGCACCGGTCTGGCTAATGGTATAAACCGGCATGTAGTTGTAATCGCCAATGCCCTCTTGTTGACCTGTTATACCATAGCTTGCACGAAGTTTCAGGTTGCTTATCGCTTTTACATCTTTTAGAAATGATTCTTCAGAAAGCCTCCATGCTAAAGCTACCGACGGGAACATACCCCAACGGTTGTCTTCGCTAAAACGGGAAGTTCCATCGCGGCGGATTGTAGCGGTCAGCATATAGCGCGATGCCAGCGTGTAGTTCAAACGTCCGTAGTACGAAATCAAAGCGTGGCGGGCATCCAGAGCTGCAACAGATGACTGGCTTACACCGGCAACGTTTAAATTGTTGTATGCGTTGGTTGCGCTTTTCCAGAACTGGTAATCATAACCGATTGTTGCATCGATGGTGCTGTTGATACTTTCAATCGTTTTGTTGTAGTTGAAATAGGAAGTAAGTAATTTATTGCTTTTTTCCTGAGGTCCATAAATGTAGTTACGTCCGCCTGAAGTATAAAACTCGGCAGCTTCAACTGGCACTGCTATTGTTCCTTCACCATGGGCATAATCGTAGCCCAATGTAGCATGAAACTTCAGTTCAGGGAGAAAATGCATTTTGTAATCGACATCGAAATTACCAATAATCCTGTTTACATTGCTTATCGAAGAATGTTGATCCAACAAACCAACAGGGTTGAGTACGGCAGCGGTAACTGGCGTACCTGTATTGTCGATGGCTTCATTGTAGCCGCCAAATGCATCGGTCGATGAATAAATACCGATGGTTGGATTATAAGTTGCTCCACCCCAGATTGCCCGGGTATCTGCAAACTTATTTTTGTTCATCGATCCTTTTACGTTTATGTTGAATTTCAGATAATCGTTGAAGAATGAAGGTGAGATAGATATATTACCGGTTGTGCGGCTGGCATTGTCGGTATTCAAAATACCATTTTGATTGTAATAGCCCAGCGCGACACGGAAAGGTACTTTCATTATGTTTCCGGCAACACTAAGGTTGTTATCGGTGCCAAAGGCTGCTCTGTATATTTCATTGTTCCAGTCGGTCGTTTCGGTGCCAAGAAGCGCTTTCTGGTCAGCAGAACCTTCATTTGTGATTACGTCGATGAATTCCTGCCTTGAGAGCATATCGGCCAGTTTGGTTTTTATCTGAACCGAATTTGAAGTATTGAAAGACACCTTAAAATCTTTGCCTCCAGTCTTTGTATTAATAATAATGACACCGTTTGATGCACGTGAGCCATAAATTGCCGTTGACGAAGCATCTTTAAGTATGGTCATGCTTTCGATGTCGTTAGGATTTATGAGGCTAAGAAAGTTCTTATCGTTACCGCTGATACCACCTGTTTCGAGTGGAACCCCATCGAGTACAATTAGCGGGTCGTTGCTGGCATTGAGCGATGCGCCTCCACGAATACGGATGGTGCTACCGGCTGATGGAGAACCACTGGCGCTCATAATCTGTACTCCCGAAATTTTACCGTTGATAAGTTGCGCGGGTGTACTGATCAAACCTACATTGAAATCTTTGCTGTTGACATTCGATACCGCGCCGGTAAGGTTCCCTTTCTTGGTTGAACCATATCCAATGGCTACGACCTCTTCAAGGCCAACCACACTTTCACTTAGTGTGACATTGATGTTTTTCCGGTTATTGATTGCCTCTTCAACTGGCTGATAACCAATAAAAGAAAAAACCAACGTAGCGTTTGGGTTCACCTGTATGGTGTAATTCCCGTCCATGTCGGTTGTCCGTCCATTGGTGCTGTTTTTTTCCAAAACAGTTACTCCCGGCAAGGACTCACCGGAACTGTTTTTCACATTTCCGGAAATGGTTGTCGTTTGAGCTTTCAGGGAGGTAATTCCCACAAAGATCAAAATCAAACAAATGAGTAGTTTACTTTTCATAAAAATATCTCTTTTAGGTTTAAAAGAAGGTGTTAGTTGTTAATTAGTAATAGATAAACAGGAAAATTAAAAAACAGATAATCAGAATGGCGCTTACGCTTAATGCGATAAGTTTGATTTGTAACCGTCTCAGTTTAATTTCGCCCATTTTTTGTTCATTTATAATTATTACTACAAAACTAATCGGAGTATACGCTTTGGGGGAGTTCAAAATTCGTTATTTTGAAAATGAATTGGATTATTTTGAAAAAAATACGGTCAAATTTGAAAACAAATTCGGCAGCAATAAAGGTAAATAATTGATTGACAGAAGCTGAAGATTTATGGACGAAATCTCTATGTCCCGATAGCTTCGTGGATAGAGACTTTGAGGAAAAATAACTCTTAAGACAACTTCAGTTAGGTGGATTGTTCAGCATCCACGATTCCTGATTACATCGGGATTGTGAAATACATGCAAGGGTTATTTTTTATGAAGAGTTTGTTTTTCCCTTATATAATTGGCGACATCGACCATCGGAGTAACCCAGATTTCGTTCTCATGTTGTTTTAAATACTGGATTAATTGACTGTGCGCTTCAACAGATACATCAATGTTGTGTTCGCCTCCAACCCCATGAAACATAAACACAAGCAACGTATGCGATTCAATCGCTTTCCTGACAAGGTCGATCATGTAGCCGCCTGTATGCCCGTTAATATAAAAACAGTCGATGTCATTTAGATCAATCTCCCCTAATGATTGAAAACTGGATTTAACACCCCTTGCACCAGCAAATTCTTGTTCCAGTGCATCATAAAAGTTAACGGTATCAATTTTAGTTTCTCCGCACGGATAGGCAAATGTCCGTTTCGTTTTACCATCGATTGCTTGTAAAAGGGTATTGGTAACCCTGATTTCATTCACCGCTCTGTCAACTGAATATTTGCTGAGATCGTTTTCGGGCGAGACCCACGACCTACCCTCCAAACTCCCGTCACACGGATGGGTTAACGTATGATTGCCAAGTTCATGGCCATGCTCAGCGGCTAAGCGCCAATCCGACATTCTTTTGCTGAGTACCGGCGATTGGCCTATGATATAAAATGTTCCTTTAAAACCTGCTGAATCGAGGCATGGTATTACATTGTCGAGATGAACATTGAGGGCATCGTCGTAGGTGAGTACAACGGCGCATTGTTTGCCATTCCAATTGTCAACTTGCTGTGCTTCTGATTTCTGAGATATTAACATAGAGAGGATGAATAAAATAGCCGGAAAAATTTTCATGAGTTATCTATTTAAATTGCAAATTTATCAATTCTCGGTTACAATTTTGAATTATACCGATTGAAGAAATATAACAGTCCAATCATCGCTCACTCGATTGGCCTTAACATTTCTAATCATCGGCATTATACCAAAATGCTTTGGGCTGATTTGAAATTGCATTTGGTATTAGCAATTGAGGAATTTGAAAAGCTTTTCGTGTTCATTTTTAATCAGATCGTAACCGTGATGATAGAACCGTGCCCGCTTTTCAAAACTAGGTTCCGTTCGTTTAATTGAATACTCAGGAGATGGCGCAATGATAAAAAGCTTCCCATCGCTTTCTAATTGTTCGCAAAGATCGAGCGTCCTGTTATATTCTTTATTGCGTGAAAGCATGGAATTTAAAAAGGCTGGATTCTTCCGAAAAACGAACTTGTAAAGAACTGAGTTTCCGGTTTCTTCTTTTCGGTAGCCTCTTGGGCGTGTAAGGATCACAACTGCTTTATTGTGCCGATCCAAAGCATAATGTACCGGGATTGAATCTGATACGCCACCATCGTAGTAATACTTGCCATTAATTTGTACTGGCTTAGATATGAGTGGAATGCTTGATGATGCCTGAAGTGCTTTGTCTATCCCAATTTGCGAAATTTCATTTTTTGAAAGCACGACCGGTTTGCCTGTTTCTGATGATGTAATGACAATGTCGAACGCGGACTGATTCTGATACATTGCTTTTTCATCAAACGGAAATATTTTTTGGGGAATCTCCTCGAAGATGAAAGGCATGTTAAAATAGGAACCATGGAGTAGTAGATGATGTAAACCCATGAAGCGCTTGTCAGAAGGAGCTTTCACATTGACATTCCAGTTTCGCCCGGTTTGTCGCGACAGGTAGGATGCGCCGGTACATGCCCCGGCTGATACGCCGACGACACGTTCGAAGTTGATGTTATGATCCAAAAAATATTCGAGCACGCCACTGGTAAATGCTCCGCGAAGACCTCCGCCCTCAAGGACCAGGCAAGCGTTATTCATCTGTTTTTCCTGAAGTTCCATCGAATTAATTGTACAGAAATATATCTGTTTCACTTGTTACAATAGTAGCCAAAATCCCTTCTGTTTGCAAAAATGCAGATTAAATACATTAAAAACGTAACGATTAGCCGTGAGGGTAGGAGAGACTCTCCCCGTCAGCATTTCGCCGGCGGGGAGGTCTTCTTTATTCTATTGTTGAATTAAAATTCGTAATGTCTCTAATCAAGGGGTTTCATGAAATGCATCAATTCCCTGTCGTGGTTATTTACAATTTTGCATTCATTGTCAAAATACATGGTTGCACCGTTCTCCGCGGTATAAGGTTCCCACTTTGGCAGCACGCCCTCTACATTCGGATTGCCTGTTTTTACAAAGTTCAGCCAGGCGGAGCTCATTTTGTCAGATAATTTCCAGGCTTCTTCTGTATTGCCTGTCCAGTCGGGTCTCAAATCAACCGTGTGAAAGGCCAGCGAAATATCCAGGCCGTGAAATGAACCTTTTGACGCACTGTCAACCTGACTTTTCCACGCTAATAAATAGACATATAGCGGTGCATTTCCCGGTACGGCCCTTGCATCGGCTGTACGAATGGTAAAAGGCCTGAAAACATTATCGATTGAAAGTAAATCCTGAGGTGTATAATCGGGATAGGCCTTTGCGAACAGCTCAATATATTGATCGGTTTTGTCACCATATTCCTTTGCCAACCGTTCTTTGGCCTGTTCCATGGTCAGGTTCTTTTCACCATAAACTGTTCTCATCAGTTCATTGAGCGTGCTCCCGATCATCAGGGGAATATCTTTTGAAATTTCGGCAAAACCGGGGCTGAAAGGTTGCTGCAGCAATACAACTCCGTCGGCTGAAGGCGAAAAACCAAACATGGTTGGTGAACCGGGTTTCCTCGGACCTGCTATTTTTGCGATCGCATCGTTTCCTGCTTTGACAAGTGCGGCGTAACTGATGGTATCCAGTTTTTCTGCATCGTTTGCTGTAAGTCCCAAATTTTCAAGTACCGCTAAGCCCAGCGCTTGCGATTTTTCTTTTGTCATTACATTAATCAGCGTTCCGCTTTGAATGATGGCTTTTTGAAACAAACCTTTTGCTGCCGGCATACACATAAGTGTGCCAACTTTACCTCCACCGCCCGATTCGCCCAAAATGGTTACATCGGAAGGGTTACCGCCAAATTCCGCAATGTTTTTATTGACCCACTCCAGCGCTTTTACAATGTCGAGCATGCCTGCATTTGCCGATTGGGCATATTTTGAGCTACATGCCGACAAATCAAGATAGCCGAGAATATTCAACCGGTGATTTACGGATACAAACACCACATCCCCTTTTTTCGCCATCGCTTTTCCATAAGTCATTGGGTCGTTGCTGCTGCCCACATGAAATCCACCTCCATGCAACCACACCATTACCGGACGCTTTTTGCCATCTGATATTCCCTGTGTCCATACATTGAGGTTAAACAATTTCTTTTCATCCATCGTGGAATCCGGAATCCAGGCTACAATTTGTTTTGCAACCGGTCCAAACTCTTTGCATTCACGAACACCATCCCACGCATCGGGCTCCTGCGGCGGCATAAACCGTTCGGCTTTGGAATATGGTATTCCTTTAAAGGTATAGATTCCATCGTCAATTGTGCCTGATATTTTGCCATAGGTGGTTTTTAGAACCGGGTTTTGATTTTGTGAGGTTTTTGTTTTACAACCTGTTAGGTAAATTCCAACTGTTACCAGACAGATGAAGATTAAGGTTATTCGTTTCATAGGATAAAGGTTTATTTAGTTATTAGCAATGTACAATGTATGATAATTATTCTACCAAATCCTTAAAAGCCGATCCAAAAATCAGATAGCTTGTATTTCCGGCAATCGTGCCCTCGTTTTGTCCCCACAGGAATGGCCAGTCGTCGTAGTTTTCAAAGTGGTCGGGTTTTCTGAAAAGTACACCCGGGGCAACATTGCCCGGAATGGCAGAGAAATCGGCCCTGTTGTTTCCATAAAAGACTGCTTTTGGACGGGCAGCGCCCACCGTGGCTACAAACGAATAGTTGTGGTACGGATGGCAGCCATAAAACCAGTTGGTAACCTTGAACGCATTGTTGGCATCGATTATTTCGGGGAAAAATTTGCTGGCAAAGCATACCGTGGTGCCAAAGTTCGACATGGCACCGCTTCCAGCCCAGTTTCCAAGGCCGATAGGCACTCCGTACGGGTTGTCTTTTTCTAGATTGTCGATGTATTCTTTGTACTTTACGATATATGGCCGGAGCTTTTCCTTGTAGGATGCATCCAAATGTGGTATGGCGTTTAATGCCGTAAGGAGAACGAAATTAACGTTACGGTCCAGCGCAGGCCACAATAGCTTCTGAAATTTATCCATGTATTGTTGCTCTCCGGTTGAGATGTAAAGTTGAAGATAGGTGGAAATATCGGCAAACCGGTTGTTCCTTCCTTCCCAGCTTGAACTATCCTGAGGCTGTTTGGCGAGTAATTCCGTGGCCTCTTTCAGAAGTCTTTTCGATTGTTGCAATGCCCTTGCCGAAAGGTCGTCGTTATAACCTTTCAATGCCCTGCTTGCGGCGGCAAACATGGTGGCTGCCTGCAGATCGAGACCCGGATTGCGGCTTGTAAATGCCCACATATCATCCTTTACCCCGCTCGACCGGCCGTCGGTAGCAATTTCGTAAGGACCAAGTTTTGGATTATATAATAGACCGTCGGTTATGGAGGCGGCGTCGCCAAGATGATGGTAATTGTCGAGAACAGCGTTCGAAAGCGTTTGCGACATGTGGCCGATAATCTCTGCCTGCGCGACAAGGTTCAAGGTTCCATGTTCGATGAACTGCAACATGTCGGGCTTGCCATCGGGGCGGTGAAGATCGACATAACGTTGCTTTTCATCCACAAAAGTCTGGTCGCGTAAGGGTTTAAAATATTCCCAGGTTTGTACAAAGTTCTGTACCACACTAATGTTCGATCCTGTCTCGATGTCAAAATCGCCGGCATCGAAAAAACCGCCCACATTTAATCCGGGAATCAATTCCAATGCTTTGTATTTGGTGTCGGTGGTTGGCCCCTGATGATGGAGGTCGAAGTGATCGGTGTTGGGTGGAGCCTGCAGGTAGCCCTCCTTGAAAGGCTCGCCATGCCAAACCCTATATGCCTCATTAACATACATGTGGTTCATGTGAATGGGAATCCATACATCGCTGGTGGCTTCGGTGATCATATCGTAAACGGTTTTGTCGATGATGAAGTTGTTGGTTTTAAAGGTGCCATACTGGATGTAATAGATGCCGGGATCTTTCACGGATGTAAAATCAAATTTCACATAGTGGTACTTGTAATAGTCGCCCCAAGGTACAATTTTGCCACTAAATGCTTCAGTGGCATTGCCGTCTTCACCAATTTTATAGATCGATGCCGTTGCAAGGGGTTTATCTTTCTTGTCGAGTTCAATGACAGCGACTTTGGGTTGCGACGGGATGTAGCCCACTTGTGAGAAACCGATATTGGGTTCCCGTATCCAGCCATTTATGGCATTGGGTTCAACGGTCCATGTTAAAACCTTGCCTGTTTTTTCTGACGGAAGCGCGCTGCGAACGACAAACCAGCCGTTCTGTGCCAGCATACGGCCGTCGAAGAGCATGAGGTCGGCATCGGGCGAGGTGATTTTTACCAGGCGAGAAGGTTCATCGGGTGCCAGAAGAAAGGTGCGGCCGGTTTCGAGAGGTAGCGGATCGATAAATTTTCCTGTACCCCGGTCATCGTAGGTTTTGTACCCTTTAAACTGCCTAGGTTTTTCACTATTGGGTTTTGTAACCGTGTTTCCAACCACATAACGCGGGAAGCGGTTGTAACGCCCGTCCATCAAATAGGTTTTTGCCCAATACTGAGAGGGCAGAAATTCAAGATTAAATCCTGCTTTCCCTTCAAGCGCCTTTGGAATGGGTTTGTCTAGGTAAACCGATATCTCAACCCCTTTACCCTTCGCTGTAACCACTACCCGTGAATCAAAATCGTAGTCTTTATACCTCATCGTCGCCTCAATGGAATTCGAGGCACGGTCAACTTTCCGGTTCGATATGGTTGGCACCAGATCCCACTGTTCCGGTGTATTGTTAAGCCTTACCGCGCCGCCTTGTGCTGTTCTGACGCCATGGTGGATCAATTCAATACCTGCATTTTTCTCATCGTTAAAACCTCCGGTAAAGAGGTTGCTGTACATCAATACATTGACGCCCTGCGTCTCGAAATATTCCAGATCATTGAGCTTAAGTTCCTGTCCGGAACTATAAATAAACGCCGGTAACAGCAGCGCCACAAGTGCGGAAAGTTTAATCTTCATCCTATTTTTTTTGTGAAAAATTTGTTGTGGCCTAAATTTAACGATATACAGCAATGTATGTTCATCCATCCTAAAAAATAACAAGTCTATAACATCAGGAATGGATCCGGGCAATTACTGGTCTTTTGTGATAATGAAGAGAATTCGTATGGAATGCTGTATGTGTTTTATTTTCATTGCTTTTATAAGATACCGGACACTTGGATGTTGTCGAGGGGGACTTTGGAGTGCGCTGGTTGAGGCTTTGGGTTACTTACATTACATTGGAACGTTTGCTGAAAAGAGGGTATGTGGCTTTGTATACTAATCGGGGTCAACGTAATTATAAGAATTAGACATACGCCTTTTCCTTTGCAAATTTTATAAATTCAGTTAAAGTAATTTTACCAATTACATAATCTCTAATAATCTCTATACCTTTAGGAGTTGGTTTAAAACCTTCAAACATATTACTTCCTATTGCATTTGCAGTATTTTCCAATGTTTTCAAATCGGAAAATTTCACACCCATAATAGTAAGTTTATTTCGGTCGATATCTATTGAGTTAAACATGTTTTATCAGATTTGATGAAGTATTACAAATATAGTCATTTTTTGTGAGTTATGTCTATTGGCCATGTGTAGACTTACCCATTGGGCTCAGATAGAATATAGGTTCTGTTATCAATTTTTTGAATCACATACCACTCATTCTTCTGTTTTCCGCAACTCGTTGCGATGATGAAAAGAATTCGTAAAGAATAGTGTATGTGCTTTATTTTTATTGCTTTTAAAAGATGCCGGACACATGTAAGTTGTCGAGGGGGATTTTGGAGGGCGCTGGCGGGAAATGATACAACTAAATTTATTTCCTGTTATGAATTGAAAATCGACGAAGTCAAATTTATATTTTGTATTTGTATCTGATTCATTGCTTTAACAAAGGCACGGATTATAAATCCGCGCTAGCGGGGGGGCACCAGCAGAAGCGAACTATTGTATATATCCATAGGAGCGGGGAGTCTCGTTCCTCGACCACACGAAGCTATAGTTATATGTTGCAGTTTAGTTTTAATGTTATGGTTATAAGTAAAGCCATACTAATTCCTTCGACTAATGTCTTTATTGATTATAAAAAAAATCTTAAAAACAAGTCAAAATGGCATATAAAGCAAGCTACAAAATAAAAATGTCGTGAAATTAAAACATTGAAAAGGCGCCAATTTGACACGTATTATTGATTTTTAATAAAACACTGACAATCAATGTACACTGCA
>Ga0209800_10001130_pt1 | contig 30444 bp, 18 predicted proteins | sample Higcelweek8metaG_FD_187174 | JGI IMG/M metagenome (GOLD analysis project Ga0209800, IMG submission 187174) | Freshwater pond sediment microbial communities from the University of Edinburgh, under environmental carbon perturbations - High... | ecosystem: Environmental > Aquatic > Freshwater >...
TTGTCCGAAAATTCGACGCTCTCTTTAACAATGCATCACTTTACAATACCTACGGACCGACAGAGAATACCGTTGACTCCATGAACTGGCGGTGTAACCTGGCCGAAGGAAAAGGGCGTGTGCTTCTAGGAAAACCCATTGCCAATACCCGCTCCTATATCCTGGACCGGAATGCAGAACTTGTTCCCATAGGCGTTCCTGGCGAATTGTATGTGAGCGGGGTCGGCCTTGCCCGCGGCTACCTGAACCGCCCGGATCTCACTAAAGAGATGTTTATTCCTGATCCTTTCAGCGACAGGCCTGGAAGCCGCCTCTACAGGACAGGAGATCTTTGCCGCTGCCTTTCTGACGGCAACATCGAGTTTCTGGGACGCATTGATCATCAGGTGAAAATCAGGGGATTCAGGATCGAGCTGGGGGAGATAGAGTCTGTTCTGAGCCGACATGAACAGGTGAACGAGGCCGTGGTCATTGCCCGTGAAGACCGACCTGGCAATAAACAGCTGGCGGCGTATGTGACGTCTTATTACGCTGGGCAACGCCCTGAAGAGGCTGATCTCCGTGCATTTTTGAAGACCATCCTGCCCGATTACATGATTCCAGCCTTCATCGTCTTCATGAACGAGTTCCCCCTGACCTCGAACGGAAAGATCGACCGGAAAGCCCTGCCAGCTCCTGCAATCTCTGCCACAGGTAAAACGTATACTGCTCCGCGGACGCAAAAGGAGAAGATCCTTGCGCAGATCTGGGCTGAAACCCTCGGGGTGCCACGCGTGGGCATAAACGATAACTTCTTCTCCTTAGGGGGGGATTCGATCATCAGCATACGGATCATTTCCAAGGCTGCGGGAAAAGGGCTTGCACTGGCCGTAAAGCAGATGTTTGAGCATCCGACCATTGCCGAGCTTGCTCTGGCGGCAGGCACCCGGCAAACGATTTCGGCTGAACAGGGTATCGTAACCGGTGCACTGCCCCTCACGCCCGTCATGGAAAGCTTTTTCGAAGAGCCCTGTATCGATCCACACCATTTCAACCAGTATATTGTGGGCAGGATCTCTGATAAATGGGATGCCCGGGTGTTGCGTAAGCTATTTTCCGTCATACTGTCGCACCATGACGCATTAAGACTCCACTTCACCAGGAGCCATGGTGCATGGAGAGCCGGGTGCGCAGATAGAGCACCTGATTCGGCTGATGAGCTTATGGCGGTTGTGGATCTGTCTCAAGTCTGCCCAGATGATCGCCTCTCCGCCATGGAGGATCTTGTCAAAAGATACCAGGAGGGGTTTGATCTCGGTGCCGGGCGCTTGCTGAAAGCTGTTTTATGCCTGACAGGGGAGAGGGAGAACTATCTCTGGGTTATCATGCATCATCTGGCAGTGGATGGCGTATCATGGCGTATTTTCATGGAAGATTTTGAGCGGTTGTGCACCATGGCCTCTGATGGTGAGGAGATGGCGCTTACATCAAAGACCACCTCTTTCAAGGAGTGGGCATTCCGGTTAAGGGAATACTCGGTATCCAAGGCGCTGATCAACGAAAAAGAGTACTGGCTCAATCAGACCGATTCCCTGTCGTTGCCCACGGACTATCCCTTCGACCCCTGCGTCAATACGCTTCAGGCGTCTGGAACAATAACTTTTAAGCTGTCGGGAAAAGAGACCCACCTTCTCCTCCACAAAGCACCTGACGTTTACGGGGCCCGAATAGACGAACTGCTTTTGACAGCGTTTTTAATGGCCGTCTGCCAGTGGAGAGGCATGACAAAGCTCTTGGTCGGCCTTGAAGGCCACGGAAGAGAAGAGCTGTTTGCAGATGTGGACCTCTCGAGAACCATGGGGTGGTTCACCAGCCTTTACCCCGTCGTGCTGACCGTCAGGGATCAAAAAGCTGGTGACCGGAAAAAACTTAAGGAGAGTGTCACTGCGGTCAAAGCGCAGTTGAATGCGATTCCCAACCGCGGTATCGGGTATGGGTTACTGAGATATATGATACCTGATAATAAAATCCGAGAAGCCTTCAACTCCATGACCTTTCCACAGGTGATTTTCAACTATTTCGGTCAGCTGGACGAGTCATTTACCAGCGGCCATTTTGCTTTTGAGCGGCTCGGATTTTCCGAAAGTTCCAACAGGGCAAGAAAAAGCATGCTTGACATAGGTGGGGGCATTATGGACGGAACGCTTCAGGTCGTTTTTTCATACTGCAGGAAAATCCATGACGCCCCTACCATCCAACGGCTGGTGGAGGATTTTGGCGCCAACCTGCACAACCTGATTGAGGGGTGTGCATCCTTCAACCGGACAGGGGGGTTCGTTCATAAAGAGTTTCCGCAGTTTCCGGAATTGATTTATCTGAACAAAGGAACAAAAGAGACCCCGGTCTTCTGGATTCATGGCGGACTTGGCGGGGTAGGAGCGTATGTAAAACTCGCCCAGAGAATTCAGAGGCCCTTTTACGGTATTCAGGCACGAGGGTATATGTCTGACCGGACCCCGATTTCGGGTGTCAAGGAGAAGGCCTCCTATTACCTGCGCATTATCCGTGCGGTTCAGCCTGAAGGCCCTTATCACCTGGGTGGATATTCCTACGGCGGAACCCTTGCCTACGAGGTCACCCGCCAACTTCAGGCACTGGGAGAATCTGTCTCATCAATCGTCATGCTAGATTCAAGAGCAGATACGGAAAATAAAAGCGACGCAGATACGTCCCTATTTGACGGGAAAGAGGCAATGCTGCAGGCTGTAAACATCGCATTATACGAATCTGTGGTTTCAGGGTCGGAAAAGATGGAAAAGGCTCTTATACACCGAAATGAGCTGGATGTCAGTATGGACGACGACATGTTCCTTAGCGCATTAATCGAACACCCCAAGACACGCAGACTTTTTAAAATAAAGGAAAAGGCTGCTGCTCAGGTTCGCTCTATTGTCAGGACCATAGAAAAAAGTCACACAGAAGAGTATGCGGTTCAACCACTGGCTGAGCCTGATGCCGTGACGTGTCACTACTTTCGTGACAGGAGCGGACGGTTGCTCGGAGATCTGGAGCCCTATTTCTCATTGAAAAATGGAGGTGTAAAGGAGCTGGCCGGTTATTGGGAGGCATGGGGAAAACATATATCAGATTTTCACCTGATAGATGTTGACTCTCCGAATCATATGTCGCTGTTGACGGATCCGCACGCTTTTGAAGAGATAGCAGGGGTTTGCCAGATGCTCTATTCGAAAAAAGAGAATCCCTGAAAATGTGTTAAATTTAATGTAAGGAGGGAGTATGAAACGCGCTAATTTGCTCAAAAATGTATTAATACTAACCATACTGATATGGGCATATTTTGGGGTGAACGCATGGGCAAGCCATCCGAATCATCCCCTGGTCCGCATTGAGAATCTCGGTGAGATTATGGGCAGTTACGAAGAGATTACGCTGCCAAATGGAAATGTCAAGAAGGTTCAGCTATTCAGCGCCATCCCCTATGCAGAACCCATGACCCCGGAAAATCGCTGGCGGCCGTCGGTGAAAAAGAGACCCTTTAATGAAAACCCCTACGATGCAACCATCCCGTGTCCGGCATGTCCACAGCTGGCTCCGGAAAAAAATATCCAGGAAGATTGCCTGTATCTTCGAATCTCAACTCCGGAAAAGGCCAAAGCCGGGGCAAAACTTCCTGTCATGGTCTTTATCCACGGCGGGGCATTTATGACGGGAGGTGCGAACTCCGACTATTACAACAGCGGTGCCAACATCGTTGCCCATAGGGATGTCATTGTCGTTACGATCAACTACCGATTGGGTATTCTGGGTTTCATGGTGTATCATGGTAAAGGTGACAACGATACAAGTTCCGGTAATTTCGGGCTTGGTGATCAGAAACTTGCCATTCAGTTCGTAAGGGATAACATCTCTGCCTTTGGCGGTGATGAGAAAAACATCACCATTTTCGGGGAGAGTGCTGGTGCAATGTCCATCGGTTTTCATCTCATGATGGAAAACCGAGACTATTTTGATGCTGCGATTATGGAGAGCAACCTGTACGGCCTTCCCTATCTCACTGAGGAGGAGAGTGCCAGCTTGGGAAAAAAGGCGCTTGCGCAAATGTCGTGCAAGGATCTTGAGTGCATGCGAAAGCAGAAAGTGATTGATCTCCTGAAAGTCGGATCAGGCCTGAGTTCCGACGCCATCAGAGACTTTGGTCTGAAAGGGATATTCTGTTTCAAGCCGGTGATTCACGATAAAACATTTCATTTCAAGACCCAGCCTGGCAATAAGATCCCGGACAAGCCAGTGCTTCTGGGCATCAACCAGAATGAAGGGCCCCTTATCGCCCTGGGGATCAAGGGTGATCTCGAACAGTGCCTGAATATCGAGGATCTGGAAAACATTACCGAAACGCAATTTGAAGCACTGCTCAACCTTCTGTTCAAAAAAGAGAACGCACAAAAGATCCTTGAACCTGCCAAGGCTATGTACCCGGCGTTCATGAAGGAATCTCAATGCAGTTTTATGGAAACCCCCACAAAGTATTATACGCTCTTTTCACGGATCCTGTCGGACCTCCTTTTCACCAGCGCAAACCTCAAATATGCCTTTGATGCGGCTGGCAGCGGCCGTTCTTTGTACGCCTACAACTTCACCCACGTCTCATCATGCGACCCCTGGCCTAGTCTCAGACCGCAATGCAGCGAATGTGTATGTCATACCGCAGAATTACCCTACCTGTTCGGCACCTTTGCAGCCTTCAACCCGAACTGTACCAATCCGGACAGCTGGGAAAACCTTCAACCGCAGGAGTACGGACTCTCCGTCCGGATGATGGACTTCTGGAGCCAGTTTGCCGCTGTGAGGAGTCCCGGTGCACCCTGGCCGGAATTTGCCAGGATGCCTTACGTCGCCCAGTTACTTGACCTTAACATTGATCCCTTGCCAGTAAAGGCGACTTCATTGGCTGCGGATGCGTTTTACCAGTTATATTTACCAGTAGTTGAATCTGAAAATTTATGAATCAGAACCCCCTTATAGGTTGATAAGAATGTCAAGTTCAATAATAGATCAAATTGAAAGTTGTTTAGTCCAGGAGCTATCTTCAATCGGAATTCTTCTTAAAAAATATGGTGATCTGCCGCTGAAGGAGGTCGCAGCTCTTGCACTCAGCAAGCAAAAGCCAGTGTCAGAACCTTTAAAGAAATCAATTTTAAAAACCGCATCCCGGCTATATAATTTTGACATAATAAGCGGACTGAGTAGCCATTTAGACCAGAAAATCATTTTTAACACAGCCGAGCACTTCGGGTTCTCTAATGGATTTTTTCTTCAATCCAATATTTTTACGGCCAACATAGAAAAATTCAAGGCCCATAAATTTAATATCGTGCTGGCATGCAGCAACATATCATTCAGAGAAGCTTCAAAGCCATCTACAATTGTCTGGAATGGTGAATCAACCAGGCTGAGTGCGGCAAATGATTCCAATTGCACCATATACAGTGCGCCTTGCTTTAATGAAGAGCGCTGGCTCAAAACGCCTGAAGAGTTTCGGAATTTAATCTCTTATGAACAGTTACCAACATCATGTTTTATGGATCAGCTCAGTTATATTAATTCCACATTGTGGGAAAGATCATTCTGTCAGGATCCTGGTTTTCCCAAATTGATCTATCTCTCTCTGGAGGAGATTGCAACTCAATTGATTATAGAGTCAATTCAAAGTAAAGATTTAATTTTCCAATTCTGTTTTGACCCTGAAAATTTCAGATTCATGATCAATACCTTTGATGGCCTTCCGTACTGCTGGGAACAACAGGATAGAGGCACACACCTTTTCTGGTACAATGTAAGCAGTAAAAGTAAATATCCACTCAGGTTTGACGGTTATCATTGCCTGACGTACAAAGATTTCAAGCTTAAATTGAATCCTGATGAAATAATAGAAAAACTTACCGACAAAACGATCATTCCAGGGACGTTTTTATCCCATTTGATTCTGCTTCATAACAATGCCAGAGTTTTAGGGGGCCCTTTGCAGCTCCTTGCCATGCCTGATATATGGCGGCGGTGGTGCGAAGTGAATCAACTTGACTACCATCTCTATATAACAAACGAATCGCAAATGTCCATGTTTCCGTTGTTATTCAATAAAAATTTTAACCCTCTAAGTTTCGATGATATAATTGCATTACCAATAGAAAAGCAACGGGTAATGTTTGATCAAATGAAGCAGGTTTATGAGAGTTTAACACCTAAAGATATGATGTGCCTTTTTGCGTTTCCTGCAATCATTACACAGAAAAAAGAACCCAATCCGTTTAGTCATCTTTTAGAATATTCTGATCCTCACATTATTTCCAACTTGCTGGAATTGGATCATAGGCTGACAATACGGCTGTAGGGTTTTCGTTTTGGTCCGGTTGGTCGTGTGGTCCACGGCTTTGGGAACAATTAGGTTAAAATTTGTTTCCATTGGTCTATCCTGCCAGGACAGCATCAACCATAAAATTTGCTCCAGCCCCTAATCAGACAGAAGAGGGATAAAAATGAGAACTAAATTTCAGATTGTTTTCTTGATCATCGTCACATTTTTCATCGGCACGGCCTGCGAAAAGAAAGAAGAGAAAGCGGCCCCACCCCCGCCTCCGCCTGAGGTGAGCGTTTATAAAACAAAATCAGAAGATATTCCCATTTATAAAACATTTGTGGGCCAGATTTACGGGGCAAATGACATTGACATCCGGGCCCGGGTGGAAGGGTTTCTCAAGGAGATCCATTTCAGAGAGGGTTTCCCGGTAAAGGCTGGAGAACTGCTCTACATCATCGAAAACCAGCCCTTTGAAGCGGAGGTGGCATCAAAGAAGGGGCTGCTGGCCGAGGCCAACACCAAACTGGTGAAGAGCCGACGGGACCTGGAACGTTATCGCCCCCTGGCAAAAGAGAACGCCATTTCCCAAAGCGATCTTGACGGGGCGGTCGCAGCCTATGAAGCTGCCCAGGCAACAGTGGAGGCTGCCCAGGCCAATCTGAAGTCAACTCAGATCCAGATGGGATATACGCGGATCTACTCTCCCATTGACGGAATAATCGGTAAAACAAAAGCCAGAGTCGGAGACTTTGTTGGAAGGGACCCCAACCAGGTGATCCTGAACACGGTATCCAATACCCATTCCGTCCTTGTGGAGTTTTTCCTGACGGAAAACGAGTATCTGAAGATTGCCAGGCATATGGTGGAGACCAGAGCAGAGAAGGCGGAGCTTACGCGTGCGCCTGATATCCGGCTGATCCTGGCGGACGGGTACCTTTATCCCCATAAAGGTAAACCCAATTTTCTGGACCGACAGATCGACCCGGCAACTGGAGGCATCATGTTTCAGGTCTCTTTTACCAATCCGGACAACCTGCTTCGGCCAGGGCAGTTTGCCAAGTTAAAAGCACGGGTTGAAGAGGTGAAGGGCGGCATCCTCGTTCCTCAGCGTAGTGTCGATGATCTGCAGGGAATAAAGCGGATCTTTGTGGTGGACAGACAGAACACCGTGCATGAACGCCAGGTGACCCTGGGGCCAGCCATAGAGAACTTCTATCTCGTTAGAAAGGGCCTTGAGGCAGGAGAATCAGTGATCTTTGAGGGGCTGCAGAAGATCGGCGACGGCACAAAGGTTCGGCCAGAGGAAGTTTCAGTGAAACGTATGGCAGAGGAGGAGAGCTGATGGGCGCCTTTTTTGTCAGGCGACCCGTCGTCGCCATGGTTATTGCGATCATTACGGTGATCGTTGGTACCCTCTCCCTTATGGGGCTACCCACGGAACAGTATCCAGAAATCACCCCGCCAGTGGTCCAGGTCAGTACCAATTACGCCGGAGCAGATGCCGAAAGCGTGGAGCAGTCTGTGGCCACCCCTCTGGAACAGCAGATCAACGGTGTTGACAACATGCTTTACATGAAGTCCACCAACACCAATGACGGATCTGTGAGTATCAGCATCTCCTTTGAGATCGGTACGGATCCGGACATGAATACGGTATTCACCCAGAACCGGGTGGCTGCGGCCACAGCCGGGCTGCCAGAGGAGGTACAGCGTACAGGCGTCTCCACCTCTAAATCCATGCCCAACGTAATTATGCTGATCTCCCTCACCGATAAGACCGGCCAGTACGACCAGGCCTTTCTCAACAACTACGCCCTGCTCAATATCAAGGATGTGCTGGCCAGAATTGCCGGGGTGGGCATGGTGAGCGTCATGGGCGCCTCCGAATATTCCATGCGGATCTGGATCAAACCGGACCGCCTGGCCCAGCTGGGGCTGACCGTGCCGGAGATCATCGCTGCTATCCGGGAGCAGAATGTCATTGTTCCGGGCGGAAAATTCGGGGCTGAACCTGCCCCGCCGGGAACGGAGTTTACATACACGGTCCGCCTCCCGGAACGCCTCAGGTCTGAGGAGGAGTTCGGCGACATCGTTGTCCGTACCACAGGAAGCGGAGCCCAGGTCAAGATACGGGACATTGCCCGGGTGGAACTTGGGGTAGGCTCCTACAACATGTTCAGCCGTTTGAACGGAAAGCCATGCGCCATCATCTCCATGTACCAGGCTCCGGGCTCCAATGCTGTGAAGCTGGCCGAGGAGATCAGGGCCACCATGGGTGAGCTTGCCGCCTCCTTTCCCAAGGGTATCCGCTACGACGTCTCAATAGATGCCACCCTGCCCATTACCAAGGGCATTGACGAGATCGTGGTTACCCTGTTTGTGGCCCTGGCCCTGGTGGTTTTTGTTGTGTTCATTTTCATCCAGGACTGGAGGGCCACCCTCATCCCCACCCTCGCCATTCCTGTATCACTGCTGGGGGCATTCATGGCCTTTCCCCTTCTGGGATTCACCGTAAACACCCTGTCGCTTCTGGGGCTGGTGCTGGCCATCGGCATCGTGGTTGACGACGCCATCGTGGTGGTGGAGGCGGTCCAGATCAACATAGCCGATGGTATGGAACCCAGGGAGGCAACTATAGAAGCCATGAAAGAGGTGACAGCGCCGGTCATCGCCACCACCCTGGTATTGATAGCCGTTTTTCTGCCCGTGGCTGTCATGGGTGGTATCACGGGTCGGCTCTATCAGCAGTTTGCCCTGACCATCGTGGTGTCGGTCTTCTTCTCCTCCATCAACGCCCTGACCCTGAGCCCGGCGCTGTGCGGGCTGATCCTCAAGGCTCCTAAACCTTACCGGGGGCCTTTGGGGTGGTGCTTTAAACTGTTCAACAGAAGTTTCAATCTTTCCGCCAGCGCCTATATGAAGGTGACCCGGATGCTGACCCGGAGAGTCCTCATCGGGATTGTGATTATTGTCGGCGCAACTCTGGGCACCTGGTATGTGAACAGGATTCTGCCCGGTGGATTCGTGCCAGCCGAAGACATGGGGTACCTGTTAGTCAATGTCCAGCTGCCGGATAACGCCTCTCTTCAGAGAACCGATGTTGTGACCCGAAAGGTGGAAAAGATGATCGCCCGTCACAAAGAGGTAGCTTATGTGACCACGATCACCGGGTTCTCCATGCTGTCAGGCGCCAATGGCACCAACTGCGGATTTTTCTTCATCTCCCTTAAGGACTGGGATCTTCGGGAAAGAACCGTTAACGACGTGGTCAATGCCCTGAACCTGGATTTTTTCACGGGTGTCAAGGAGGCCCAGGTCTTTGCTTTCAGCCCTCCGGCCATCCCGGGCCTGGGTTCTGGCTCAGGTTTTTCCCTCATGCTTCAGGACCGCGGCGGAAATACCCCTGCCTATCTGGGGCAACAGGCTGCCAATTTCATCCTGGAAGCCCAGAAAAGGCCGGAGATCGCATCCATCTCCACCACCTTCCGGCCCACAGTGGCACAGAAGCTGATAGAGGTGGACAGGGACAGGGCCCTGAAGGCTGGTATCTCACTGAGTGATATGTACACCACCATCAGTGCCTTTCTGGGCGGTGCCTACGTAAACGATTTCAACCGTTTCGGTCGGCTCTACAGGGCATTTATCCAGGCAGAACCCCAATACCGGAGGGGAGAGGATCAGCTCAATCTGTTTTTTCTTAAAAACCGGGACGGGCAGAGCGTACCCCTATCATCCTTTGTCAGGGTAAAAGATGTTTACGGCCCGGATTACACCACCCGGTTCAACCTGATGCGGTCAGCGCAGATCTCAGGAGGGGCAGCACAAGGATTCACCTCTGCCCAGGCCATGGCAGCCCTGGAAGAGGTGGCGGCCCGGGTGCTACCGGACGATATGACCTACGCCTGGTCCGACATGTCCTATCAGGAGAAGAAGGCAGCAGGCTCCGGCGCCATGGTTTTTCTCTTCTCCCTGGTGTTCGTCTTTCTCATACTGGCGGCGCAGTATGAGAGCTGGTCCCTGCCCTTCAGCATCCTTTTGGGGACGCCGTTCGCTATTTTCGGTGCCCTGGGGGTGCTCTACCTTGCAAGGATGGGTGACTTAAGTTATGAGAACAACATCTTTGCCCAGATTTCCCTGGTCATGCTCATCGGCATGGCCGCCAAGAACGCCATCCTGATCGTGGAGTTCGCCAATATCAAGTTCAAGGAGGGGATGAGCCTGTTCGATGCGGCTATGGAAGCGGCAAGCTTAAGATTCCGTCCCATTCTGATGACCGCCTTTTCATTCATCCTCGGCATCCTTCCGCTGGTGATTGCCACTGGTCCCGGTGCCCAGGCCCGGAAGGTGATGGGGATGGCCCTTTTGGGGGGGATGAGCCTGGCCACCCTCCTGGGGGTGTTTTTCTACCCCATGCTCTTTGTGCTGATCGGTAAACTTGGCCAATATGAGAAAAAACGAGACAAAAAGAGAGTGGAGGCATGATGAAATCATATCTAACCGCAGCCCTGATCGTCTGCCTGGCTCTGCTGGCAGGCTGCCAGACCGTGGGCCCTGATTTTAAACCGCCGAAAATGGCTCTCCCGGACGCCTACCGATTCATCACCGATGATGCAAAATCTGTGGACGACCTCAAGTGGTGGGAGCTGTTTGGAGATCCCGTGCTTCACACACTTGTAACTGCGGCCCTGGAAAACAACCGGGACCTTGCAACTGCCATCAGCCGGATTGAGGAAGCCCGCGCCACATACGGGTTCACCCGGGCCGACGAGTATCCCACCATCAACATAAGTGCCGGAGGGTACCACGGCAACTATTCAGGCGCAAGATCCACAACCACGGACAGCAACCTCTATATCTCTCCCACACTCTCCTGGGAACTGGATTTCTGGGGCAGGTACAGAAGAGCGAGCGCTGCTGCCAGGGCAGATATCATGGCATCGGAGTTCAGCGCCCGGGCTGTCCAGATCGGCCTCATCGCCGATGTGGCGTCGGCCTACTACCAGCTTCTGGACTTTCGCCAGCGCCTGGAGATCTCAAAGGTCACCTTGGCATCCCGGCAGAAGAGCCTGGATATTATTCAGAAGCGTTTTGCCAGGGGGACCATTCCTGAGATTGATGTCAATCAGGCCCAGATTCAGTTAGAGATCGCTGCCAGTGCCATTCCACAGTACGAACGGTTGATCGCCAAAACAGAACATACCTTGAACCTGCTTTCAGGAAGGCTTCCTGGCAGCATCCAGACCTCCGCCACCCTGGCGGAGCAATCCCCGCCCCCTTTTGTGCCCTCCTTCCTGCCGTCGGCCCTTCTGGAACGGCGGCCGGATATCCGGCACTCCCTGGCGCTTCTCCACGCCAGCAACGAAGAGATTGGCGTTGCCGTGGCCCAGCGTTTTCCGGCCATCAGCCTTACCGGCACCCTGGGGCTTGCCCATTCGGATTTCTCGAGGATGGTGGTCCAAGGCGGGGTATGGAACGGCAACGCAAGCCTTCTGGGACCTTTAATCGATTTCAAGAAGAGCCTGCGCCGGGTGGAGGTTGCAAAGATTCAGACCAGACAGGCCCTGCTGGACTATGAAAGCAGCGTGCTCAAAGCCTTCAGCGAGGTGGAGGATGCTCTGGTGGAGGTGGATACCTATCGCCGGGAATGCGGGTCTGCCAACAGGAAGGTGGCTGCTGCGGAGAGTGCAGCCAGCCTCTCGTTCAAACGGTACGATAAGGGGGTGAGTTCCTTTCTGGAACTCCTTGACTCGGAGCGTACCCTGTTTTCCGCCAAGCTGGAGTATTCAGAGACCAAACAGTGCTTTTTCAACGCCTATGTCAAGCTGTACAAGGTACTTGGAGGAGGCTGGATCAGCCCGGATGACCAACCAGCCGCCAGCACGGATGAGAGCCAAAGGGATTCAAGCTGGTTTCAGTGACGGAGTCCATTGATGAACTGATAATGTCAACGTATAAGCGCTCTATCAATACCTTCGCCAATTTTATTTTGGCTTTAATCTTCAATTAATGAAGATTGAGATTAAGTCAATATAAAAACGCAACATATAGTGTTTAAATTGCTAAATTTCAGACCGATTCTGAATCTGGCGAAGGTATTGTCTATCAACCCCACCTTTATAACCCGCATGCCCTCCGGGAGCTTCAGTAGTACCGCCTCTGAATATCCAAATATACGATTCTGACTGATTAGATCTGCCTCAAACAGAGAGGATGATCAATAAAAAGTTGACAAACAGAAAACATTTGGATAGTTGCTCTTCATCTCGGAAGAGAGTAAAACTCATCCGGCTGTGGCAATTCCCATGAGTACTAAAATATAAAAGGAGAGGTTGAATGAAAGATTCAGTATTAAAGCAGATGGTGCCGTTTTTTTCAGGAATCATTGCGTTCCTGTTTATTTCAACAGTTATGAACACCTGTCTGGCAGAGTCAGGCAAGGTAAAGTTTGGCCATGTCGGGCCAACGTTCCATGGACAGACAAAAGGGGTTGATGCATTTGCAGCATATGTCAAAGAGAAGAGCAACGGCAGGATCAACATTGCCACCTTTCCTGCTGGTCAGCTTGGAGGAGAGGGGTCAATGGCAGAGCAGGTGCAGTCTGGAACCTTGCAGATTGCAACGGTGAGCACTGCTGTGCTCCAGAATTTTGTACCAGAGTCTGCCATCCTTGACATGCCATTTATCTTCCCAGACAGAAAAACCGCCTATGCTACCCTGGATGACCCGGAAGTTCAGGAGAAAATCTTCTCATACTTCCCTAAAAAGGGGTTTATCGCTATTGGATGGACTGAAAATGAGATCCGGGACTTTACCAACAACAAGCGCCCTGTGTACACCCCTGAAGATGTAAGGGGACTCAAAGTCCGGGTAATGACCTCTCCGATCTATATAGATACATTCAAGCAGCTTGGAGCATCCCCTGTGGGACTCCCTTTCCCAGAGATCTATAATGCTCTTCAGACAGGAGTTATTGATGCTCAGGAGAATCCTATTCTCACCTCTGTGATGATGAAATTTACTGAAGTAACAAGGTATGTGACACGAACTCAGCACAGCCTGACAGAGTGCATTATTGTAGTGAGCGTGGATTACTGGGAGAGCCTTTCAAGGGAGGAGCAGCAGATCTTCAAAGATGCCTCAAAAATCTGCATTGATATTAACCGCAAGGTAAATATTGAGCTTCACAGATCTCTTCCAAAAATCAATATCTCCATTGAAGAGTATGCAAAGCAGAATAAAATTGAGATCATAGATCTGACAAAAGAGCAGAGAGATGCATTCCGAAAAGCCATGCTGCCTGTCTGGGACAAATATCGTAAGATCATCGGAGATGATATATTTGATTTCATGCTGGCAAAGATCAAGGAGCATCAGCAGTAGAGATCTTCTCTTTATTCATGAAATCAAAAACTTTTCAGATATAACTGACAACTGTTAAGAAAGAGAGCGGAGTATATACATTGCAGAGGATTTTAAAAACAATTGACAGGGTTGAAAACTTCACTCTTGTCTGGACAATACTGGTACTGGCTGGTATAGGCTTTATACAGGTTATAACCAGATATGTTTTCAACTACAGCTTCTCCTGGTATGAAGAGATGGGACGCTATCTCGGGGTTTTCATAGCCTTTCTTGGCGCTGCCATAGGGGTGAAACGTGAGAGCCATTTTACCATGGATCTGGTTGTAAATAACCTGAAAAAACCCTGGCATCAGCTTCTAAAAGCCTTTACAAGTATCCTATCAGCTCTCTTTTTCATTCTGATCACCTTCTACTCATTGAAGATAACCATTAGAATGCATGGATATGGTACCACATCACCCACCATGCTGATACCCATGTATATTGTCTACATGCCCATACTGCTATTTTCTGTGGTGATAAGCTTCCGGTTCATTGTAAAGGCAGTGCAGTTCATAAAAGAGATAAACAACGCAGATGATAATCAGAAGGGGCTCAACCTTGCAACAGATATTAAAGTGCAAGGAGGTCCACGCCTTGAAACAGATATGAAGTCTGCAACAGAGAGTAGCCTCTCAACTGCCAACCGTGACGGAGGAGCAGAATGATTCTTACCATCTGTGTCTGCTTTGCTCTGCTTCTATTTATTGGTCTTCCAATTGCCGTGATTCTCGGGGTTACAACAGCACTCTCACTTATCTTCTTTTCGACTACTCCGCTTCAGATCATAACCCAGCAGCTCTTTAATGCGCTGGATAACTTTGTGCTCATGGCCATCCCGTTCTTTATATTAGCAGGGGCCATAATGACACGTGGAGCTATTGCAAGGAGGCTTATCGCCTTTGTAAACGCCCTGGTAGGATGGTTTCCAGGAGGACTTGCAATGGCTGGCATCATGGCCTGCGTCTTCTTTGCTGCCATCTCAGGTTCATCTCCTGCAACTGTTGTGGCAATTGGCACTATCATGATTCCAGCACTTATCAAAGCTGGTTACTCGGAGAAGTTCTCCCTGGGGCTGATTACAACAGCTGGCTCTCTTGGCATTGTTATTCCCCCCTCAATTCCCATGATTCTATACTGCCTTGTTATGGATGTCTCTGTGTCAAAGATGTTCATGGCAGGGGTGCTGCCCGGCCTGCTCATCGCTGTAGGGCTTATGGCCTACACCTTTTTCATTGCAAAACGACACAACTGGAAAATCGACCAGAAACCATCCATCACTCAGATTCTTCAGCGGGCAAGAGAGGGTTTCTGGGCTCTGCTGCTGCCATTTGTTATTCTGGGGGGTATATACTCAGGAATGTTTACCCCTACTGAGGCGGCAGCCATATCTGTAGTATATGCACTTATGGTTGAGATCTTTATCTACAGGGAGTTCTCAATAAAGGATATTACACAGGTCTGCTCTGATGCTGCGGTGCTATCTGCCTGTCTGCTCTTTATCCTCTCTTGTGCCATGACCTTTATATGGCTTCTGACCGCCGAGCAGATCCCACAACAGCTTGCAGATATCATTATAAGACATATTGACAGCCCATGGATGTTTCTTCTTACTGTAAACATTTTGTTTCTGATTCTGGGTTGCTTTATGGATGATGTCAGTGCCATGCTAATCCTGGCACCCATATTCCTTGAGACGTTAAATAGATACAACATAGATCTGATCCACTTTGGTGTGGTGATGATCCTCAATATCCAGATTGGAATGTTAACCCCACCTTTTGGGCTGAATCTGTTTGTCTCATCCGGCATAACAGGTGTCTCTATAATAAGGATCGCAAGAGGGGTTGTGCCATTTCTGGGGATCATGTTGATCTGTCTGATGCTGGTGACCTATATCCCATGGCTCTCTCTCTTCCTGCCAGGGCTGTTGCTCCACTAAAACAGATAAGAAGAGAAGTGGCATAAAAAAGCAGAGAGAAGAGTGTAAAAAAACAGATAATTGTAAGTTAATTGAAGGACAGATATATGTTAAGCCATGAAGTTAAAGAGCAACTCATCAGGATCGTTGGCCAGAAGGGCTACCTTGATCAGAAGGAGGAGTTGGCCTGTTTTTCTTACGACGCCTTTGTCGAAGAGGCGATGCCAGAGGCAGTGCTCTTCCCTGTCACCACAGAGCAGGTTTCAGCCATCTTGAAAATTGCCTCACTCCACAGGATTCCTGTGACAGGACGAGGAAGCGGCACAAGTGTGTGTGGCGCACCAATCCCGGTTAAACAGGGCATTGTGCTCTGCTTTTCCAAAATGGATAAGATCATTGAACTCAACACCCGTGATCGCTACATCATTGTACAGCCCGGAGTTATAAATGTTGATATCCAGAAGGCTCTGGCTCCCTATGGATTTTTCTATCCACCTGACCCTGGATCTATGACCATCTCCACAATCGGTGGCAATGTGGCACAGAACGCAGGTGGGCCAAGATGTTTGAAATATGGGGTGACTGTGGATTATCTTCTTGGGATGGAGGTGGTTCTGGCATCTGGTAAAGTGGTTCGCTTTGGCAGCAGGAATGTGAAAGATGTGACAGGATATCGCATCTCTTCGCTCTTCTGCGGCTCTGAGGGCACCCTTGGCCTTACCACTGAGATCATACTGAAAGTGGTGCCTCTGCCGGAAAGCGTAAGAACTATGATGGTGACCTTTGATGATCTGGAGAGGTGCGCCAATGCGGTTACAGATATCATTGGCAGTGGAATTGTGCCAGCAGCAATGGAACTCATGGATCAGATGGTGCTTAATGCCATTGAGGATGCATCTGGCCTTGGTCTTGACAGAGATGCCATAGGATCTCTGCTCATTGAGGTAGATGGGATGAAAGAGAGCTGCGACAGAGAAGTTGAGAGGATCATTGAAAAGGTAAAGGCCAACGGTGCAACCACTATCCAGACCGCAGCCTCTGCAGATGAGAGAGATGCACTATGGAGAGCAAGACGTGCAGCCTATGGTGTCTTTGCAAGGATGGCACCTGATATCATATCTGAAGATGTCACTGTCCCTGTGAGCAGGGTTCCTGAAATGGTCAACAGAATCAGAAATATTGCAGACCGTTACACCCTCAAAGTTGGAATTCTTGCCCACGCAGGCGATGGCAATATGCATCCTCTTATTCCTGCTGATAGAAATAACAAAGAGGAGTGGGCAAGGGTGACAAAGGCATTTGAAGAGATGTTCCAGGCAGCAGCAGATCTTGGAGGCACACTCTCTGGAGAGCACGGAATTGGTCTTGCAAAATCTGCATTCCTGCCCCTGGTGATGGACAGAGACTCTATTGAGTTCATGTCTCAGATCAAACACGCTATAGACCCTGATAATATTCTCAATCCAGGAAAATTTGTATGAAAACCATTCAAAATTGCGGGAGATGCGGCCTCTGTTTGACAGTATGTCCAGTTTACAGGGAGCTGAAGGAGGAGCACTCATCTCCCAGAGCCAGACTTCAGCTGATCAGACTCTTTGAAAACAGCACCCTTGACTCATCTCTCCGTCTAAAGCAGATCGTATCACAGTGTCTTATGTGCGGCAGTTGTGCTGCCATATGCCCATCTGGCATTGACCACTACTCCAGATTCATGGAGATGAGAAGGAAGATGGTACAGAACCATGGAGAGAGCCCTGCAATTAAAAGCCTCATCTGGCTTCTGGCAAAGGAGTACCGCATGCGTGTTGCAGGCAAAGTTGCAAAAAGAGGGCAGAAGCTGATACCGGAACTTTTCAAGCAGAGATACCAGCTGGGTAATATCTCTCTTAACCACTTTCCCGGATTTAATGCAACTCCGTTCAGAGAATCTCTGCCCGAACTGGTTGAGCCATATGGAACCCCAAGGGGGAGTGTGATCTACTTTACAGGATGTGCCACAAACTATCTGTTTGAGGATACAGGATCATCTGCTGTAAATATCTTAAAACAGATGGGCTACAGGATCATCATCCCCAGAGCCCAGACCTGCTGTTCCATTCCCATGCTCTTTCACGGCGCTCTGGATGAGGCAAGAGAGAATATCATTGCCAATATCAGAGCGCTCACTCCTGCCACCCACGTGGAGGCCATAATTGTTGACTGTGCTACATGCGGCACTGCTCTTAAAAGAGAGTACCCTGCCCTTCTGGCAGATATGGGTGGTCAAGATAAGGGGGTTGGAGGTAATCTGAAAAGCAGTAATGGTGCTCTCAATAGTATGGAAATTACCAGGATGGCTTCAAAGATAGCTGAAAAGACCATTGATCTGCTCTCTTTTATTGAACAGAGATCTGATCTGCTGCTTCCGTTGTTTGATCCGTTGCTTGATGGCAGAGAGCAGAAGCAAGAAGATGCGGGACAAAGCAATATTGATGGGAAATATAAATTGGGAAAAGTTCAGAAAACAGAGCAACAGGTCATAAAGAGTGGTCTTCCCACCACCGTAACCTATCACGCCCCATGCCATCTGAAAAACAGCTCCAGCGGATATATTCATGTAGAGAGAGTTCTGAGGGCACTTCCCTCAGTTGAGTACCGCCCTGCTCTGGATGTTGACCAGTGCTGTGGCGGTGGTGGCACCTTTTTTTATGAGCACCCTGAGATAGCCTCCAAGATGGTTACAAAGAAGATTCTCAATGCAAAAAAGAGCGGCGCAGATCTGTGGCTTACAGATTGCCCTGTCTGTAGGATCAATCTTGCTGGAAATATGGGCAAGATCAGTGATAAAGGCGACTTGCAAAGTGACAAGAGTGATATAAAAAGTGATAAGGGTGATATAAAAAAAGGAGTTCCTGTGATCCATCCTGCCACCCTCATCAGTAGAATACTGAGACAACCAGGAAAATACTGAGACAACCAGAAAGAGACTCTTACCAGATATGATAGGACTCTTATCAATCTATGAAAAGCTGCACATGAGGTGGTCATGAAGAGAGTAACTCTTGAAAAGGGGAGAGGCTCAATTGCATTTTCAATTGATGAGGAGAAAATTATTGATACAATCCTTGGAAAGGATATTGCACCAATAGAGCATCAAGATATAGCCAGCACCATTGTACGGGGTATCCGTGCCTCATCCCCTCCAGATATTGAGGAGAAGAAGATAGTTATAATTATTCCTGACAATACCCGGCTCTGGGCAAGGGGAGATCTCTTTGTCCCAGTAATTGTACAGACCCTTATTGATATTGGGGCAGTTCCATCGAACATCAAGGTTATCATAGCTCTGGGAACCCACAAAGAGATACCCCAATCTCAATTTGCACAGCTTGCTGGCAAGTTCTGTTATAAACAGAAGAACCTTGAGATCCTCAACTCAGCCAATCAGGACAGGAGACGCCTGGTTTATCTGGGCCAGACATCGAGAGGCACAGATCTCCTGATCACAAGAGAGGCCTGTGAAGCTGACCATGTAATCATATTTGGAGGTATTCTCCACCATATGGTGGCAGGGTTTGGCGGAGGCAGAAAGTATATTCTGCCAGGCATTGCCGGATATGACTCAATACAGCAGAACCACTCTCTTGCCATTGAGAGAGACGGCACCCCCCACCCCATGGTGAGACAGGCACAGCTTGAGGGAAATCCTGTTCATGAGGATCTTAATGAGGCGGCCCAGCTCTTTTTAAGAGAAAAGAGCTCCTGCTATGTTGCAGTGGCGGCAAACGGGTCAGGTCAACTGTTTCATGTCGATGTTGGCCCCCTTGAATCAACATTTATGGCAGGGTGCCAAAAGGTTAATGATGCGTGCTGTGTCAAGGTTCCAAGAAAGGGAAATTTTGCTCTGATCTCAGCTGGAGGAGAGCTCTCAGATGGGCAGCTCTACCAGGCCACAAAGGCACTTTTCAATGGTGTCAATGTGGTGCATGAGGGTGGAGAGATTCTCTTTGTGGCAGAGGCGTTTCAAGGTATAGGAAATGATACTTTTGGAAATGCCTTGAAAAAATTTAAAGGCGATCCTGAAAAGCTTGGAAAGCTGCTGGTCAATGCATTTGAGATGCCCTCATATGTGGCATTCAGAGTGATTGATATGCTACAGAGATACCGGGTCACGCTGCTCTCCATGTTCAACAGAAGAGAGACTCTTGAAATGGGATTTAACCACACCTCTGATATTGACGGATATATCAGAGAGTTAAAGGGCCAGGGGTATATCATACCTTTTGCTGAAAATATATTGCCGCATTCCAGATAGAGAAAAAAGGAGAAAAATGCACTTTTGCAAGAGCTATCAATTTAATGACAATATCAGAGGCTTCAAGCTTGGATGGTCTTTTACAGGAACCCCTCTGATGATGGTCTACTGCTACCTGTTTGACAATATCATGGTTGATACAGGCCAGTCCCATATGGAAAAAGAGGTGGTGGAAATTGCACGTGAGAATGGGGTAAAAAGAATTTTTCTGACCCATCACCATGAGGATCACTCCGGTAACGCAGCAGCTATTCACAGATCTCTTGGCGCAAAGGTGGCAGGTCATCACCTGAGCATAGAGAAGCTTAAAAGCAGCTATCCCATTCTACCCTACCAGAGATATGTCTGGGGAGAGACACGACCGATCAATATGATACCTCTTCCAGAAGAGATTGAGACAGAACTTGGCAAGATGGAACATCTCCATACTCCCGGCCATTCAAAGGATCATACACTTTTTTTCCTTCCAGAGAGGGGGGTTCTCTTTTCCGGAGATCTTTACCTGGGTGACAGGATCAAATTCTTCAGATCAGATGAGGATATGGGTGCCCAGATTGACTCTTTGAAAAAAGTGCGAGCGCTGGATTTTGATACCTTGCTCTGCTCTCATAACCCCAGGCTGAAAAATGGCAGACTCCATATCTGTTCAAAACTTGAGTTTCTGGAAACTCTCTACGGAGATATCATTGATCTTTGGAAAAAGGGTTTTCCTGAAAAGCATATTTTCAGAGTATTGAGATTACAAGAGTCATATTTTACTAAATATTTCAGCTTCGGAAATGTAAGCATGGTCAACGGAGTGCGGTCAGCTGTCAGGCATTATGAACTCTCTCAAGCTCATCAATAGAGTTTAATAATCTCCTATTTCAAGCAAGAGTACGTAAACGTACTTATAACAAATAATAAATACATTTATGTACTTTAAATCAATATTATGATTATATCAACAACGCCACTATCACCTCTCCGATAGTAAAAAAACTCTTCTATTAGAGAGACTTTTTTAGCCTTGCTAACTGGTTAATCTAATTCATCTCCAATTATAAAAAATTTTACAAAATTTGGCACGAATACTGCTTTATTTCTATCATAGAGACAGAGCAGTATTAAAAATAATAGCTTTTGTAATAATACTTAAGATATACAATGGAAAAGGGGTAATATAATGGAGACATTAAGAGTCAACCACAGGAACAGCACCTTGGAAGTGCTGGCAAAAATCATGAACAGCTATGCAACAAAATACGATTGCTCAATAAAATATAACCATGAGTACAACTCTCTGGATTTTCATGGAGAAGATATCCATAAACGTGCCATTGCCTATGAAACCTCAAGCATATTAAACATTGACTGATTCTTCTGGTTAAGGTAGTCAGATCAGAGCAGTTCAAAAATTTGAGGTGGGCTATCTTTGCAGATAGGATTTGCGCTTTTGTCTTGACATTGACGTAAAGCCTATATAAATGGAGATGCCTACAGTCAAGTGTTATACGAATTCAACATCAATCTTATATAAACTGCAAATATGACTAATTCAAACCATATACTAAATCCACCACTCAGCTCAAATTCTGTAATGACCAATATCATCAGCCGCCTGGATTCACTGACTCCCAAGGGGCAGATTCTTGGAAACTATATAATGCAGAATCCAACAAAAGCAGTATTCATGACCATAAAAGAGCTTGCTGAAACCTGTAAAACCAGCGAAGCAACAGTGATAAGATTCATAGACAGCTGCGGGTATAAGGGATACAGTGAGTTTCAGCAGGCCCTGAAGGGTTTTCTGGATACTGGATTAACTCTTCTTGACAGAGCAGATCTCAAGGGAATCCGCAACCCTGATATCAACCGCCTCAACCACGTGGTGCTTGAAGAGATGAGCAATCTTCAGTATCTTTATGAATCAATTGATATAGAAAAGCTGAATGGAGTTGTAGAGTATCTGGTTAAAAGTCCCAATGTATATGTTGCAGGATCAAGGCTCTCCTACACATTTGCCTATTTCATGGGATGGTCTCTTACCCGAATCCGCAAGGGGATCACCATTGTAAAGGGGAGTGATACAACCACCCTTGATCAGATAGCCAATGCACCTGCCAACAGCCTTGTTATAATGGTTGCAACAACCAGATACCCAAATGAGCTTATCAAACTTGGAAAATTCATCCGCAGAGAAGGACACACGCTGATTCTGATCACAGATAACACCATGTCCCCTATAATTCAATTTGCAAATTTCTCTCTTGTGGTTCCAATGAACTCAATACCGTTCATTGGCAACACCTCCAATATGCTCTGTGTTATCAAATATATTATTCAGGAGCTGGCAAGCAGGCTTGGTGAAGATCTCAAAACACATCAGCAGAAGATTGAACAGATATATCTGGAAAATGATATTCTGTTCAATCTTCATGCATAAAATCCCTCAGGTGTAATGGAAATAATCAATATCAGCTCTGCAAGATGGCAGGCGCAGTTAAAAAACAGCATCTCTACTGTTTCTCAGCTTGCGGATCATTTTAAAACAATATCTACAACAGATGTTGACGTGGATGCTCTGACAATTGCTGATACTCTGGAGAGTGAGACAGAGAAGCGAGTTCTGGAAAAAGTTATTGAAAAATACCCCATGCGTCTTACGCCATACTATCTCTCCCTGATCAGGTCTGTCGGTGATCCGATCTGGAAGCAGGCAGTGCCGGACTTTGCAGAGCTATCTGATCCTGAAACAGAATCTTCTGATCCAGTAAATATTGATGACCCTCTCCATGAGGAGCCTCAATCTCCAGTTCCTTCAATTATCCATAGATATCCTGATCGGGTTATTTTTCTTGTCTCAAACCAGTGTGCCATGTACTGTCGTCACTGTATGCGCAAACGCAAAGTCGGAATCAACAGAAGAAACAGGAAGACCGATAATAATCTCTCATGTTCAAACAGTGATCAAAAGATAAAAACAATTGATCAGAGCATAGACTATGTAGATCGTGAGCCGAGCTGGATTGATCAAGGCTATATTAACCAGGGGTTAAACTATATTGTAAAAAACAGAGAGATACGTGATGTGATACTTTCAGGTGGAGATCCTCTATTACTGAGCACAGAAAAACTTGACAGGATTCTCTTTTCAATAAGGCAGATTGACCATGTAGAGACTATAAGGATACATACCAGAGTGCTTTGCACACTCCCTTTTCGGATCACTGACAATCTGGCTTCAGTGCTTGAAAAATACCATCCTCTATATATCAATACCCACTTCAACCACCCTGCTGAGATCACTGATGAGGCAGCCGCAGCATGTGCCACTCTTGCCCATGCTGGTATTCCATTAGGATGTCAGACAGTGCTGCTCAAAGGGGTGAATGACACTGCTGATATAATGACCGACCTTATGAGAAAACTTATCAGGATCAGGGTCAGACCATACTATCTGCACCACCCTGATGCAGTTGCAGGAACTGCACACTTTCGTCCATCCCTTGAGACAGGTCTAAATATTATAAGAGCAATGAGAGGTAATCTCACAGGTATTGCGATTCCTCAATATATGATTGACCTTCCGGGAGGTTATGGAAAAATTCCTGTGGTGCCGGACTACATACAATATAGAGATACAAAAAGAGCAATTGTGGAAAATTATCAGGGCATAACCTGCGAATACAGATTCTGAAATCACTATCACATTTGCTGATGAAATCACTATCTGTTGCTTATTCTGATATTTATGATCCTACCTGTTTTGTCAAGGTAGGCTGTTCCCCTTGAGATGGTCTTACCGGTTGACTCACTTACAATTATGACCTCCTCTTCAAAGGTCATTACTGGAGATTTCTTTGTTTCGCTTTGAGTCTGCGATATATCTTCAGAGTCTGAAGCTCTATTTGAAGAGCTGCCTTTTCTGGATCTCTCTGAAGCTGATCTCTCCAATCTTGCTTTATTTCTGTCAGCTATCATGTTACTTACGGTGGAATAATCCCCATTTTCACCATCATCACTACTGCATCCGGAAATAAAAATGAAAATGAATACAAATAACAGAATTTTTAATCTTATCATATTTATCTTCATCTATCCGATCCTAATAGATTTATATTAACTCATTACAGTCAATAAGTTATACCTATTTACTGAAGCAAGGATTGATTATTTAACCTTTACTTTCAATTGCCTTTTACTAGATTCTGCCTCTTTACTTTCTGTCACTTTAGGCAAAAGAGTCATAAAATTCTATTTGCTTCTGGCTTGATCAAGTCATGCCTTTTCAACCTTAAACCGTCTGTTGAGTCTCATTGTACTGAAAAGACCGTAAATGTCATTAGAGACATTTACGATCTCCAATGTACTTCCATTCTGGGTCAGTGTATTGTGAGCGGCAATTATCACACCAAGCCCCACAGAATCAACCATATCAACTCCTGCAAGGTCAATAACCAGATTTCCACCATATGTGTGGATTGCAGAGAGAAGCTCTTTTTTGAAATCTTCTGCCATTGATGCAACTATGTTCATTCCTGGTATTATAGTGGTACCATTGCCCTCTTGAATCACTTCGCTCATTATTGAATCGCTCCTATTTTTTAAAAATATAATTATAACTCTTTATGGCAATATGGAATTTATCATTTAATAACTTTATGATACTGATTAATGTAAGATTAACATTATCGGCAATAGTTATCAAGAATCAGCAGATTATTTTTTATCTCTCTCAGACAAGAACAGAGGAGACATGCAGATTTGACACATGTCAGAATATGTTGATATAATGGCTATACACCGACAGAGCGAAAAAAATAATTGAAATATCAATTAACAGATCAGGAAAATATATCAAAGCAATAATGATGCCATACTAAAAAAGAACCATCATCAGGCATAACAATATCAAGGAACCCGATTGTCTTGAAAAAAGCAGTTAGTATAACCATTTATATCATGGGGGGCTCATTTATAGCTATCCTGATGAGCCTGGTTGCCATCTTCTTCTATATTCACTCTGACCACTTCAGCAGATTAATCCAGAACCAGGTCAATCAGAGAATCCCGGGCAGAATGGAGTGGACAAAATCAGATCTCTCATTTTTGAAAGGAGAATTTACACTGGAGAGCTACAAGTTGTCCCTGAATGGGGCAGAGCTTGCAGCTTTTAAAAAAGTTCATATAGCTCTTGATCTTTTAAAGATGGTAGACTCTTTTGATATCTCAGAACTGTTTAACGATTTTGATCTTTCCAGCATCTTAAGCCATGAGCTGATTGTAAAGGAGTTCTCCATTGAAAGGCCAAGTATCAACCTGGCTATGGCTTCGGATCAGAGGCTCAATATATTATCAGCTTTTCCTGTCAGTGATAAGGAGGGCAAAGAGCCAGAGGCTAGAGATAAACAGTTCAGGGAGCCCTTTAATATCACCATTAACTCTCTTACGCTTACACAGGGCTCATTTCAATACAGGTCACAACCTGAAGAGCCTAACGAGTCACAAAAAAAGGATGGTGGTAACTCTGAAGCCAGTAAACTCTCAATACTGATTCAGGATATCAACTTCAAAGGCAGTGGCAGGATTGCAGATAAATCCTCTCTCAGTTTCACCCTCTCCATGAAATCTGCTGGTGGTGATCTGAATCTCAATGGCTCTGTTAAAAATATTCCTCTGGAGCCAGAAGGTGACTACTCAGAGTCATCAGAAGAGATCTCAGAAACAGCAGAAAGAGATAGCGGTTCGCCGGAAAAAGCTTCTGAGCCCATAGTTGATATTACTGCCAATGGAGAACTGATCATGGCAGAACTTATGAAGATGCTCGGAATAGATGGAGAGGATATAAGCGGAAATCTCTCTCTTAATGCTGCGCTTGCTGGCACTCTGAATGACCCCTCTTTCTCATGCAGTATCAGTTATCCTGATAGTCAGCCCGTGGGAGATAAAAATACCGTGGGAAATAAGAATTCTGATGCAAAGATAATGGGCAGGATAATCAAAAAGGTTATCCTCGACATTGTGATGGAAAAACGAGAGGTTCTCATCAGGAAACTGGAGATCCAACACCCTGATGCCACTTTAAAGGCAGATGGGCACATCTCGCTTGCACAGGCTTTTCCAGACGGTTTTTCAGGTAAAAACAGCGGGCGGGAGAGAAATAGCATAAGTTACAAAGAAGCGGAGAGTAAACAGACTGAAGATAGAGGCAAAAAGAGGGAGATAGAGCAGAGGGGCAGACTGGACAGTATTACTGGTGAAATTCATATTACAGGTAAAAATATAGATACAGGGAAACTTCTTGAATCTGAAAATATCAAAGGGGTAAAGGGGATATGCTCTTTTAATACAGATATTTCCGGCACCTTCGGGAACCCTGAAGTCAGACTCACCTTTAAAGCAGAAGGTGCAGGGTATCTCAACTATCCTGTTGTCAGGAGTGCAGAGTCTGATCTCATCCTCTCAGATGGAGTTGTGAATATAAAAAGATTTGACCTTACCTCATGTGACTCATCAGTTCAACTTGAAGGAGCCGTAACGGTGCTTGAAAAAGAGAAGAGTGGACGATTCAAACTCATGCCAATGCCTCTGTTTGATCTATCTGCTAATTCAGATAAAATTAATATCACCGAGCTGCTTAGGCAACTGAATCTCCTTCAAGAGCACCATATATCAGCAGATCTTGCCGTTAACTCCCATCTGACCGGAACGCTTGATAACCCTGAGGTTGTTCTGAATATCAATGGAAAAGATATTTCAGCAGCAGGTCAGAAGTTCAGAGAGGTGACTCTGAAGGGTGGTTACCAGAACCATAGGAGCAAAATTGATTCACTGCTTATAACGCTCTCTTCTGATACTGCTGATGGCTCTGAAAAAGACACACCATCTGATGTCAAGTCCACACCCTCTGATGCCAAGGGTAGCTACGACAACACCCTTGAAATACAAGGGGTGATAGATCAGAATAAAAAATTTAAAATGGATCTCTACTCAAGTGGCATAGATCTCTTCTGCATTGAATCTGTTAAAAATAGTGATGTTATCAAAGGAGTTGCCTCAGGTACTCTGTTTGCAGAAGGAGATCTAAATTCGGTCAGATCCTCAAAAATAGAGGGGGATATTGCATTAAAACAGGTGCAAATCATGGATAGACCTTTTGAGGATTTCTCTGTTAAGATCGCTCTTCAAGATAGTAGCCTGAAGCTCAAGGGGAGGCTGAACTTTGATGTAGATGCAGATTTTGATGTGAAATCAAGAGATTTTGCTCTTCAGGCCATTTTTAAAGAGACAGATCTGACCCCCTGGCTCACCTTTGCAGGTGTGAAGCAGATTCAGCGTGGCACAGTCACAGGAACCATTGATATAAGAGGAAATGCAGACCATACTGATAGGATTTCAGGAACATGCAATTTAAGTAAACTCTCTTTGAACCTTTTTAGAGATCCTGCGATATTTTTGAATAGTTCCGGCACAGTTCAAGAACAGGTGTGGATCAGGGCAGACAATATAAGGGGTTGGAGTGATGGAAAGAAGTTCCGTGTGGAAAAATTCAAAACCATGCTGCCGGAAAATGGGGAGGTGGTGCTGGCTGCCTCTGGTAGCATTGGAGGTCCGATAAAATGCCAAGCAGATGCCACATTGCCAGTTAAGTTTGCATCTCTGTTTATCCCGGATATGCCTGCCATGAAAGGAGCGGTAAAACTTAATGTAAGGGCAGATATGGCTTCTGATGATATAAAAAATTCTGATCTGGATGCATATGTTGAACTTGTTGGAATAGAGGTGGCACTGCCAGAGTCCGCAGGAGATATGAAACTTAAGGAGATCAATGGTACCATCAGGGCAGATAGCAGTAAGATTGAGATAGCAGAGATAAGAGGCAAACTGATTTCAGGCAGAAATTCCGGTGAATTCAGAATGAGCGGTGGGGCTAAACTTGAAGATTTCACTCCACACGATATATTTATAAAGCTTACAGCAAAAGAGATCCCGGTCAATATGGTTGATAATTTTGCTGCTGAATTTGATACAGATCTGAGCTTCAAAGGTAACCCTGATGGTTCCACTCTATCAGGAAGTCTGCTCATCAACCATGCTCAATTGACAGGCGATATCAATGTGGAAAGAAAAATTCTCTCCAGGTTAACAGAGACCAGCAGGGGCAGAACAGGGGTAAATGAAAAAAAAGAGGTTAATAAACTCCTTGAAAAGATGAAACTAAATATTGCTCTCAAGGGTAGAGAGCCCTTTATTGTTGAGAATAATCTGGCATATATGGAGATTCATCCAGATATCAGAATCAGCGGAACTGCTGCTGCTCCAGTGGTATCTGGCCGATCTGAGATCAATCCCGGCACAATTACCTATCAGTCAAATGAGTTCACGCTGACACGAGGAATCATTGATTTTGTAAACCCCTATAAGATTGAGCCAGAGCTTGATATTCAGTCGCATCGTACAGTACGTGACTGGGATATTCTTCTGGAAGTATCAGGAACGCCTGAGAATCTGAAGTTCAAACTCACCTCAGATCCAAGTTTAGAAGATGGAGATATCATATCTCTGCTGCTCAGGGGGAAAACGGTAACTGAATTGATCAGAGCAGAGGGGGGTACAACCCTTTCTGCTGCCAGTATGCTCTCCCAGGTAGCTGTCTCAGCAGTGAGTAATCGGGTCAGATCTGCCACAGGTCTTGATATCTTTGAGGTTGGATTTGGTAATGACAGCGCAGATAACGGATTTGGAGATATGAATGTAACTGTAGGAAAAGAGATTACAGATAAGATTACAGTCAAATATAGCACTGAAAACGAAGATGGAGTTATGGTTGGGAAAACATCTGCAAAGTATAAGGTCATGGATAATATTTCTGTAAGCGGTTTTCAGAACTCTGAGGGGCAATTTGGGGGGGAGGTACGTTACAGGCTGGAGTTCAGATGAGCTGGCTCTTTTCAAAGATAAAGAGCGCATATTGCCTGAATTATCATAAGTTAATGCAGCCAAGTTCAATCTATTTGGTATCAGCGCTCTTATTTTTCCAGAATAGCCTGAGCAGATATATGGGAGAGTCAAAAGTGAACTACCCCTACCCTGAAGGGATAGGGGTTTTACGCCATTGCTATAAAAGTGAGGAGAGCTTACGGGTGGTCAGGAAAATCTTTATCATACTTCTGATGATCTATCTGTCAGCAGAGCTTAACGACTTACCTTCAGATGGCAGGAGTTCTCTGTTTAATGCTGTTTCCATAATGCCATGTAACGCAACGCAGGCAGATCAGAGTGATGCAGATAAGATAGAAGAGGATAGTCCACCAGAAGAGCCAGAGCTGGCTAATAGAGATACCGGGGATCAGCAGAATGAGAAGACTAAAAAGAGAGAAAAGTCAAAAAATGAATGCATAAACATAGAATCCTTAGTGATAAAAGGAGATAGAAGCTTTTCCACTGTGCGGCTCAAGTTGAGGATGAAGAGCTGGCACTCATCACTTCTGCCTGGAAATATGAACTGTTACAATGAAGCGTGGCTTAAGAAAGATATTAAGAAACTCATTGAATTTTATAGAAAAAAAGGATTTGCGGATGTTAAGATGGAGTACCATCTTAACAGAAGCAACAAAGGAGAACTTATTATAGAACTCTCTATTGAGGAGGGGTTCAGGTATGAGTTTCTCTTTAATGGCAACCACTTTTTTTCTGACAAAGAGCTTACAAAAAAGATTGATCTGGTTAAAAAGGGCAACCTCAATGATGCTGCACTGAGCAGGGCAAAGATGGAGATGAAGAATCTCTACATTGAAGCAGGATTTGAGGATGTCACAGTTGATTTTCATAAGGATGAAAAAAGAGAGACAATCTCTTCTGGCAAAGATGGTGAGATTCAAGCAGAAAAGAGTTCTGACAGCAGCTGTGGCAAATCTGCCTGTGGGATCTGCTATGTTGAATTTGCCATAAATGAGGGGAGAAGGAGTGTTGTCAATCAGCTTAAGATTCTTGGAAATGAACAGTTGTCAGGAGATGAAATCATGAATGCCATGCTAACAAGGCAGAAAGGGGCTCTTGAAAGAGGTGGATACAACTCCAAAGTTGTGGATAAAGATATCAACTCCATTGAATTTCTATACCTTAGTAAGGGGTTTCTCAATGCCTCTGTTTCAAAAAAAATCACACTCCATGATGCACCATCCTCTACCACTAAAGCTCCAGATAGAATAGATAAACTACCCTCTGTCACTAGAGCTAAAGATTCAGATAAACAGGTTGAGGAGCTGCCTCCTGTCAGACTTGCAGATATAGAAATCAATATCCGTGAAGGGAGTCAAACTACTGTTCAAAGTGCCAGAATTACAGGGCTTGAGCAGAACAGAGCTGTTATGGGCAGTAAAAGAGAGAGTGGGGAGACAATATCAGAGAGTAAGGCTTTGGAGATAATATCCCTGCGGCCAGGAGAGCCATTCAGAGAATATATGGTAAGAAGTGATGAGAATGCCCTGA